>Ga0073934_10006705_pt1 | contig 16535 bp, 18 predicted proteins | sample LarsenN4metaG_FD_76834 | JGI IMG/M metagenome (GOLD analysis project Ga0073934, IMG submission 76834) | Hot spring sediment bacterial and archeal communities from British Columbia, Canada, to study Microbial Dark Matter (Phase II) - Larsen... ...
ATCCTTCTGCCGCTTGACCACCGTCATGCCGTGAAATCCCGCATCCTGAAACGCCTGCAGGAATTCGTCCTCCCGGAACGCGCCAGAGATGCAGCCCGACCACAGTTCGGGATCGCGCTGCAGGCGCTCGGGAACGGTTTCGTCGGCGACGATGTCGCTGATCGCCGCGCGGCCGCCGACCTTGAGCACGCGAAACACTTCGGTGAACAACTGCCGCCGATCCTGCTGCCTCACCAGGTTAAGCACGCAGTTCGAGACGACGCAATCGACCGACTCGCTGGCGACCAGCGGCTCGTCGCGACGGAGCCGGTCTTCCAACGACCGCAGGGTCAGCCAGTCGGTGGGATTTCTGACGGGATGCCGTTCGAGTTCTTGTGCCAGCCGGTCTAGGTTGAGGGCTAAGTCTTGAATCAATCCGTAGCGGAAATCGACGTTGGCATAGCCGATCTTGGCGGCCACCGCCTCGCGATGGCGACGTGCCACGTCGAGCATTTCGTGGTTGCAGTCGACGCCGATGACGCGGCCTTCGGGGCCGACGACTTGCGAGAGGATGTAGCACAGCTTGCCGGCGCCGGAGCCAAGGTCGAGCACGGTTTCTCCCGGCTGCACATACGGCGACGGGTCGCCGCAGCCGTAATCCCGTTCGATGATCTCCGGGGGAATCACCGTCAAGTAATCACCGGCGTATTCGACCGGACAGCACAGAGCGGGCTCTCGTGCCCGTGCCGCCGCAGCATACCGGTGATAAACGGCCGACTCCGCCGACGCCTCATTCTGCTCCCTCACCAACGCCATGCTTCGTTCCTTGGGTTTCTGAGGAGACCACGATCGCACGGGCCACAGTTTACGCTGCCCGTTCGCCTATGCTCTGTAATCCGGTTCACAGAACCGGTTTGCCCACGCAGGTCTCCGCAGATTCCATCGAGAGGCTCAGCTTCTCATCATCTGGTCCCGGCATGCGCTGGATTTCACCATTTGGCATGCGCTTCTGCCAATTGTGGCGCAGTTCACAGACCACCTGCATGCGACAGGCATAGATTTGTCGGCAGTCGGCGTCGCCCTCCGGCCACGCCTGAGCAGACCGAGTGTCTACATGGGAGTCACATCATGCGAGAGGGAGAGTTTACACGCCGCCGGTTCCATCAACTGACGGCGGCGGCGTTTGCCGGTGCCGTGGCGGGATCGTCGGCAGGCTTCGCTCAAGACAAGAAGAAGGATGAGGAGAGTCTGCTGCTGAAGGAGCCACACGTCTGTCGGGGGCTGAATACGTGCAAGGGCATTGGCGCCGGCAAGAAGAACGACTGCGCCGGCATGGGGCAGTGCGCGACTGCGAAGGCCCACGAATGCAAGGGAATGAACGAGTGCAAGGGGCAATCCGGATGCGGCGAGAAGCCGGGCGAAAACGCCTGCAAGGGAATGGGGGAGTGCGCCGTGCCCCTGAGCGATAAGGCCTGGAAAACCGCCCGCAAGAACTTCGAGACGGCGATGAAAAAGGCCGGCAAGAAGTTCGGCGACGCCCCGCCGCCGAAAAAAACCTGATCGCCGCCGACCATGAGACCGCTCGTCGGAGCGGCCGTCCTGCGACGCGTGGTGGGGGGCGTCGCAGGACATTTGGTTTTTCCCCGTTTGGCTGCAAGGCAGGCTATGTCGAATCCGCGATTGGGAATGCCGCACCTGGGCTTCGGCGTCGGACTGAGAACGACGCATTTTCCGTACTTGCTGCGGAACGAAGCCCGCGTCGACTGGTTCGAGATCATCTCCGAAAACTTCATGGACTCGCAGGGACGACCGCGCCATGTCCTGGACCAGTTGGCGGAGCGGTATCGGTTCGTGATGCACGGTGTGTCGCTGTCGGTCGGCAGCAGCGACCCGCTGAACTTCGATTACCTGCGGAAGCTCAAGCGATTGGCGGACGAGATTCGCGCCGTCTGGGTCTCGGACCATCTGTGCTGGACCGGCGTGGCGGGGATCAACACGCACGATTTGCTGCCGATGCCGTTGAACGAGGAATCGCTGCAGCACGTCATTGAGCGCGTGAACATCGTGCAGGACTGCCTGGAGCGACCGTTAGTACTGGAAAACCCAAGCAGTTATGTCACGTTCGCGGCGTCCACGATGCCCGAGTGGGAGTTTTTGACGCGCCTGACCGAGGAGACCGACTGTGGACTGCTGCTGGATGTCAACAACGTCTATGTGTCCAGCGTGAATCACGATTTTGATCCGGCCGAGTACATCCGCGGAGTTCCCGCCGATCGAGTCGTCCAGTTTCACCTGGCCGGTCACACGAATTGTGGGACGCACTTGATCGATACGCACGACGGTCCGGTGATCGATCCGGTGTGGGAACTGTATCGACTGGCGCACCGGCTCACCGGCGGCGTGGCCACGCTTTTGGAATGGGACGCTCGCATTCCCGAATTTCCGGTTCTGGAACACGAAATCCAGAAGGCTCGACAGGTGACGGACGGCGTGGCCACGTTGGACTTCGAAGCAGACGAATTGACCGACGCGCGAACCGGCCATTCGCCGGTTCCGCAACCCGCGGTGTACGTGACCGCTGAGGTCGAATGACGATGTCGCCGTCCAGCCATTCGCTGAGCACAATCCAGTCTTGGATGCAGGCGGTGATTCGGCATCCCGAAGGCGTGGAAGCAGGCGTGGCCGACGAAGCAGCGCAAGCGGCGATCCCCCTGAGCCTGCCGGACATCGAGCGAGTCATCACCCGGTCGCGCAGCCTCGACAGCATCCATCGGCTGCGGATCTATTCCAACGCCTACTTCGCCCGGCTGCTGGAAGTCCTGTCGGGGGAGTTTCCGGCGCTCGCTCATACGCTCGGGGACGAGTTGTTTGCCGAATTCGCCGCCGGCTACTTGCAGCAACATCCCTCGCAGAGCTACACGCTTGCCGAGCTTGTCGTGAAACTCCCGGAGCATTTGGCGGCGACGCGTCCCGAGCGAGAGTCTACGGATCCCGATTGGGCCGACTTCCTGATCGATCTCGCCACGCTGGAGCGAATTTACAGTGAAGTGTTCGACGGTTCGGGAGTCGAATCGGTGACGGTATGGCGCGGGACCGATCTCGACCCCACGACGCCGGATCGTTGGGCTGAGGGTCATCTGGTGTTTGCGCCGTGCGTGAGGCTCGTCACTTTGCGCTTCCCGGTCCACGAATACATCACAGCGGTCCGACGCAAAGAGGCGCCGGAGATGCCCGCCCCATCGCCCACCTATCTGGTCGTAAGCCGGCGAGACTACGTGGTCCGCCGCGTTCCTGTGCCGCTCACGGAATTCCGAGTGCTTTCAGAGCTCTTTCAACGGAAGTCGATTGCTGAAGCATTAGCCCACGTGTGGAGCGCCGATGTGCCGACAACCGACGTCCAGCGGTCGGCACAGCAGGTTCACGATTGGTTCCGGAGTTGGACCGCGGCGGGATACTTCGTCGAGTGGATACCGGCTCCGTTCGTGCCCGAACAACTGCCGGACGCGCTGGCTCATGGTGTTCCGAGGGACGCGAGGTGAGTACAATCGCGTGCGATGCCCGAGCGCTGCTTCCCCGTGTGGCAACGGGTGTGTTCGGAGATTTCAGACCGGCGGTTTGCGAGCAAAGGACGCCGATGGAAGAGCGTCTGTGGATTCTCAAGCGCTGTCAGTTGTTCCAGAGCCTGGAAGCCGAACATTTCGCCCTCCTCGAACGGCGCGCGCGGATGCGCTCCTTTCCCAAGGGCAGCCAGGTGTACCTGCCTTCCGACTCGGCGGAGGGGGTCTTGTTGCTGGCGGAAGGGCGGATTCGGCTGAGCAGCTACACGCCGGACGGCAAGCAGGCCGTGTTGGGCTTCATCGAACCGGGCGAGCTCTTCGGGGAGCTGGCGTTGTTTGACCCGCGTCAGCGCGAAGAGAACGCCGAGGCAATCCTCAAGTCACAGGTGATCTGGATTCCGGCCGACGATCTGCAAATCGTGATGGAACGCGTCCCCGCGCTGGCCTTCGGGGTGACGCGTCTGATTGGCTTTCGCCGTCGCCGCGTGGAACGCCGCCTTAAGAGTCTGCTGTTCCGATCCAGTCGTGACCGCATTCTCGCGTTATTGTGTGAATTGGCCGAGCAGTACGGTCGTCAGGAATCAGGCGGCGTCTTGATCGCCCTGCCGTTGTCCCATCAGGATCTCGCGAACATCATCGGCAGCACGCGTGAAACGGTCACGGTGTTGCTGGGCGAGTTGCAATTGGAAGGATTGCTCCAGGTCGGCCGCAAACGGATTCTGGTGCGGGCGCCGGCGCGTCTGGCGGCCCTGGTGGATGGCAACGGACATTCCTGTGAACCGCCAACCGAGCCGGCTCCAGGGTTCAAGCCAGTGGCCGCGCCACGACCGGTCTCGTGAATTGTTCCTCAACAGTGAGACGGATTACAGTTCGCTCGAATCGTCCGACCGATAATTCCGATGGTCCCTTTGCTTTTGTCTGAGCTGTTCCCGATGGTCTCCCGCACGAATTCTCCGGAAAACAAGCCCGAACAGTGGGAGCCGGTGCCTCCCGGAACGCTCGCTGGGATTGCGCGCCGGCATCGGGCTCGGGATCGCAATCGTCAGGTTTTCGGAGCGATCGGCCGGTGCGCCGTGCTCGCCCTCGGGATCGGCTTGGGCTGGACGATCAGCGGACGGATCGGCAACTTGGCCGGCCCCAATTTCGGGGGGATCACGTGCCAGGAAGTCCAATCGCTGCTCCCGACCATGACGGCTGGGGGACAGCTCCCTCCAGAGCAGGCGGCGAAGGTGGAAGCCCACCTGAAGCTTTGCCCCGAATGCCGGCGCATGCGGGAGGCGATGATGTCCAAGCCCGTGTCGGTGCGGCCACATGCGCCGGACCCACGCAAACAAGCACGGGGGACGCTGCTGGCGACGCTCACTACCCACACAGGGGCTAGACCTCACATCGCTGAACGGACCGCCTGGTCTGACTGACCCGCTGCCGGCAGACTGACCACCGTTCGCGATTGGTTGCGGGTCAACCAGGCGTAGCGAGCGATGGTGTAGAGAATCTTTCCGCCGGCCCGAATCGTGCCGGAGACCGTCCCGCTGATTTTGCTGCGGCCAATGCGGCGGCGATACGAGACCGGCAGTTCCAGGCAGCGCAGTCCCGATTGCACCGCCTTGATCTGCATCTCGATGGTCCAACCGAAGTTGCGATCCTGCATTCCGAGCCGGCACAGCGCGTCGTAGCGAATTGCCCGGAAGGGACCGAGATCCGTGAACCTCGCACGCCACAGCAACCACATCAGCCAACATGCGAAGCGATTCCCATAACGGCTCTGCGGGGGCATCGCGCCGGGCTCCAGGTCACCCAGCAAACGCGATCCGACGACGAAGTCCGCCTTCCCTTCCTGAATTGGCGCGACCAGCTTCGGAAGTTCGTCCGGGTGATCGCTGTAGTCGGCGTCGATGAACACAACGATTTCCGGCGCCGGTTGGCCTTGCTGGGTCAGTACAGCAATTTCGGCCAGGCCCCGCAGGCAAGCGGCGCCGTAACCACGGCAAGGTTCGTCCACAACGTGGGCGTTGAATTGTGTAGCCACGATGGCCGTGCGATCCGTGGATCCGTTATCCACGACGATCACTCGTCCGACCGGCGGCAGATCGGCAAGGACGAGCGCGATGGACCGCGCCTCATTCAGCGCCGGGATGACGACCGTCACGTAATCCAGCCCATCCGTCATGATCGTTTCCTGACACTCCCGCTGACCGCGCCATCCATGACGCCGGAATCTCCGCCGAATTCATCAGGATACTGCGACCAGCCTTCACGAAGTGTATGACGGCTCACATTCCAAAATCTGCAGCAGCCGCCCTTGACTCCGTAGTATGGTCCGGGGTCGATAATGGTCGTGGAGGACGGGAACGATGAAGCCGCTGACCATCGGGCAGGTCGCTCACCGCTCGGGCGTGGGCATCGAGACGGTGCGGTTCTACGAACGGGAAGGGCTGCTGCCGACACCGGCACGCACGGCGTCCGGCTACCGGCAGTTCGACGAGGAGGTCATCGCCCGGTTGCAGTTCATTCAGCGGGCGAAGGAACTCGGATTCACGCTCAACGAAATCAAGGAGCTGCTTTCCTTGCGGGTTGATCCCGGCACGTCCTGCGAGGACGTGAAGAGCAGAACGAAAGCGAAGATCGCGGACATCGAGGACAGAATCAAAACGCTCCAGCGCATGAAGACGGCGCTGGTCCGGTTGGCTCAAGAGTGTGGCAAATCCGGCGGCGGTTCGCTGTGCCCCATTCTCGACGCACTGGACGGTTGCCCCCCTCGTCAGCGAAAGGCATGACAAGTATGGCGACAACCACCGCCACGACAACCGCTTGTCCGAGATGCGGCAAACGCGGAAAGACCGTGAAGCCAGTGACCCTGCGGGCGCTGCTCAAGGAGGGAATTGCTGCGGAGATCGCTGCTCCAGAGATGTTCAGTTGCGATTCCGGGTGCACGCCTTCCCAAGGCAACACCGGCTGGCGGTACTGCGACGCGCCCGATTGCGACGTGGTGTACTTCTCGGAGGACGGAGACGCCCGCTTCACGAAGTCGCAGCTCAAAGTGCCGGTCGGCGTGAAGGAAACGACCGGCGAGCGTCCGCTGTGCTACTGCTTCGGCCATTCGGTCGACACGATCAAGGAGGAACTTCGCACGAAAGGCCGCAGTGATGCCTTGGAGGACATTCGCGCGAAAATGAAAGTCCCTGGCTGCCGCTGCGAGACGGAGAACCCGTCGGGCTCCTGCTGCCTGGGAAGTGTGGCCAAGGGGATCACGACTGCTCAAAAGGAACTGAATATGACTGAAACAACCGTTCACGCAAAGTCCGCATCGTCTGCGCCATCGACGAGACGAGGCGAGTTGATCGCCAAAGTCGGGACAGTCATTTCGGCGATCATGGCGTCCGCCTGTTGCTGGCTGCCATTGGTGCTGCTCGCTTTGGGGGTGTCCGGGGCTGGCATTGCCGCAACTCTGGAAGCCTATCGCCCGCTGTTCATCGTGGTGACGTTCGGCTTTCTGGCAGCGGCGTTTTACTTCACGTATCGCCCGAAGAAGGCGGCTGCCGGTGAGGATCACGACTGCTGTGCCACCGAACCGGCCGAGGGAGAAGACTGCTGTGCCCCGACTGGCAAACGCCGCTTCACCATGATGACGCTCAACAAGGCGATGCTGTGGGTCGTGACCGTGTTGGCTGTCGCCTTCCTGTTCTTCCCCAGCTACGTCGGCGCGTTGCTTGGGACCGGAAATGCAGCCGCCGTGACCGCGGATATGAACCGGGCCGTCTTGCAGATCGAGGGCATGACCTGCGAAGGATGTGCGACGACGGTCGCTCAAGCGATTCGTCAGGTTCCCGGCGTCATGGCCGTCGAAGTCAGTTACGAGAAGCGGCAGGCCGTCGTCGGCACCGAAGCCTGCTGCGCCGTGCCGAAAGACAAGATTCTGGCAGCTTTGAAGCAGGCGGGATACAGCGGAACGTTCGTTGAGACAAATCAACCCGCTGCTTCGTCCGCCGCCATTGCGACGCAACCGGCAGCCTGCTGTGCCTTACCCCAGCCAGATAAGGGAAACGGTGACGCCGGATCGGTCGCCGGCACATCCGCAACGGAGCCAGCCGTTGAGGCCACATTCAAGATCGACGGCATGACCTGTGAGGGTTGCGCAGCGGCTGTCTCGGAGTCCCTGCGGAGCGTTTCTGGCGTCACTGCCGTCACGGTCGATTTCAAGTCGGGCCGGGCCTACGTCCAACACCCCGCCGGCAGCCAGCTTCCGAGGGATGCCGTTTTGTCGGCCATCGAAAAGGCAGGCTTCAAGGGAAGCCTTGCGAACGACGCGTCTCCCACCGTCGAGCCTACGAGCAAGAAGTAGCGATTTCGGGTTTGTCGTTGAAGTCCTCGTTGGTCCACTCTTTCAGGAAAGGAAATGAGCATGTCGAAGATGAACGGATTCGTAGTGATGGCCACGACGCTTTGCACACAGGCTGCCTTCACGGCGTTTTTGCCGATCATGGCACAAGCCCAATCGCCGCCCACTCTGACTTACTCGATTGGCATCGAGGGCCTGACGTGTGAAAGGTGCTCTGCCAGTGCCCAAAAAGAACTCGCCGCCGTTCCCGGAGTCGTGAAGGCCTCGGTGGACTACAAGGCAGGCCATGCCTGGGTCACGGTCCAGGCACCCCGCCAGCCGGTTGGCACAGAGAAGCCTCGCCGGATCGGTGCGGAACTTGCCGAGGTCGTCCGGCGGGCCGGTGCCAATCACGGTGATGGCTTCCAGCCGACCGTGAATTACGTTCTGACTGTCAAGGGCATGACCTGCGAAGACTGCTCGCAGCACGTCACGACTGCCCTTACGAAAGTGCCCGGCGTGGCGGCAGCAAGCGTGGACTACAAGGGTGGCTACGCTGTTGTCGTTCCCTCGGCAAAGGCGGGGCCGAATCCTCAAAGGCTCGTAAGTGCTGTCGAAACTGCGGGGTACAAGGCCGTCGTGCATACCGGCCCGTAACGCCAAGTCGTTCCGGTTGAGTTCAGAGAGTACCGCCCAGCCCAAACAGAGATGTTTGGGCTGGGCCATATTACATGGAGCCCCGTGATGTTCAAGAAGCGGGCTTGTCTTGGTCTGACCGGAAAACTCATGACTGCCATTGACAAATCCGGCTACAAGGGGCCGTGCAGACAAGCCCATAGCATCCTTGAGCGTTACCGAGGGGAACGGTTCCCCTCGATAAAATCGTCGTCACAGTTGGGAGATTCTGCCATGAAACAATTGATTTTTCGGTCGGCGCTGCTGGTCCTGATTGCGGTCGGCACGGCGGCTGCCTTCGGGTTCGCGCGGTCCAACGCCGCACGGGAGGATTGCCCGGGAACGGTCGCCTGTCCCCTCACCGGCGAGGAGGTCTGCAAGGATCGCTGTCCGCTGCTGACGGCCCAGCGTTCGGACTGTCCGGGCAAGATTGCCTGTCCGATCACGGGCGAGCCGGCCTGCGCCGACGAGTGTCCGCTGGAGGCTGCCCAGGCCACGGATGCCGGTCTGCCGCCGTGTTGCCGGCAGAAGCAGTAGTTCCAGCCCCCTGTGATCCGCACGCTGCACGCGACCGGGTCGCGCGAGGAATTCCGTGGGCCATTCACCGGGATCGTCCACCTGACCGGGATTCAGCTTCGATTGTGGCCTGGCTCACAGACGGCTCAGGCCGGTTGCGACGATACTTACAGCGCCGTCCGGCGAGGCTGCTGACGACGCTTGTCGCGTTGAGCCATGTTGCGGCATCTGGATTCTTGATTGAGCAAGGAAGCTCGCATGAGGAACTTGCGCGGTTGGTTGATGGTGGCGGTGCTGCTGGGATGCAGCCTGGCCGTGGGATGTGCGTATCATCGGCAGTGCCGGGACTGTTCCAGCGGCTCATGCCCTCCACGGGGAGCCGCGCCGTCAGCCCCGCTATCGCCCGGAGGATCGGGAAGCACGTTCGCGCCCGGAGTCAGCTATGAATCTATGCCCCCCTCCGCGCCGGCGGCCGTCCCTTATTCGCCGCCTGCAGGTTCCGGCGTCTCCGGTTCGGGATATCGCTGAACTGTGACCGACAATCGAGCCGACGTTGCTGATTACAGCGTGCCTGCGCCGACGGACTCGGCCTCCAGCGTGGATCGGCAACATCGCCGCACGCTTGTCGGGATTGGGTTGCTGTCGTGGGCGATGTACGGACTCTTGGGGTGGTGGAGCCTGCCGTTTGAATACGGACGGCCGGAGGAAGCGCGCCCGATTCTGCTGGTGATGTTGTTACTGGCGGCGCTCTTCGTGCTCTACCTGCGGGCGCTTCGGACCGCGCTGCGGATGCGAGCCACTGCGGGATTTGTGCAAATCGTCATCGTATTTGCACTGGCCTTCCGTCTAGTGCTGCTGTTCACTCCGCCGATTCTGGAAGTCGACCTCTACCGCTATATCTGGGACGGCCACGTCACCGCAGCCGGTCTGAATCCTTTTCAATTCAGTCCGGCTGAAGTGATGGCGGCGGGGGCAGGTCATATCGGCGAGCCCGATCTTGAGCGGATCATTGCCGTTCGCAATCAGTCGTTAGGTCTGCGCGAAATCCTGTCGCGCGTGCATTACGCAGAACTGCCAACGGTTTATCCGCCGACCAGCCAGTTCATGTTCGCCCTGGCCGCCTGGACCACGCCGCGCGACGCCGATGTGGCCACTCTGCGGCTGGTGATGAAGTGCTGGATTCTGGCATTCGACGTCGGTTCCCTGCTGCTCTTGTGGCGGTTGCACACACACTTGAATTGGCCACTGGGATGGACGCTTGCCTACGGATGGTGCCCACTGGTCCTCAAGGAGTTCGCAAACAGTGGCCACTTGGATTCGATTGCCGTGTTCTTCACCGTGGCCGCGGTGAATGCGGCCGTGTTTGGACTGTTCCCCCGCCCGGCGATCGGCCGGCGTCGGCAGGTCGCCTGGGTGTTGACGGCCTCCGTGCTGCTCGCTGTGGGTGTGGGCGCGAAGCTCTATCCCGTCGTTCTGGGGCCGTTGCTGCTCGTCACAATTCTGCGTCGGCTTGGAGGCGTCACAGCGATTCTCACCACGATCGTCTTTCTCGGCGTCGCGTCGATGTTGTTGAGTCCATTCGTCTCTCACAAGTTCGACGCATTTGCGGACATGACCCGGGCAGGATTGCCGAGCGACACTCCGTCCGTGAGGATCGGCCACGATTCCGTCGGCGATCCGTCACGGGGTCTGCGGACATTTCTCACACAATGGAAGATGAACGACTTTCTGTTCCTGCTGACCGAGGCGAACCTCAGACCAACCAGCAAGGAGGCGGTTGCTCCTTGGTTTGCCGTCACACCAGATGTGTGGCGGTCGGCGCTCACGGCGACGGTGGCCCCTGCGCTCGGCCAACCAGCGGACCAAGTCCCGTTCTTGTTGGCGCGGCTTTTGACCTGTCTGGCGTTCATGGGATTGGCGCTGTGGTGGGCCTGGCGCGCGGCCTTCGTCGATTCCAGTGCGGTCTGGTGCCGTTACGTGTTCTTAACTCTGGCCTGGTTCTGGCTGTTGTCCCCGACGCAGAACCCCTGGTATTGGACGTAAGCCCTGCCGTTCCTGCCTTTTGCGCGAGCGCGAACCTGGTGGCTGATGTCCGGCGTGTGCTTCGTCTATTACCTGCGTTTCTGGTTTGGCACGGCGTGGCCCGAGGCACGAGTCGGTTGGACTCCTTACAACGGACACCAGTTTTTCGACTATGTCGCTGTCTGGCTGGAATACACGCCGTGGTTCGCGCTGCTTGTGTGGGAGGGGCTTCGCACCGGTCGCATCAAAGCGCCGACAACGTTGAATCCCATTCAGGGCAGCCAATAGATGTCGGTTTCCGGGTGAAACGCCGCCCAGGCGAACCAGAACGCGTACACCCATTGCAACTCGTCCGCGGCCTTCACGACCCGCAGCGAACGCGACGATGGATCGAATTCGAGCGTCAATTCCTTACCGGCCACAACGGCTTGAGTTTCTTGACGGGATTTCAACGAATCGAACGCGGAGATGGGAAAGGCTATCGCCGCTTTGTCGGACCAGACGCCGAGCACCTGCGTCTTCAGCGGCAGGCAACGATTGACCGGCTCGACGGGAAACATCAGATCGGGAGTGGCGAAGTATCCGCCGTAGGGGCTTCGTGAGTAATCGCGTTGATGACCGGTGTCGGTGGACAGTACCGTGGTCTCCGGATAACGGGCGCGCCAATCGGACCAGGTTGTCAGCTCGACGGGCAGCGCTTTGAGCGCGGTACGAACCCTCGGACCGGCGACTGAGGCGGTTTTCATTTGCGACCAGAGGCTCATTCCACCATCGCGCCGCCGGTCATACAGCAAGACATTGCTGTTGTAGAGCAGCCCCGAAATGCCGAACTCCAGCACTTCGTCACTCAATCGTCGATCAAACACCGCGACGGAGTCGCACAGCGGACAATAGGTGACGGCGATCGGGGTTTTGCCGATCTGGTCGTTGACCGCCTCGTGATAGTTCAGCACTTTCAAGGGATACGCCTTTGTGGCGCCCTCCATCACGACGCCGATCACGCGATCCGACGGTTCGAGGTAGCGCGCTTGAGCGGCTGCGATGAACTTCGGCCGCGACAGAGATGGGATGCCGTCGACGGGCGGACCGCCGCTGTGAATCTGGTCCCTCGCGATTGCGGTATTTCGCAAGTCGAACGTGCGGAAAGGATCGCTAGTCGGTCGCGACGCCGACTGGCCCAATGCGAGCCGCAGGCTCTCACTCCGCGAGGCCAACCAGCCGGCGACGGCAAAGCCCACAACGGCGGCGACGAGCAGCGGGCGCTGGGCACGCCGACGAGCAACGGGCCGGGCATCAACGGCATTGGAACGCGGCGCCAGACCGCGTTGGACGGGATCGCTGGTCGGCATCGCCAGACTCCTCTGAGAGAGATGCGCGGGAAACAATGGGAGACATCAACAGGATTATTTCTCGTTCTTCCCGCACCTTCTGTGAGCCATGTCACCGAAGACGAAATCCGTTCCGATCACAATGCTTGTCAGCATTGGGGGCATCTCAGAGAAAGGGACCTCATGACTCGCGACACACTCACCACGGAGACGCTGGCCAAAGCCCTCATCGTGTGGGGAGCTGCACTGTATGGCAGCCTGCAATTGCAGTTCCTGCCGATCGCGGAGGAACACGGCATCTGCGGCGCGTGGGGCTGCGGGCCTCCGGTGAGCGCGCTCCTGGCGTGTCACCTGGGATGGCTGGTGTCTCTCGCCGGGCCTGCCTGGCTTGCGGGCCGTGTGCTGCCGACTTCTTGGCTCATCGCGCTCGCGCGCACCGGACTGATCCTGAGCGTGGGCGGCCTGATTGGAGTCGCATTGCACGAAGCGCTCGTCTGGTGGCCCCAGGCCAACAACTGGTCACGGCCATACTGGCTGCACCGCTACTTCTTTGAATTGGCCACGCTGGTCGACGCGCCGATCCTACAAGTGTTGCTGATCAGCGCGACGACTCTGATCTGTACGCCGCGCAGAACTTTGATTCGGATCCGTCATCCAACCACTGCACCTCAGATGGCAGAGCGTCAAGTTCAGGTTTGAGCGTGAACCGACATTCGACCGCAACACAGAATTGTGGAGCGCAACCTACGCCGGAGCACCGGGGCGACCAAAGCCGCGTTCGGATTCGGGCGTGTAGACGTTCAGCGGCTTCCGCTGCCGGCGCCGCTGGGTTTTGACGGAGACTCCTCAGTAGCCGGCTTTGTGGAACCGGAACCGGCTTCGTCCGACTGCGTACCGCTGCCTGCGGCCGGCTGTGCGGTGGGCGTTGGGGAGAGCGAAGGGCCGCCCCCATTGGTGCATCCCGCGAACAGTGCTGCCGACAGGATGCCCCCAACAACGCCTTTGGTCATGACAAACTTGTTCACAGAGCCACTCCTCGTTCACGGGATTTCGATGGCCGGCGCAAGTTGCAGCTTGCGCTGATTCATTCACCCCCAAAGTGTGCGCAAGTCCTCCAAACACTTCTGTGAATTGGCTTACCAATTGCTGCAAACATCCAGCGCCGTCGGCCACTCGGGGCGTCGAATCGTTCTGGAGTGTGGCGCGGCTCACAGACCGGTTCCCGCCCATGGACGATAATTCCTTTGAACGGTGCACCAGCTCGGGAGACCGGCGCACTCGCCGGCCGACGCCGACTGGGATTCCCTGACCGAAGAGGAGTGCGATGGTGAACAACAAGGAAGTCGTGCGGCTCGATGAGGTAGTGGCGTTCCAGGTTCCGTCCAGCATCGGCGAAGTCGCGTGTAGCCGTTGCTGGGCTATTGCCGCGTGTGCGTGGATCATGATCGCTGGTGTCGTGTCGCTGGTGTACTGGGAACAGTGCGCTTCGGCCAAGGAGCCATTGGGACGCCAGTGGTCCGCGGCACAGTATGCGTCAATGGATCAAATCGATCACAGCCCGTTCGATGCCTTGCTGCACAAGTACGTCGACCAGGACGGCTTCGTGAATTACGCAGAGTGGCGCCGTTCGGCAACCGACCGCAAGGCCTTGCAGGACTATCTCAGCAGTCTCAGCCGGGCATCGGTGTCCCAGAAGGCCAGCCGCGAAGCCCAGTTGGCGTTCTGGATCAATGCTTACAACGCGGTGACGCTGGAGGGAATTCTGCAGGTCTATCCGACGGACAGCATCCGTAACCACACGTCGAAATTTGGCGGGTACAACCTTTGGAAGGACCTGCCTCTGCTCGTCGGCGGGAAACCTTTTTCGCTGGACGACATCGAACATCAAGTGCTCCGCAAGCTGGGCGAGCCGCGAATCCATTTCGCGATCGTCTGCGCATCAATCGGCTGCCCGCGGCTGCGGAACGAAGCCTATGTGCCTGAGAGAATCAACGAGCAACTGGCCGACAACGCCCGCGATTTCTTCAGTCGTCCTCAGAATCTCAAGGTCGATCCAGCGTCCCACACACTGTCGCTCAGCTCGATCCTCGATTGGTTTGGCGGCGATTTCGGACGGTCGCAGCCCGAGCAGTTGCGGTTTCTCCAGCCGTACCTGCCGCAGTCGGCGCAGGCGTTGGCGCAAGACCCCAACGTCCGCATCCGCTATCAGGACTACAACTGGAGCCTGAACGATCGAGCCAAGAAGCCAGCCGCTCGCGGCGAGGGTTCAACTCGCCGGTGACTGTCTGGCTTGCCGCAATTCCATTCCGACCGTGCTCGCGGTCTTGTCGTCCAGTGCCCTGTCATCCATTTCATTCCGGAGTATTTCCATCGTGCGAATGATTCGCCGGACCCTGGCTGCGAGCGCGACCTTGCTTTTCGCGTTCAGTTTCCTTTCGGCAGGCCCCCCCAAGCCGGAAACCATTCAGTGGCGGAGCGATCCAGAATCAGCGATCGCGGCCGCGAAGGAATCCCGGAAGGCGCTGATGATCGAGTTCACTGCGGACTGGTGTCACTTCTGTCGCAAGCTGGAGCGCGAGACGCTCAGCGACTCAAAGGTCGTCGCAGCAGTAAATCGCTGCTACGTGGCGGTGAAGCTCGACGGCGATGAATATGGCGAAGTGGTGTCTGCGCTTGGCTTCGCCGGTCTGCCGGCCATCCTGTTGGTCGATCCGCAAACCAGACATGCGAAACGCATCGTGGGCTTTCGGACACCGGGTCAGTTGTTGAATGATTTGCAAATCTTCTGCCCGGCCGAAGACGCGGGAAAAGCGACATCGAACTCGTCTGAAGAGCCGCCGGGGCGAGCCCGAGTCCACGCACTGCCGCCCGAGTGAAAGACGACACGAGTTGCTCCTGACAGAGTTCGCAGGCAAGGCCGAGGCGTTTTGCCTGCGGGCGCTCCGTTTCGATCGAGGCGATCCATGCAGCATGCGCAGATTGGCGACAGCGACCAAGGAGGAAAACGAACGTCGGCCCCATCCAGCACCGCAGTGCGAGTTGGCGTCGCTATTGTGGTCCTGACCATCGTCGCCATGGCGTACGGGGAATTTGGCGATCAATTGACGTTGCAGAATCTGGCGCGCTACGAATCCATGTTTCGCCAATTCCAGAGCGAGCATCCGTGGTTGATCTATGCGGCAGCATTCGTGGCGTATGTCGCGGTCACGGGTCTCTCTCTGCCCGGCGCCGCCGCCATGACCTTGTTGATGGGCTGGCTGTTCGGTTTCGTGCGTGCTGTAATCCTCGTCAGCTTCGCGTCGACGGCCGGCGCGTCCCTGGCGTTCTTGTTGAGTCGCTACTTGTTGAAGGACGCCGTTCAGCACCGGTTTGGAGACCGACTGGCGGCGTTCAACGCCGCGCTCGAACGCGAAGGCGCGTTTTACTTGTTCACCCTGCGTCTCATTCCCGCGGTGCCGTTTTTCGTCATCAACGTCGTGATGGGACTGACGCCGCTGCGGCTGTCGACGTTCTGGTGGGTGAGTCAGCTCGGGATGCTGCCGGGAACTTGTATTTACGTCTATGCCGGGTCCACCGTGCCCAGCCTGCAAGAGCTTGCAAACAAGGGAGTCGGCGGAATCCTCAGGCCCGGCGTGCTCGTGGCGTTCGCAGTGCTGGGCTTGTTCCCCCTCGTCGTCAAGCGATTGATGGGGCGGCTGCGGCCTCCGTCGAATTCAACGTCACCGTGATTCGACAACGAAAGGATGGCGATGACAACTTCTGTGAGTCTGGAGCAACCACTCCGCGAACATCGTCTCATGGAGCCTGACGACGCGCATAATCGAACCTTGGTAGCGAACGTTCGTCCGCCCAATTGGGTCAACCCAATGCCGTCGGGACGTTACAACCTGGTCGTCCTCGGCGCAGGCACCGCGGGGCTGGTCACGGCCGCCGGCGCCGCGGGGCTGGGAGCAAAAGTCGCGTTGATCGAGCGGCACTTGCTCGGCGGCGATTGTCTGAACGTGGGCTGCGTGCCGTCGAAAGCCCTGATCCGCTCCGCCCGTGCCGCGGCCGAGGTGCGCGGTGCCGAACAATTCGGCGTGCGCGTGCCGCCGGGGACCGCGGTCGACTTTCCCGCCGCGATGGAGCGGATGCGAAGAC
>Ga0073934_10006706_pt1 | contig 16534 bp, 21 predicted proteins | sample LarsenN4metaG_FD_76834 | JGI IMG/M metagenome (GOLD analysis project Ga0073934, IMG submission 76834) | Hot spring sediment bacterial and archeal communities from British Columbia, Canada, to study Microbial Dark Matter (Phase II) - Larsen... ...
ACTCATCATGAGAAAATCCTACGGGTTTAAGCAATTCCAGACCATCGAAATCATGCTTTATCACATACTTGGCAATTTACCATTACCGCCGCTCACCCACAGATTTTTATGACGAGGCAAAATCAAAATTATTATGGTGTGGTTAGATCAACGTGCAAAAGATGTAATTTGGAAACTATACGAATTGATGAAGAGTACTCCAATGTTGAAATCAGTCTTCGTATACGCGACCTAATTAAACAATCAGCCATTGTCATTGCTGATATCACGCATGAGCGTCCAAATGTATATTACGAGATTGGTCTTGCTCATCAAGCTGGGAAGCCAACAATACTTACAGCGAGGTACGGAACGAAAGCTCATTTTGACATAAGAAATTTTAAGATTCTATATTATCGAAATTTGAATGATTTAGCCGCCGAACTCAAGAAACAGGTAAAGAAAATGTCAACACTTTGGGAAATTAAGTGAGACAATAGTATTTGAAATAATTCTAAATCTCGGGAACCGGCAATCCGGCGCGGCGAAAGTGTTTGGAGAAGCCGAGAAACGCGAGGTTCTCCTGCCGGTCCGAATTGGTGACGCCGATTATGCTGCGCTGCGCATGGCGCAAACGAAAAAGCTTGCGATCCGAGCCGCCGCCTTTTAAAGGCGTGACGGCCTCAACCGGCTCGCCGAAATGAGTCACGAAAAGTTTGTTGAGAAGACTTTCCATAAGGACTACCGATTAAATAACTTACCCATTTAGGTTTTACAAGGCAAAGCTCTATAATTCCACCGGGGCAAAAAATCATCGAAAACGATTTTCATATTTTCTTTGAAACCTTCATTGACCCGTCGTCCGGTTTGATAAACTTTGTCAATGATGTTAACCGTGACTTTCAATCCCGTCGTCGTCGTTGTTTTTTGGATCAGTTCTTTGACCATCGCCACCGACTTAAAAATAACGCCCTGACAGACTCGCGTCACATGCGGAAACAGACGATGTTCGAGCGGGTTATATTTTGAAGTATAAGGCGGATAATGCGCGATTCGAATTTCAAGACCAATTTTGTTGGCCAGTTCCTGCAGGTCTTGCTTAAAGAGATAGTGCCGGCTATGATTGCTGTCGCCGCCATCACATAGGATCAAAATGGAAGTGGCGTTGGGATAATCGCAGCGGCCCTGGTTCTGCCACCAATTCAGAATACTGTCGCAAGCAAATTCACTGGTGTCTTTGCTGGTGCCGATATTGATATATCCCGTATTGCGCGTCATATCGTAAAGGCCATGAGGAATCACGATGCCCTTCGCCAGACTATTAAAATCATGATCGAGAGTCGAGATGGTTTCCTGCGTATAAAGGTAGCCGGCGCGATAAAAATCGCCGATAAACTCTTTCTTTTTCGTGTCAATACTGATGATGGGATTGCCGGTCATGCGATAATCGGCTTGCTGGGCCGCAATATTCTCAAATTGTTCGTTGATGTCTTTGTGGGTGACATCATACGGATGGCGACCACCACCGACTTGACGAATCCGATTATCAAGCTGATCGGCGACGGTTGAGGCCAGCAAATCGCGAATGCCGCGCGCCACGGTTTTCCGAGTACAGCCGACGATTTGGGCGATATAGGAAATACCGCCATGTCCAATTTTGATGGCTTCAACGGCAGCAAATAAGCGTTGTTTTTTTCATTGAGCATGTTGTAAAACTTTCTGATTTCTTCCTCAATGAATCGAAAATAAAGTTGCATCGCTTCACTCCTCTAAAAGTAATGCTTCAATTAGAAGAGGAGTACGAAGAAAAGCAAGGGCGAAAGGAGACAGGGCGAAATGAGTAAGTTATTTAATTGGCGTTCCTTAACGTGATGAAAGTTTAAACGCCCGTTTCCAAATCTATTAAACGTTTCAGCCGGTGTCTTTAAAAGTAAGGTTTGGTTTTGGAGTGTCAGGCTGCGTAACTCAACATTTATGTTGAGAAACAATGCGTGCAACATAAATGTTGCATTACAATTTTAGCCTTAACGAGTATAAAAAGCCCAACCTTCGCGGGCACAGTTTTCCCTGCCGGCCGGTATGGCTCCGGTCAGTGAGACCGACAGCCGTGGAATTTTGGCTTGTAACTGCGGCTCGAAATGAATGATGAATAGCAAGACACGAGTTTTAAAAATTTCCGCACTTTGCCCCGCTGGTTGGTAGTATTTGAGGCAAATTGCAGGAGCGAACCGAGGATGAGCCATTCCCAACCTTCCTGATTCATTCGCTTCATTTCCCAAATCAATCACTTTATCGGCTTTTCCCGCCATTGACGGCGAATGCAATTTCCATGGAGCGGGACACAACGAACGTGAGTGAAGCGTTGGATTCATGATTTTCGCCTGCTCAGCAATCCAACAATCGATTCATTTAACACGGGGGTATGTTTCATGCCGCAAAACAAGATTTTTATTTTTAATTTTTGTCGTCACGGCGCCGCACAGCAATTATCCTCCATCATCAAACCAAACTTCAATTGTGAGATTGAGGTCGTTGAAGGAAGCCGAGACGCTTTAAATTTTGTTCGATACCGGCCTGATTTGTTTTTTTTGATTGAAGACGAAGTTATGGCCCGCGGCGCATTCGGCATGAGCGAGCTTTCGGCCATACCCGGCATTTTGGTTATCTGCACGGAGGGATGTAAAATACCAGCGGTAGACTTTTTGACCGAGCCAGTCGATGATTTTATTTTTACTCCCCTCCGAGAAGCCGAAATCCTCTATCGCAGCAGGCGCTTGCTTGGTGAAACCAGGCGCGACCAAAAAGAATTCGTGAAGAAAAACGTGTTGCAAGAATGGGGACTGAGGGAATTAATCGGGCAACACCCGGCTTTTTTGGAAGCCGTGTCAAAAATCCCGCTGGTCGCGAAGTTCGATACCTCCGTTCTTTTATCAGGCGAAACCGGCGTCGGCAAAGAAGTGTGGGCGCGGGAGATTCATTATTTGAGCAAAAGAGCCAACAAGCCGTTTATACCCGTCATCTGTGGCGCACTGCCAACGCACCTCGTCGAGAATGAGTTGTTTGGACACAAGCGCGGCGCCTTTACTGATGCGACCAGCGATCACGCCGGTATTATTGCCGAGGCCGAGGGGGGAACGCTGTTTCTGGATGAAATCGAAACCATCGGCATGGAGGCGCAGAGCAAACTGCTGCGATTGCTTCAATTCAAGACCTATCGTCCGCTCGGCCAGGCTAAAGACGTAAAAGCCGATATCAGGATCATCGCGGCAACGAACGTCGACTTGATGCAGAAAGTGCAAGAGGGTGTTTTTCGTGCGGATCTTTTTTACCGCTTGAGCGTCATTGGCCTGCGATTGCTTCCCTTGCGAGAAAGAAAAAGCGACATTCCGTTTTTAGCAGATTATTTTCTAAAAAAATACACCAAAGAATATGATCGAGGCAGGAAGTCTCTGTCCAGCGCCGCTGTCCGGAAATTATTATCATACGACTGGCCGGGAAATATCCGCGAGCTTGAGAATATGATTCAACAAGCCGTCCTTTTTACGCCGCAAGCCGTCATTCCACCGGCGAATATCAGCATTCCCACTTCGCTGGGGAGCAGCCTCTCCAAGAAACTGTCCTTTAGCGAGGCAAAGAAAAAAACCATCGAAGAATTCGAAAAAGAATATATCATTCATTCACTTGTTGCTTGCAACGGCAACATCACCCGCGCCTCGAAGGAAGTCGGGAAAGACCGGCGAGATTTCCGCCGGTTGATGAGCAAATACCGCCTTGATGCAAAATCCTTCCGCTATTTTCATAACTAAATCCGCCGTTTTGGCCAACCGGGTGTGGTGCGAATAACAGGCCGCCATACGACAAAGCCGCAGCCATAGGGGAGAACCTCCCCTCATTGCCGGGGAATTTTTCCCCCGGTCGCGTTAATTTACTTAAAACAAATAAATAACCACCTGCTATAATAAACTGCTGTGGAAATATCTCCCCATTTTCACCAACCAGCGATGGTTTTATTTCATCTTAGTAATTGCCCCAAAATCAGACAATTATAACTTGCAACAGAATGTGGTATTACAATTGCGTAAATGACATTTGAAATTGATTGCAAGGAAATTTGATGAAGGTGATTTGATGCGCAATGATTTAACCTCGAAAGACCTCAAAGATCCGACCGAGCAGCAGATCGCCTGTAGGATTTTAAGCTATCTTTTAAAGCATCCGTCAGCAACGGACACTTTTCGGGGAATCGTCGAGAGGTGGTTATTGCAGGAGCAGCTTGATTGCACTGAAAAACAAATCAGGAAGGCGTTGGACTTCTTGGTGTTAAAAGGAGTCGTCAAAATAAAGAAATATAAAAATCAGGATGAATACTACCAAATAAACAGAGAAAACCTCGGAGAAATCGAAAATATCCTTAAAAATGAACCGGACAATTGAATGGAAAAGGAGGTGATGAAAGGAATCCCAAAACTTTCCTTATTTTAATCCACGGATTTTTTCTCACACAAATTTCAGGGATGAGACCATGAAAACCATGCTCCCACGATTTCTCACGGCGTTGTTTCGGCGTGAAGAAGGGCAAACCCTTCCCGAATACGGTCTGATCATTTTCCTGATCGCCATCGTTTGTATCGCCGCCCTGACCTTGCTGGGCGGCAACCTCACTGCTCTTCTTAATCAGATCGCCGGCGCGGTGTAAGGCCTGAGCCGTCCGGGCAAATCGAAGCAGGAAGAGGGGCTGATAGGTGGACAACATCTATCAGCCCTCTTCAATCATAATTTCACGAATGCATTTTAATGAAACCTCCCGACTTCCAATCTGGTGTTGGAATCTTAACGGCGTTTGCTGTCGTGACCGCGGCGCTGTATGATTATAAACGGCGGCTTATTCCTAATTTCATCACGTTTCCTTCGATTTTCATGGGTTTGATGATGCACGGGATACATGCGGGCTGGAGTGGTTTTTATTTCTCGCTGCGGGGGCTGACGGTAGGCGGCGGGGCCTTTTTAATTTTATACTTAATGGGTGGAATCGGAGCGGGTGACGTCAAACTCCTCGGCAGTGTGGGCGCCTTTTTAGGAGGAGAGAAGATTCTTGCCATTTTAATTTTAACCGTGCTCATCGGCGGCATCATGGCAATTGGCAAATTGGCTTTCAATTCAGACCGATTGAATCGCTTCAGATATTTTATCGATCTTTTTCGGAAAAATCAGTTGGGCGTTTATAAAAATAATATTGACCCTTTAAAAGATACTATTCCGTATGGCGTCGCCATTGCGGCCGGAACTTTAATGACATTATATTAAAACGATTTGTGAAAATGGTTTGGTGATGACGATTCGAAAAAAGATAATTATTCAACAACAAGGACAATCGCTTGTTGAGTTTGCCTTAATCATGCCAATTTTAGTCATCATCCTTTTTGGCATCATAGAGTGGGGCCGGTTATGGATGACGATGAATGTGCTCTCAGGAGCCGCGCGGGAGGGGGCGCGGGTGGCAGCCGTCACGGCCCCGGACCCGGCTCTCGTACAAAATGCCGTTGCCAACGTCCAGACGGCAGCCAATATCACCGGCGGTACGATTACCGTTTCAGCGCCGGACGCCGCCAATCAAGTGACAGTGGCAGTTCAGTTTAACTATACTGTCCTCACCGGAGCGCTCGTTCCAGGTCTCGGAGGCACTCTTCAACTCACGCGACGTGCGGTTATGCGCTGGGAAGGATGACTGCAGGAGTCTTTATGTTTCTGCTGCGACTAAAATATATCATTCCCTTAGCCCTGGCTTCAGGTTTGCTGGCGAGTTATAGCGTTTACACCTACTTGCAGCAACAGCAAGAAAGTATCAAAGAGCCTAAAATTGTAACACGTCAAGTCGTCGTGGCGGCGACGACTCTCTCGCTCGGCACAACTCTCAGAGTGGAGAATTTACAGGTCAAAGAGTGGCCGGAAAACCTTGTGCCTGAGGGCAGTTTTCAAGAAGTCAAGGAACTAGAAGGGCGTGTGATCAAAAGCGAGGTCAGTGCGGGAGAACCCATCCTGAACACGAAATTGGCGCCGGCGGGATCAAACGGCGGCGTTCCAAGTTTGATCCCGCCGGGGATGCGGGCCATGACGGTGGCCGTCAATATCGTGAGTGGTGTGGGCGGATTCATCCTGCCGAAAACCAAAGTCGATGTTCTATTGACGGTAACACCTTCAAATGAAAAACTGGAGACGATCAGCAAGATGATCTTGCAAAATGTCGAAGTGCTGGCGGTGGACCAAACGTATGCCAAGGCCAATGACGACCCCGTCGTCGTGAAGTCGGTCACGTTGCTGGTCACTCCGGAAGAGGCGGAAAAGCTGGCGTTGACCGGCAACGAGGGCAAGCTGCAATTGACTTTGCGGAATACCACAGACGCCGAACTCGCTTATACAACGGGCATAAGCTTAAAGCAGCTTTTAAATCACGCCGAGGCCAAGCCGCGCTATCAAGCCAGCCGTCCCCGTCCGGCGCCGGAAACGCCTAAGGCCGAAGAACCCTCCTCGACAAGAGTGGTGGAAGTCATTCGCGCCAATGTTCGTTCCGAGATAACCTTTGAGGAAGAAAAAGGCTCAAAGAAAAAACCAACAAAACCATAAACTTCTTTGCCCATGTTAAACGAAAAATCAATTCGGCGTGCCGACTTTTTTGCTCTGTTTTTAGTGGCCCCGGCATTTTGCCTCATTGCAAAAACAGATATTCAAAAGGTCATGATCGGCGTCGGCCAATCGGAGCTAATCGAATTTTCGGAGCCGGTTAAAAGAATATCCATTGCCAATCCCGAGGTGGCAGATGCGACCGTGACCTCGCCGAAGCAAATTCTCGTGAATGGCAAAATCCTGGGTGTGACCAGCATGATTGTGTGGGATGAAAAGGAGAGCCATAGCGTTTTCAAGTTGATTGTTCACAATGAGCTTTCCTATCATCAAGTCATGCTTCGTGTTCACTTTGCCGAGGTCAATCGTACCGCGCTCAGAGAATTAGGAATTAATTTTCTGGCGAAAGATCAAAAGCTGGGTTCCGAGAAGGTTGGTGTCGGCAGTTTTGGCGGCAAGGTCAATAGACCCGTTGATCCGTTTGTGCTCCCCTTCAACAATGCGCCGGGGCAAAAAATCGGGGATTTTCGCGAAGAGGCGCTGAACGAGAGCATCGATTTTTTCCTCTCCCTTCCGAAGCAAAATATTTCGGCGATTATCAAAGCCCTGGAAGAAAAAAATCTTTTAACCACGCTGGCTAAACCGAACTTGAGCGCCATCAACGGCTCGGAGGCCAGTTTTCTCGCCGGCGGAGAGATTCCGATTCCCATTCTTTCCGGGTCCACGGGCCAAGTGACCATCATCTTCAAGGAATTCGGCATCCGGTTGAAATTTATTCCAACGGTTTTGGATTCGGGGCTGGTGAACATGAAGGTTTCAGCCGAAGCGAGCAGCCTGGATTTTGAGAACGGCATTATTTTGAGCGGGTTTCGCATTCCCGCTTTGATCTCAAGAAAAACCGAGACGACGGTTGAGCTGAAAAACGAAGAACACTTTGTTATCGGCGGGCTGATCGCGAATGATGCAGCCAAAACGACGTCCCAAGTGCCGATATTGGGCAACCTCCCGATTTTGGGAAAACTTTTTAGCAGCAGCCGCTTCCTCAATAAAGAAAGCGAGCTGATTATCATGATCTCTCCGCACATTATTCAAACCATGCGGGAAGATTCGTTGCCCGAATTACGTTAGGCACTAAGCGCCAAAAAGTTAGAATATAATTCAGAAAGCTCTTTGTTGTTCCATGGCATCATTTAACGAGGACTACAAACCTGTTCATCCAATTGAAAATCGCTGTAAGTTTTCAACTTGTTTGAAAACCGGGGTAGCACTTTAACAAGGAAATAAGTATGTTCGAGCTTATTAAAAAGGAAGAAGGCAATGTTTTGGTTCTCAGCGCCTTTGCCCTCGTGGTTCTTCTGGGTTTCGCGGCGCTGGCGATAGACGTCGGGGTGATCTTAACAGCACGCAGTCAACTCCAGAACGCCGTGGATGCTGCGGCGCTGGCCGGCGTCTCGGGTCTCCTCACCAGCCAGACCTTAGCCACCGACCGTGCCATTAACATTGCCGGATCGAACGATTGCTTGAATCAACCGGTGGCCATAAACGCGGTCGATGTCACCTTTCCAACGTCGGGCCGGGTGCAGGTGCAAGGGCGTCGCCAGCTCAACCTGTTTTTCGCCAGAGTTTTAGGGATAAACACGACCAATATAACAGCCACGGCTGTGGCTGAGCTAAGCCCATTGTCCGGAACGCCTGGCCTGAGACCCTGGGCCATTCCTGATCTTAATTGGACTTTAGGACAACTCGTTATCCTCAAATCCGGTTCATTAGGTGCTCCGGCCACTAATCCCAGCTTTTATTATGCGGTGGACTATCCGCCGCTCAATAGAGGCACGCCTATCCCGGGGGCGAATGAATACAGAGATAATATTCAGGACGGTTGTGATGGACAAGTATTTGTTGGGGACGTGCTGCAGGTGGAGCCTGGCAACATGGCCGGTCCAACCCGGCAAGGGGTTGACGCGCTGCTGTCCCAAGATCCAACCGCCTCCTGGAGTGGATCGCAAGTGGCGGGTTCTGCCTTCCCCGGCTTCTCCAGTCCGCGAATTGTTAAAATCCCCTTTTACGATCCCAATTTCCCTCCTCTACCGGGACGAAAATCGGTGGTCGTTATTGGTTTTGCTGCTTTCTTTGTGGAAGGCATGTCAGGGAACGATGTTGTCGGAAGGTTCATGAAGATCACCACCCAAGGCTCTTGGGGCGCAGCATCTTCTCTCATCTATGGAGTAAAGTTGGTTCAATAACAATTCAGAAAACAATGGCTGAACAAATCAGTGTCGTCATTATTGACGCCGACGAGGAGTCACGCCAATCGACAAAGATTTTGTTAAAGGAAATGCAACAGGTCAAAATTGTGGCAGAGGCCATCGACTTGAGCCGGGGATATGACTCGGTTAAGGCGAATCAACCAACCATTGTCATATTGGATTTGTTTCCGACCGTGGATCATGCGCTCAAGTTGGCGGCGAGAATCACCCAAAATTTTCCTCAAACCACACTTTTTGTGGCCTCATCTCAAACCATACCGGAAGTCATCATCAGAGCCATGCGGGCCGGGGCCAGGGAGTTCCTGGCCAAGCCGTTCAATAAAGACGAATTGGTCAACGCGGTTAATAGCGTGATCCGATGGCAATGCCAAAAAATGGCCGAAGGAGGCTCTGGTGGAAAAATGCTGGCAATATTTGGCGTAAAGGGAGGCGTGGGCACGACCACGATTGCGACGAATCTGGCCGTCAATCTGGCTGAACATTCAAAAAAATCCGTGATTCTTGTCGATTTGAATCTCCAATTTGGCAATGCCGCCTTGTTTTTGAATATCCGGCCCGAGTATACGATTCTTGATGTGGCGAATCATCTGAAAGATTTGGATTCTAATCTGCTCAAGAGCGTCTTGCCCAAGCATTCTTCCGGCGTGTGGTTATTGGCCGGGCCCAACCGGGTCGAAGAGGCGGAGGCCATCACGGCCACCCATCTTGAACAAATTCTGAAGTTGCTGAGGTCGGTTTTTGGGTATATTATCAGTGATACCAACGATGTGCTTGACGAGCTTACCTTGAAAGCCTTGGATGAATCCAACTTAATCCTGACAGTATTTACGCGTGATCTTCCAGCCATCTACAATGCTCGTCGATGCCTCGATGTTTTTCAACACATGGGCTATGATCACGACAAGGTTTTATTAATCATGAACCGCTATGCCTCAAATAATGGGATCGCCGGCGAGGAATTGGAAAAATCCATCAATTATCCCGTCTTTTGGAGGGTTCCCAATCATGATTATGCCAAAGTCGTCAGCTCGATAAATCAGGGAATCCCGATTGCCATCATGACGCCGCGTTCAAAGATCAGCCTGAGCTTTAATAAGCTGGCGGAACATTTGAATGGGGGTGTGTCGAATGAGCAAGAGGAGATCAAAAGAAATCTCAAAGGACAATTCATCAAAAAGCTTTTCTTTCGCTAACAGTGGAGCCTGGCAAGATGGGTTTGCACGAACGTCTAAAACGAGACGCCGAGGTTATGGATATCGCTCCGGCTTCATCTCAAATTACAAATCGGCAACCGGTAATTTTTTCGGATCCTTACCAGGGACTGAAGGAGAAAATCCATCGCCGCTTGCTTGATCGGCTCGATCTGGCTCGACTGGACTCGATCCCGCGGGAGGAGCTCAAGCTCCAAGTCCGGGAAGTCGTCGAGACCTTGCTGGGCGAAGAGGCCGGCCCGGCCATCGGATTTAATCGGGAACGGCTTATTGAGGAGATTCTCAACGAAACCTTCGGATTGGGTCCCCTGGAACCTCTGTTACATGATGCCACGGTCTCTGATATTCTTGTGAATACTCACAAGCAGGTCTATGTCGAGCGCCATGGTAAAATCGAATTAACCAAGACGGTTTTCAAAGACGATACCCATCTGCTCCACATTATAGATCGGATCGTCTCAGGAGTCGGACGGCGGGTGGATGAGTCCTCCCCCATGGTCGATGCCCGTCTTCCCGATGGCTCGCGGGTCAATGCCATCATCCCGCCTTTGGCCATCGACGGGCCGTCGTTGTCCATACGTAAATTCAGCGTCAAGAAAATAGGCCTGAGCGAGCTTCTGCGTTATGAAACGCTCACCCTGCCCATGGCCGAAGTCGTGAAAGGCGCCGTTAAAGCCCGCTTAAACGTTCTGATTTCTGGAGGCACCGGCTCGGGCAAAACCACCTTTTTGAACGCCCTGTCGGCGTTTATTCCTGCCAATGAGCGAATCATTACCATCGAGGACGCCGCGGAGCTGCAACTGCAACAACCTCACGTGGTTCGTTTGGAGACGCGACAACCCAACATCGAGGGCGAGGGCGCCATCGTCCAGCGCGACCTGGTGCGCAACGGGCTGCGAATGCGGCCGGATCGGATCATCGTTGGTGAAGTGCGAGGCGCCGAGGCTTTGGACATGCTGCAGGCGATGAATACCGGCCACGATGGCTCCATGACGACCCTTCATGCCAACACGCCGCGGGATGCGTTGAGGCGTCTGGAAACCATGATCCTGATGGCCGGCACCAACCTGCCGGATCGAGCCATGCGGGAACAGATCAGCTCCGCCATCAATGTGATCATTCAGGTCGCCCGGCTCAGCGACGGCACGCGCAAAGTGATGAAGATATCGGAAATCACCGGAATGGAAGGCGAGGTGATCTCCATGCAAGACATTTTCGTTTACGACAAGCTCGGCGTGAGAGAAGATGGAAGGGTGTTGGGAGCATTTAAGGCCACCGGCGTTCGCCCGAAATTTGCCGACCAGCTTGAAGCGGCGGGTATCACCTTATCGCCGGATTTGTTCGAACACTATTTCGAGCCTGATGGCAACCAATCATGATAAATTTTTTGCTTATAACGATCTTTTTTGCCGCCACATTTTCCGCTCTGGCAATATATTCTTTGCTCCGATGGCTTTTCGTTGGCAAGATCAGCCAACGTTTAGCCGAAATGACCAAGGATAAAAGATTACGACCTCCCATAAATCCTATCAATATCATTCGCGATGGCCACTTAAGCCAAATTCCCCTTTTCAATCGTTGGCTGCAAAAACTCGATGTCTCTGAAAGGCTTCAAAACCTCATCGATCAAGCTAATTTGTCCATAACGGTAGGGCAATTGGTGCTGTTCATGTTGATTGTTGGAGGATTAGGATCGCTTTTATCTCTTCAATCGAGCCTTCCTTTCATCATGATGCCCTGCTTTTTGTTATTTAGCAGTTTGCCGCTGGTTTATGTTTTCTATTGCCGCAGAAAAAGGCTGAAGCTTTTCATGCAGCAATTTCCCGATGCCCTTGATATGATGGTCAGTACCTTGCGGGCTGGCCATGCCTTTGGCCGGGCGCTGCAAATGGTGGCAACCGAAGCGCCTGATCCCATTGGGATGGAATTCAGAAAAACTTTTGAGGAACAAAACCTGGGCCTTCCCATGAAAGAAGCTTTAGTGAACTTAACTCAACGTATTGGCAGTGTTGATTTAAAGCTCTTTGTAACCGCCGTGCTCATACAAAGGGAAAGCGGCGGTAATCTGACCGAGATTCTAACGAAAATCAGCCAAACCATCCGGGCCCGATTCAAATTATTGGGCCAAATCAAAGTCTTTACAACCCAGGGCCGTTTCTCGGGTTTTATCATCGGGAGCTTGCCCATGGGCCTGGGAGTTATTGTCTTTTTGCTCAATCCGGGTTACATCATGCTGCTCTTTCGAGAACCCCTGGGCCGATTTATGGTCGCAGCCGCTTTAACCCTGCAAACAATCGGCTTCTTTGTCATTCGGAAAATCGTGCGCATTAAAATCGAGTAGGAAAATACCATGCGGCTTTATCTCGTTTTGGGCTTCGTTTTTCTGGCGGCCTCGCTGCTCGCCTTTATCGTGCTGTGGCTCCTTGGCCGGAAATCTCATCCGGTCATCAAACGGCTGAAGCAGGTAAAGAATATATCAAATCAGCGAGACCTGAAAGAAGCTCTCGCCAAGGCGGCCCCGGCTAAAAAGAAAATAAAGCCCACCCTCGAAAAGGTCGTTTCAACTTTAAGCAAATTTACTCCAAGAAATGAGCAATATTATTCAAAGGTGAAATTTTTCTTAATGCAAGCCGGGTTCTACAACGAAAATAGTTATAGAATTTTTATAAGCATAAAGATCTTGTGCGCCGTCATTTTATCCGGTGTTTACGTTCTTTTAGGGCTTTGGCTGGGCAAAAGCGCCGCTTCCATTTTAATGTTCGGTGTCATTCTGAATTTAATGGGATACTTCCTTCCCGATCTTATCCTGCAAGGGAAGATTCGGCGCCGGCAGAGCAATATAGCCAGCGGCTTGCCCGATGCCCTGGATTTTTTGGTGATTTGCGTTGAAGCCGGCTTGGGCTTAAATTCTGCCATCATTCTTGTGGGGCAGGAGATGCAATTGCGGTGCAAAGCGCTGAGCGAGGAGCTGCTTCTGATGAATCATGAGCTGCGCACCGGCATGTCGCGCGAGCAATCCTTGCGGCGTTTGGCCGAACGCAATCCGATTGAGGATTTGAAAATCCTGGTCGGCTCGCTGGTTTTGGCCGACAAGCTCGGCACGAATATCGCCGACACCTTGCGCGCGCAGTCGGATTCCTTGCGGACCCGGGTGCGCCAACGAGCCGAAGTGAAAGCGGCGAAAGCAAGTCTCAAAATGCTCTTCCCTCTCGTCTTTTTAATCATGCCGGCTCTTTTTATCGTCATTTTGGGGCCAGGTATTATTTTGATCGTAAAAACCTTGGGGCCGATTGTACGGTAACGAGGCCCGCAGCCGCCAAAAGCTTAGAATTTTTTTCTGAGTTTGTTCGGTTAATCGCATAAAGGAGGTAAGAGAATGAAACATAATCGTTACACCGCGTGGGTGATATTTGCGTATCTGCTCTTTTACCTGGCGTGCGCCAGGACGATTTACAACCACCAATATTTCCCAAAACAAGCCTTCCCCAAGATGGTCTATATCGAAGACCAGGTGCAGCGCCTTAAAACGGAAGCGGATATACCCGACGAAAAGCAGATTTATATAGAAGTTGAAACCAAAAGCGGCACACAGGAAACCGGAAGATTGATTCGAATCACTGAAAACGATTTGGTTTTGAGCCGGGGATTTTATTATTCCACCGTTAAGGACAGCACGCTCCGGATTGAAAACAAAATCGCTCTACCGAAACAGGAGATCTTGATTTTAAAGGTCTGGTAATTTACCAACATCGCTGGAAAGAGCCTACGCGATGAGAGAAAAATTTAAAATTTTTTTCTAACTTTTGCTGCGCAATGGCTTATGCCCATCATTAACTTAACAAAAGGCGGCAGGCTGGCACAAAAGGTCACCGTTGCCGATAATCTTTTGGCTCGTTTAACCGGGCTTCTTGGAACCGAGAGGCCGGATCCCCACAAAGCGCTTTACCTCACACCATGTGCCGGGGTTCACACCTTCGGAATGAAATATCCCATTGATGTGGTGTTTCTCGATGTGCAGGGAAAAGTCGTCAAGTTGTTTGAAAATTTGCCGCCCAACAGGATGACAAAAGTCATTCCGTCGGCGAAATCCGCCTTGGAGCTTGCGCCGGACACCATAACGGCGTATGCGATTCAAACCGGCGATTGCCTGAGAGTCATACCCGATGCGCGCCACCGGGAAGATTGGGCCGGATTAAAAAAAATCCTGCACTGGCCGGTCAACCTTTTCATGGCTCTGCTTTGGGGTAAATTTGTCTTGTCCTCTTTTCTGCACTGGCAACAGAACGGCGGGCTTTTAAGTTCGGGGTTATTGCTGGTCAACACCTTGTTGGTGTTCTTGTTTCTCAGCCGAAGAGAAAGCACGGACATCTCTCACCGTGTCGTTGATTGGGTCATTCCCATCCTGACAGTTGGACTTTCGATGGCGCTAAGGCCATATGGAAGCGGTAATAACGCGGTCATTGCTCTTTCCATCGCCATACAGTTTATCGGAATAGTCGGCATCGTAAGCTCACTCGCCAGTTTGGGCCGCAGTTTTGGAATCATCCCGGCGAATCGGAGAATAAAATATTCCGGCCCCTATAAAATCGTGCGGCATCCTCTTTATGCCAGCGAGATGATTTTTTATTTTGGATTTTTGTGCGGCAATTTCTCGGCGTTCAATCTTGCCGCCGTGCTGATGATCTTGCTCGGCCAAATCTGGCGGGCGGCTTCGGAAGAAAAACTGCTCAGCCAGGAAAGCAAATATTTGGCGTATATGAATACTATTCGCTATCGGTTTGTGCCGGGAATTTTTTAGGTTTTTTTCATGCGTCACCTCAATTATTTGTCAAGGAAATTTTAACCGCCCACCGCTTGACAAAATTCCATTTCTTTCTTATCTTCCAGATTGTTGCCTGCGGCCGTAGGCTGTTGGCTCAAGCCGATTTTTTGGGCTGAAATTTTTTCATCAACTAAATTTGTCCAATGCCGCAAATTTTCCATCCGAGCACCAATACCTTCTCCAAAGTGAGCATCTTCGGCGCGGTATTTTTTGTCGGCGGGCTGCTGTGGATTTTTGGTATCATCGAGCGATCACCTTATGTCACCCAAGCCAGCGTCGTGCGCGAGCAGCCGGTGCCGTTCAGCCATCGCCATCACGTGAGCCAGCTCGGCATTGATTGCCGCTACTGTCACACCTCGGTGGAAGAGAGCAATTTCGCCGGCATTCCGTCAACCAACACCTGCATGACCTGCCATTCGCAAATCCATTCCACCGTGGAGATGCTCGAGCCGGTGCGCGAGAGCTTTCGCAACGGCAAATCCGTCGAATGGGTTCGCGTCAACGACTTGCCGGATTATGTCTATTTCAATCACAGCATCCACGTCAAAAAAGGCGTCGGCTGCGTCACCTGTCACGGCCCGGTCGGCGAGATGGCGCTCACCTGGCGCGAAAATTCGCTGAACATGGAATGGTGTCTCCAATGTCATCGCGCGCCGGAACGTTTCGTGCGCCCGCGCGAAGAAGTGTTTAGCACGACGTGGGAGCCGGCGAATCAAGCGGTTTATGGAGATAGTTTGATGAAGGCATATAAAATTCAAAAATTAACGAATTGTTCGATTTGTCATCGGTAGAGAGAAATTATTGGCTCGCATCGAAAATGGAAAATATCTAGCGATAGATACCAAAGAGGCATGAAAATGGAAATGTACACTCTCGAAAAAGTTTTGGGGGGCAAGAAAGTCATCAGGAAGAGCATTCAAAGCCGTATGGATTTAGTTGAACTGAGTGAGCAAGGTCTTACCAAAGATGCTCTTGTGAACTTGGCTAAATACTTTTCTTATTCAATCGGCCAGATGGCGCAGCTTCTTTCTGTCACCGAGCGAACCATATAAGGCTTTGGATAATAAAATTCCGATGAGTTGGCTCAACTCAAAATTCGGCGCTGATATGGTCTTGGATGAGCTTGGACGTATTGAGCATGGTGTATTCTCCTGATGAAAGTTTATCGAATCGCCAAAACCCGATATGCTGATGATTTATCCGGAATTGGCGCGAGAATATTCGGCGACAGATGGAATCACAATTGAAAATTTCACTTTTGATCAACGGCTGCTTCGATCTGAGAAATAAAATAACTTTGCATGAATACAATCAACGATAAAGCCAATCATCTCGACCTCGCTGCAATCCGCGCGCGTTTGGAAACACAGCGCGGCAAGCAATACTGGCGCAGTCTCGAAGAGCTGGCGAACACCAAGGAATTTCAAGAATCGATTCACAACGAATTCGCGCCGACCGTGGTTGGGAAAGTTGAGTTGGGCCGCCGCGACTTTCTCAAATTGATGGGCGCCTCGTTGCTGCTGGCGGGGTTTAATGCCTGCACGCGCCAGCCGGAAGAAAAAATTTTCCCTTATGTCAAACCGCCGGAGCAGCTCGTTCATGGCAAGCCGCTTTATTTTGCGACGGCCAATGTGCGC
>Ga0073934_10006708_pt1 | contig 16531 bp, 16 predicted proteins | sample LarsenN4metaG_FD_76834 | JGI IMG/M metagenome (GOLD analysis project Ga0073934, IMG submission 76834) | Hot spring sediment bacterial and archeal communities from British Columbia, Canada, to study Microbial Dark Matter (Phase II) - Larsen... ...
CTTGTAAGTGCGGCCATGCAGCGCGCGACAGGCGCATATATCCGTAAAACTTCAGAGCAAAGCCATCCGTCCATTCATCATCAGTGAGCGTGAGAAAGTCTCCGCGTTTGGTCGCGCCGGCGTTATTGACCAGCAGGTCCAGTTTGCCAAACTTCTCAATGGTCGCCGCGACTACCTGATTTGCGGCCTCTGGCTCGCGTAGATCGACGGCCTGGACCAGTGATTCATTCGGTAAGGACTTCGCGACTACGTCAAGGTCAGCGCGCGAACGCGCAGCTACGACAACTTTCATTCCCTCGCTGGATAATGTTTCGGCGATTGCTTTCCCAATCCCGCGGCTTGCGCCGGTAACAATGGCAACCTGATCTGGAAGCAGCAAATCCATGATTACTCGTCTTCCAGTTCCAGATGAAAACGATGCATAAAACGATGGAAGACTGGCGCGGCCAGGACACCCACAGAAGCCAGCAGGACGATCCCTGAATACAACGCATAAAAGGAAGCGAAAATTTTGCCGGCATCTGTCTGCAGAGCGTTGACAGGGCCCATTCCTCCGAGAATCATGGATGCGTTGAGCAGAGAGTCAATCCATGAAAGAGATTCGAGATAGTGATAACCAACCATACCGATGACAAGCGAGAATAGAATAATTCCGGCCGTCACCAGTCCATACCGCAGTATGCGCTGGGCAAATTCAGCCTGGGTCGCCAATGGCTGTGTGTGATGCTCGAACACGTCCTTCCTCCTTTGCGTTGCACTGTGCTCTATCCTTTGTACTTCCAATCCCAGAACCAGAAGGCGAGCCCTTTGAACTCGCCCCATTTTTCGAAACGCTTTTCCACTTCTTTCCCGGTAATGGGTTTGCCGCGATACCATTCATGAGATACCAGTTTCAAGGCCCATGAGTCCACAGGGATGAAATCGGATCGCCCCAGGATCAAGAGCAGGTTGGCCGCAGCGTACGGTCCCACGCCGTTGATCTTCAACAGTTCTTTTCGCAATTCAAGCGTTGGCAATGCACTGGTTTTGAGAGCCTCCAGATCAAATGTGCCTGAGGCGATCCGTTCCGCCAGTTGATGGATCGCTGGCGCACGATAGCCCACGCGGATTTTTTCTTTGAGAACCTCCGGGCTGGAGGAAGCAATGGCTTCAGGAGTAGGAAAGGCCCTTTTAAACGGCGCTTCGCCTTCGCCTTCGGCTCCGCTCAGCGCGAGTCCGAATTCATTCACCAATTTCAACGTCATGTTTTTGGTGGCGCCCCAGAGCGTGTTCGTCGTCAGGATGGTTTTGATCACGTCTTCAAAAAGGGTTGGTGAGCGAAGGACGCGGCCAAGCGCGCGCTTTTTTGTGAGGGCCAGCTTCGGCTCCCCGCGTGAAGCGGCATAGAAGCGCGAGAAATCCATATCGAGGCCGAACATCCAGGTGACTTTTTCCGCAACTTCCTTGCGTTCCGACCTATCCAGCTTTCCTGTCTCTACGCTCACGCCATCTATCGCATCTCGGATGTTGAGCTCGATCACACGTCCATTGGAAAGCCGCAGAATATAACAGAGCGTGTTTGTGATTTCATCGTAGGAAAACGGCGCAAGCTGGCGCCATCCGTGTGAATTGACGACAGAGAGAAAGTTGAAGGGTAGTCGAGCAGAAAGAGTAAATTTCATAGCGTCGATTTTACATAGAAAGGGATGATCCGCGTAGAGCAATTTGAATGATCTGCGGTTTTGCGATGCGGAGGTAATCGTCCAGCTTCATGAAAATGGAGCGATCCAAACGCCCGGCGTTAAAGACAACCTCTTCATTCTCCTGGATCAACGGGTCCGCCAGGACTTGAAGCTGGTCGTTGAACGAAAAAGGCGGGATGGCCCCGATCACGCAGCCCGTTAATTCCTGCGCCTGGTCGCGCGCGGCAAACGCGGCGCTGTCTGCATGAAAGTGACGTTTGATACCCTCGAAGTCGATGCGGCAATCGCCCGGAACATTGGCCAGGCAGTAAATATTTTCTTTTCGATTGAGGCGCACTTGTACAACAATAGATTTAATGGATTGCTCGATTCGGTTGCCGCGCATCCTGGCGATCACTTCTGTGTGGCCCTCGGGTTCATGTTCGACGACGCGATAGGTGGCGCCTTCTCGATCGAGCAAGTCGCATAATTGTGTGTGGATATCGCGCATAGCTGCGTGCTACGGGCAGGCTCCCAGCTTATCTCCATGAGCCAGGTGTGCAGAGACAGCAGATTCTGCAATGCTCAGTGTATGCCCGCCCTTTTTATCGGGCTTGTGACATACCAACACTTTTTCCCCCTGATTAGAATCATCGCCCCCCTCTAGTTTCAGGATAATGATCTTGGTGATGATCACCTGTCCATCTTCCGACGCGCACACAACAACCAGCACAGGCTGGTTCGCGCTCAACGCTCCAGTGCCCCCTTCTTCGTTTTCGATTTCGACATCCTCACCCAGGGTGATGAGCGGCCAACCGACTAACTGGATTTCGTTTCCATCCACACTGACAACGGTCGCCATAACGGTGAGACAACCCGGGATCTCGGTAAAATGACTGAGCGGCGTAATGCTCAGCACTTCCCAGGTGCCATCCTCCAGGAGGAGGATGTCCACGAGGACGATCATATCGGGGGTAATCTCATTACTGATAACGGTCTCGCTTGTCACGTTCAGTGTGATCCCATGCACAACCCAGGGGTCAATGGAATCTACATTGCCAATGAGCGTGACAGCCGGGTCCACTGGCTCTTCGGCAAGCTCAATGGAATTTGCCAGCCAGGTCGCATCTTCAAGGATGACTCCTTTGACCCTCACCAGGTCACCGACCTCCAGTCCATCCGCAATCTGCGTCGTGTCACGGGTAGCGAAGGTATTACCAGTCACCATCCAGGGATCGGTGCTTTCCACTTCTCCGACCAGCTCAAAGGTCGATTGACCGGTCACGGGGATCCAGTTGCTGTCCTCCCCCTGCACTTTGACGGCGCCATCCTCCAGACGCAATAAGGGTTCCCCTGTAGGAACTGATGTAGCGGTTGCAGTGGCAGTCGCCGTTACAGCCAATGTCGCATTCCCGCTGGCGACGGCCGTACACGCCAGTAAAACAGTTATCATCCCCAAAGACCCTGCAATCAATGGCCAACGAACAGCCAATTTGTTTTTTGTATTCATAATTCTCTCCAAAGAGATCATCACTGAAATTTTGTCTTCTTTATTCCATCATAGCACATATATTCTGATAGACCATCCTACTCTTTAGGGATGAATTTTAATTTTGCTGTGAGCGGTGTCGCGAGTGGTGTTAACTTGAAGATCCTATCTTGGATCTAACGACTCAAAAAACGCACGTAATTCCTGCATGGAATGGACAGTGGCATACAAATCCCCCTTGTGAGTCTCCTCTGATTTCGGGTTGAACCATATAGCAAAGATCCCCACGGCATTGGCGGCCTGAATATCTTTCGCGAAGTGATCACCTATCATCACGGCATCGGATGCAGGAATGTCCAGGTCGCTCAGAATGTGACGATAGAATTCTTCGCCTTTTGGCAGCTTTGTGTTCTTAAAGCAGTAAACGTGCGAAAAGTATTCGTCCACTCCGACGCGGGCCAGTGCACCGCGGATTTGGCTCTCGTTTGAAATCTCGGCGCTGGTCGCTAGGACGGCCCGCCGACCGCTGGAACGAAGATACTCAAGCACATCCGTGATGCCTTCAATCAATTCAACGGTTTTCCACTCGACCATCGCCACAGTCAAAGTGGGATCATCGCGCATCACAGTGTCGCCCCAATCAAAGAGGACGGTTGGATAACGGGGTTGGTCAGCTGTCATCGGTTTGTGATCTCTTTCGTAAGGAGGTTGGTCTCGAGAATTTTAACACTCCCACAATATCTATATCATATCTACGAACACCCTGTTTAGAGAGGAAAGAAAATGGAGCGCTGTTCAGCGCTCCGTTTTATCTACAAGGGCTTCAATTTTATTCAGCGGCATCCTGATGCTCGCCGCGCCGGACGACTTCTTTTTTAAAGATTTTCACTTCGCCGGCTTTTGCCAAATTCATGGACTCAACGATCATCACTTTCAAATCCTCATCAGACACGGAATTCCCTTCTAAATCCAGCAGAAAATCATGACCTTCCACATAGCCGCCATTGGTGAAATCGACTCGAAAGTTAAACTTTACACGGAACTCAGATTGAGGGTTTGGTTTGTACATAGAGACGGCTATCCCGTGAGCTGCAGGCTGGAAGGGCCGTATTCCATCAATTCAATTAAATTTCCGTCAGGGTCAGTGATCCACGCCTGGCGGGAATTATCTCTCTCGAGTTTAATTTCAGAGACGGCTACTCCTCTGTTTTTCAAAGTCTCACAAAACTCATCCAGGCCTGTAACCTCCAGGCAGAAATGTTTATAACGCGTGCCGATATTTAATTCCTCTATTTTGCCGCCCCACACCTCAACCGCCATAGCCTGATCGAAGAACTCCAGGAAGGTGGTATCACCACATTCGAAGTAATAACCGAACGGCTTGCCTTCCTGATTCTTCAACGTGAACTTGACCTTCATGCCAAGCTTATTTACATAAAAGTCGATGATCCTTTCGAGATCATTCGTTAAAAAGTTAAGATGTGCCAGCTTTCGAATCATGAGTACCTCGTTTTATTCGTTTTTTACTCTTTCACGAACTTCATAATGCTGTGAACGTTCATCAAAACGCGACAAAACAGCTCTGGCTTTCGGTGGAACAACAGCGACTTCATAATCCTCGCCTGCAAAGGCTCGTACGGCTTCAATAGAGTCGAACCACATGATCGTAATAAATTCCACTTCATTGCCAAGGTCTCTTCGAAAGAGTTGAATCTCCTGGAAGCCATCGATATGACGATTGTGTATATTAATGAAAATTTCGTTCCTCAACAGCCCTTCGTAAATATTCGCATTCTCAGATGTGGTATAGCCGTGCCAGACTCTACCGATCACTTTATTGCTCCTCTGTTGATTTATTTCCGTCTATGATTTCCTTTACGCGACCCACCGCTCCGCTCACCAAACGGACTTTGATCCCGTGAGGATGCGTTGGAGATTTTGTGAGAATATCTTTCACAATTCCCCTGGTCAGTTTGCCTGTGCGTTGATCCTGTTTTAAGACAATGAGCACAGTCATGCCTGGCTTAATGGAAGAGCGAGTTATTCCGTCCATAGTCATGACTACGGGGGTGGAACCGTTTCCATTTTCCAGGAGGTGAGATACTGTCCGCCATAGAGGAGTGGGATCCATCTCCCATTGGGAAGTTTCCCCCAGACATTTGGGCCGGCCGGCTGATACGCAATCACCTTCGCAGACTGACCCGCGATCAACTGGCGCCCGGTCTTTTCCCTTTGTGGCCCGGGTGTGGTTTGGACATACAGGTCTACATTCGCGATGACTTCCAAAGGCAGGGTTGGGAACGCCTCCAGCCTCTCCATCTGGATCCAGACCGGGCGGCGGGTTACCAGAGGCCAATACAAATCTCCCTTTGGTGGCTTGACCAGGATCGTGCTCTTTGTCGACCGCCTCCATCCGACCACCACAAATTTATGGACAAGATCTGGATTGGTGAAATAATTAACCTCTGCGGCATTCGGAGGCATGCTGTAATCCATGGTACGCACTCGACCCCAGCCGTCCTGGATTTGCTCTAATCGAACGATATTCCCACCCATCGTCAGGCTTTCCAGCTGAGGGAAACCTGCTGTATTGAACAAGGCTGTTCCCTTTGATTTCAAATACCTCAATTTATTTTCATCATTATTGTTCAGAGCATCGATGAAGACTCCCCAGCCACCGCTCAGTCTAGTCCTGTCTGTCCCCGATCTTTCCTTTGGCAGCACCAACAGAGGCACCACTTCTGCCGTTTGTCGGAGCATGCCCTCTGAATTCCCGTCTTCCGTGCGCGATTTGTAGTTGTACATGGCCAGCTGATGATCGTGCTTGACGCGGTAGTACTGGAACCTTACCACCGGGGTGGCAGTGGGGAAGAGAAACGTTGGAACAAGCGTGAACGTAGGCTCAGGAGTAAGGGTGCTACGCGGAGTCGGCGTGAGGGTGACCGTCGAAGTGGCTGGCGGCATGGCAGCCAGCGTCTGTGCAGAGGCTGCATCGGCGGTCTGCGCGATAATCAGGTTAATGGAATTCGAGTCAAGCGGCGGGACGGGAGTGGGTGTAGCGAAGGTTGGGACGCAGCCAACGATCAACGTGAGGAACGTGAACCAAATCAATAACTTAATTTTAGATGCTGCCATGATTCCTCTTACGAATTTACAAACGGAAAACATGAATTAACAAAACCCTTCGCCTATTCAGGCTCAAAAAACGGACAAGTTGGCGGGGAGGCTACATCACTGATGTAATGAATGGGCGTGGCACCCTGAATAAGAACAGACGAAGCATTGACCTCACCCGTCTCAGCGAGACAACCTATAACGATTACATCTGCACCATCCGGGAAAGTGACAGGAGGCGTCGCCACTGGCAGGATCACTTCAGCTGGTTGCGGCCCAATCATATGAAAGGCGAGACGACTGTAAGGTTTGGAGGCATAACTTAACCAATAATAATTTAGCACACCTTCATTAGGTTTCAGATAAACCGGATAGAGCGCCCTGCCATGCAGGATGACTGCTCCCTGCTCATGCAGGAGGTTCGCTGGGGCGGTAAGCTCTGTACCTGAATTTAAATGCAACGCCTTTTGATAATCCTTGACGAGTTCATCGACACTCTTGGCAGGAAAACGCAACGGAACCAAATAGTGTCCTGCTACTGCTGCAAGGGCAATCAGGAAGAACGGCAGACCAAACACCACAGGCGACTGCTTTGCAGAGTCTATCGGCAAAGCTCGTGTAGCAATTCGTTCTCGTTCATCGCGCGACTCAAGAGATGGCTTCGTAAGCAATCGAATCATAACAACAAGCTGCATCAGACCGATCGCATAAAAAATGAGTGTGATCCAATCAGCTGGCAATATAAAACGCCAGCCCGACCTTCTGGACACGGCAAGGCTTAGATTATAGGCAATGCCTAAAATTAGAGGCGCCAAAAACAGTTTATTCGATTTTCTCCATGCTGTCCCAACCCCCAGAGATAAGATGGCCAGATTCAGAATGATCAACATCCCTGTTTCAGAAGAGATCGATCCATCCCACGAGCCCCACATAGGCAAACGACTCACATAACTGCGTAGACTTTCTATCTGAAAAGATCCTGGAAGGTATATATAGCTAAAAATCGTGTTATGAAAATAATGGGCGGAAACAAAACGAATTACGTCCACGGGATGCTCGATAAAGAATCTGAACACCTGTGATTGAAAGGCTCCATAAGATGCGGAACTTTCAGAACCTGCATTCCCTGCACCGACAGGTTGCGAATAAGCTTGGACAAGCCAATCCCCTCCCGCATAGCGAGAGGTTGGATCTTGAAAGCCAATCTCACCTGTCAGCTGAAAGATATGCCAGAACCAGGGGAGCAGAACGAGCGATAATCCAATCACGATCCGCAATGAACTCTCGTACCATAACTTTAGGTTTGGTTTCAATACAATGAAACTAACCAGAAAAAGAAATGGAACGATCAGGATCGGATGCCCACGAGTGAGAATCAATAAACCCAACATGCCTCCCACAGCAATGGGTGCTGCGCGGCGCTCGGCAGGACGTCCAAGCCACCATATAACCAGCCATACAAGAAGTATCATCTCTCCCATCGCAAAGACATCACTCAACAGCAATTTGGAGTGAGAGACCTGAATGACATTGGAGAGCGCCATTGCATTTTGCTCACGGAAAATGATCAATAGGGCTGCCACGAAACCAGCCGGTCGCGCATCCAGAGAGCCTGTCAACCCATACACCAACGATGGAATGATAGCCAGGACCACTACTTGTAATGATATTAGCAGCGCGTAGTCGTTTTTAGAGATCAGGTGCAACAATGCAAGGAACAACGAATAGAGCGGTTTTACCCAAAAGTCGCCAGGGATGGGCTTGCCAATCAAAAATTCCTGCGCTGTACTATCATATAGAAGTGCATCGCTAAAAGGATACGTTTGAAAATTGGGTTCCTTTGGCTCTAAAGAAAAGTAGGTAAGATCGGCAGGTTGATTTAACCAGGTCAGGCTGGCAAATCCCCACAGGACTAAGAAAACAATGATGTCGAGTCTGCTTGATCGAGAAAGATTGGTTCGATCTAACAACAAGTAGAACAACACACCCGCGCAAGCGGCGAGCAGGACTTGATGCAATAAAATGGGTGCGCCCGGTCCCTGCCAGTAGACATCATCTGGCGTTAGTCCAATACGAGTTAATTGTATTCCTAATAACAGAAGTCCAAATAAAGTCAATACAAAAAACGATAGAAGCAAGAGACTTCTATGCACATGGAATACCCCCGGATTCATTCCTCGAACATAAAAAATAACAAAACCGAACTGCGCCGATAATATAGCAAACCATACCAGAATGGGTAGTAATCGTTCGCGATAAGATGCGAATGAGCCTAACCGATGGTCTGACAAAAACAACAAAACATAAGATGCTACCATCCATATGATGGCTATCCAGAAGGCCCACTTCTGGTTGCTCAGTCGGACAAACAAGTTCTCAATTTGTTGAGCCAGGTGAGAGTTTCTAAACGAGCTAAAAAGCAAAATTAAAATCCCCGCTAATAAAGTTAAAACTACCAAAATCAGAGCTACACGTAAATAGGAAAACCCGAATAAGACTGCTGAACCAAGCTCACTAGGCTCCTTTAAGTAAGACCATAATACCAGCAAGCCCACTGCAAAAGCCAAAGCTAAGTTCAATTGCAGGGTAAGGACTGTACGTTTTTGATGCGGCATCAGCATACGCTGCAGCTATCTTTCCAAAATGTGCATTGACTTTTGAATGGAAACATGCAGCAAATTATAAACGAACGACTCGAGATATTTGTCCGGAAATGCTCTCAGAGAGAGGGGCTGTTCAATCCTTCCTTCTCCACGTACAATCTAGCAGCTATGAAACCTGTCCATTTTTCTGACTCTGCTGCTCAAACCTACCAGCAAACCCGCATCGCTCACTGGGACACCATTGCCCGCAAACGAGATTCCTGGCGAGGCATGGGTAGTTGGTATCATCGTCGCCTGCATGAAATCTATCGTTTTCATGTGAGTCCCAATCAGAGTATTCTAGAACTCGGTTGTGCGGAAGGGCAACTGCTCGCTGCCCTTCGGCCCACGCGTGGTGTGGGAATCGATTTTTCCTATGAGATGATTTGCCGAGCAAAGGAGCGTTATCCAGAGCTGGAATTCATTCATGCGGATGTGCATGATCTTTCGGAACTCGACGAAAAATTTGATGTCATTATTTTGTCGGACCTGGTGAACGATTTATGGGATGTCCAGCGAGTCTTTGAGCAGCTCAAGCGAATCTGCATGCCTCACACCCGTATTATGCTTAATTTTTATAGCAGGCTCTGGCAATTTCCACTCGGTCTTGCACGGAAAATAAATCTCGCCAGCCCCAATCTCTATCAAAACTGGCTGACCCGAGAAGATATCGATGGCCTGCTGCGTCTGGCAAATTTCGAGACCATTCGGATGACGCAGGAGATTCTCTGGCCGCTCCCACTCGGCGGATTTGCGAATCGTTTCCTGGTCCGCTTGTGGCCCTTTTATGGATTGGCTTTCTCCAACCTGGTGATCGCGCGTCCCGCCCCGCAGCGCGCGGAGGAGCCGAGCGTTTCGGTCATTGTTCCGGCGCGCAACGAATCGGGCAACATCAAAGCCATCTTCGAGCGGACTCCGCGAATGGGGCGCGAGACCGAGTTGGTCTTTGTCGAGGGACACTCAAAAGATGACACGTACGCGGCGGTCGAGCGCGAGATCGCCGTGAATCCATCTATGCCCAGTCAGCTCTTCCGTCAAACCGGCATCGGCAAGGCCGACGCGGTACGGCTGGGATTCGCCAAAGCGAGAGGGGAGGTGCTGATGATCCTGGATGCGGACCTGACTGTTCCCCCGGAAGACCTGCCGCGCTTCTATGAGGCGTTAGTTTCAGGCAAAGGCGAATTTATCAACGGCGTTCGTCTGGTTTACCCCATGGAAAAAGAAGCGATGCGAACGCTTAATTTCCTGGGCAACAAATTTTTCAGTATTGCTTTCTCCTGGCTGCTGGGACAACCCATCAAGGACACGCTCTGCGGCACAAAGGTCCTCTGGAAACGGGATTATGAGCTGATCGCTGCCAACCGTTCCTACTTCGGCGACTTCGACCCGTTCGGCGATTATGACCTGATCTTCGGTGCCGCTAAACTCAACCGCAAAATCCTCGACCTGCCGATCCGTTATCGTGAGCGGACATACGGCTCGACCAACATCTCACGCTGGAAACATGGGCTCCTATTGCTGCGAATGGTTGCCTTTGCCGCGCGGCGTATAAAATTCGTTTAGTGGGAGCAGGCTGTCACATGGCTGTAAAAAAAATTGCGAGGGGATTGATCATCACAGGCATAGCAGGAATTGTTTTCTCACTTGCGTTCACTATTTTGTTTACGGCAGGGACCGGTACTTCATCCATACAAATATTGGGGATTGAAATTTCCATCATTCTTATTTTACTGGGCACCTGGCTGCTGCGTGCGGAAACAGATGAGAAATTCCAACCGGGAGAACAAATTCATGCCCTCGTGGACAAAATCCTGAATTTTCCCACCATTACCTGGGTATTGATTGGATTTCTGATTATCTATTTTCTGTTATTCCTATCCCCTGTTTTTCTGAGTCCAAACTTGGAGATGACTTATATCGCCGGGTATATCCCAAATTTGAACCCGATTGGCAACGACCTGACGGTTATGCTTGACCTGATCAAAGAGTGGGTCAGTAGTGCACAATCGCCTTATACCATCCAGTTCTATCCACCCTTGACCTATATCATCTTTGCTCCACTGTTGCTGATCAACAATCCCCTTACAGTGTACCGGCTGTTTACATTGTTTACCTTTCTCAGCTATTGCATCCTGACGCTGTTGCTGCCGCTGAAAATCATTGATAGAAAATATTTTTCCCTTGCGCTATTATTATTCGTGACCGGGCTGTTCTCGTATGGATTTCAGTTCGAGCTAGAACGTGGACAGTACAACGTCTTTACGTTTGTGCTTTGCCTGGCATCCATTTATATTTTTCATTATCACCCAAAGTATCGTCTCCTTGCATACCTGTTGTTTTCCCTCTCCATTCAATTGAAATTGTATCCTGCCATATTCATCCTCATGTTTGTTGATGATTGGAGAGACTGGAAAAATGTTCTTCGACGATTTCTAGGGATTGGTCTGTTCAATCTCCTCCTTTTCCTGGTCATGGGTTACCAAACATTCTGGGATTTTATTCGTTCGGTGACCGCCCAGGTTGTCAATCCCAGTTGGATCGGGGTCTGGAATCATTCCATTTCTTCCTTTGTCAGCGTAGCCAAACAGGATGGTTTCGGGCTGGTCGGCATAGAGATGCTCAGAACATTCAGACATAATTCGGCATGGGTTGAAGCCTTCCTGCTCCTGCTGTTCCTTGTTCTATTCCTCTCCGCTTTAATAATTTTTTACTTACGCAAAGAGGCAGGGCTGGATCCCTATTTGTTACTCTCATGTACGATTGGGGCATTAATCCTCCCCATCAGCTATGATTACACTCTGTCGATATTGGCTGCGCCCATGTTATTGTTTTTGTGTGCAACAGAAATTCATGGGGCAAAACCAAGATTTCTCTCGATTCTTTTGATCCTGGCAATCTCTGCTACCTATTTCACTACGCTCATCCCTTATAATTACAGGCCCTATTCTCTACACAATAGTTTGCCCCTTTTGTTCCTTATTTTGATTTTGGCGACAATCATGAATTTTCTGCGATACAGGAATGAGAGAGTACAGGCTGTGAAAAACTGATTTCAATCTGAGGCGGTTCGGTGTATATGCTTCTATATAACAACACTATGTTCGATAATCCGGGGAAATACACTGAGTAATGCAGAAAACTCCGACCATTTCGATATTTTTGACGGTTGGCATCCTGATCTTGGGGCTAGCGATCTTTGCCAAACAATTTGGATTCGATCCCAACCCAGGCTGGGGCAAAGGACGTATTGCGCTTCTGATCGTTGGGCTCCTGGTTGTATTTATGCCCTGGATGGTCAACAAGCGCTCCACCGTTTTGAATAGAAAGGCTCAAGGTGACCTTTTCGCTCTTCCGAGCCTGCTCGCCGTGCTAGGGATTTATCTGGCATTTATCAGTATCAGCTATGAATTCACTTCCAGTTACTATTCACTATTAGCGACATCTTTTAAAAATGGAGAGCTCGCCCTACCGCTCAAGCCTGACCCTGCTCTCCTGGAATTGCCTAATCCGTATGATCCGGCCGCGCGGCAGGGGATTAAGGTGCCAGTGGATATATCTCTGTATAACGGAAAGTTCTATCTATACTGGGGACCTGCTCCATCGTTGCTCGTCGCCATTTTTCAATCATTTTTGAGCATGAAAGTTAGTGAGGCCCAGCTTTTATTCATCTTCATGTCTGGCATATTCCTATCACAGTTTTTGCTGATCATGAATCTTCGTGAACGCTTTTTCCCCGAGATTCCAAAATGGCTCGTTCTTCCCTCCATTTTCTTCGCCGGACTAGCGAATCCTACTTTGTGGCTTTTAAGCCAGCCCAAAATTTATGAGACGGCAATCGCAGGTGCCCAATTCTTTTTTATTGCAGGATTCACTTCAGCGGTGCTATCGCTGGGCCACCAACCTTTTTCCAGGTGGGGCTTGGCTTTGGCGGGTGTCTTCTGGGCGCTGGCTGTGGGAACCCGCTCAATCATGGTGTTTCCCGTCGGTTTTATGACCTTTATGGTTCTTTACCTACTTTTCAAGACCTATAGCCGCTCGTTTTTTAGGCTTGTTGCCGAGGTCATTCCCCTGGGGTTGCCGCTTTTTATCGGGGCATTGGGATTTTGCTGGTACAACTGGGCCCGATTTGGTTCCTTTTTCGAGACTGGTTTTACTTATCAGCTTGCGGCTCCGTATCTGCAAAAACACATCAACGAATTATTCTTGCCTTCCTATATTTTCCAGAATTTGTATAATTACCTGCTTAATCCTTTTATCATCAAGCAATCGTTCCCCTTCCTCTACCCAATTAGAGGCAGAATAGAGGAAATTCTCTCCTGGCCAATTTTGCCTGAACTCTATACAGCTCAAGCCATAACAGGTTTACTCTGCACCACACCGTTCCTGGTATTTGCCATCCTTCCGGCAGCCAGGTACGTGAAAGAACTCTTCGGGAAACATCGAGCGCAGAAATTCAGTGAGAATTCGAATACAGCTTCGCTTCGCTGGATCATAACCAGCCTGCTAGGATCTTTTGCCTTGCCGTTCATTTCTCTGCTTGTCTTCTTTTGGGCAGCCATGCGCTATGCGGAAGATTTTATACCGGCGCTCACACTGCTTAGCATTATCGGCTTTTGGCAGGGATATCAGGCAACCCTTCAGAATTCTAGTAAAGGTAAAATGTACACCGCCGTGGGACTGCTCCTGGCAGGACTATCCATCCTCGTTGGAGCGCTCCTGGCATTATCAATTTATTCCACACGCGGGCTATTCTGAAAGTCTTTTGAATACGATTGGGCTAATGAGGATCATTTTGAATCATCGCGTTATCAGCAAAAGCAATGAATGCTTGGAGGCTTTAGCATGACCCTCAGAAAAATCGGCTTTGGCGTCATTGGGATTGGCATCCTTGGCGTGGCCGTCTCTCTGCTTGCGGATGCTTTGCCCGGTGCAAAAGCAGGAATTCAATCCGCACAAATACTGGTCATTGAGATATCCATCATTATTTTATTGATTGGCGTTTGGATGAGGATGGCTGCGAATGATGATGAAAAATTCGATGTCAGACAGCGCGTCCGCAATTTTATAACTCAGGTCACCAATCTGCCGGTGATCGTCTGGGTGTTGGCTGGCTTTCTTATCGCTTATATCCTGTTTTTTGTCTGGCCAATGTTCTTTGAATCAACCCTTAGAATGAATTACTTCAACCGCTATATTCCGGATATGAACCCAATTGGACATGACCTGATCATGATCATTGACCGAGCAAAAGGCTGGTTTGCTGCGAACCAGTCTCCGTATACAGCTCAGGTTTCTTTTTATCCACCTTTTACTTATATGTTCTTCGCACCTCTACTGCTCATTGATCATTACCCAACATTATATAGATTGTTTACACTTTCGATGGTGCTATGCTACTGTGTTTTGACCCTCGTTCTGCCCGTAAAAATGACTGATAAAAGGCATCTTCCGCTGGTTCTATTGTTCTTTATCACGGGATTAACCTCGTATGGATTACAATTCGAGCTGGAAAGGGGACAATATAATGTTCTCACATTTATGCTTTGCCTGTGGGCCATCTATATCTTTCATTACCACCCCAAGTATCGCATCCTGGCTTATTTGCTATTCTCCCTGTCCGTCCAATTAAAAATATACCCGGCGATATTTATTGTGATGCTGATCGATAACTGGAAAGATTGGAAAAGCATCCTCTTGAGGTTCACTGGCATTGCTATATTTAATATTTTGCTTCTTTTTACAATGGGATATCAGACATTTTTGGATTTCCTTCAAGCGGTTTCGAAACAGCTCGTTACACCTGGATGGACATTTAATGGTAATCATTCGATTAAGGCATTTGTCTTCAATCTCACGAAAGATGGATTTGGAATAATCGATTCAAATGCTTTGGAGGTATTCAAACAAAATTCAAGATTCATTGAAACCTCTCTACTTTTGATGTTCGGTATTCTGTTCGTCTCCGCGATCCTGATTTCTTATACAAGGAACAGAACGGGTATGGATCCATACCTGTTAATGACCTGCATGATCGGAGCAATGATCATCCCGATCAGTATAGACTATACCCTGTCCATACTAGCGGCTCCTGTAGCTCTTGCTTTGTGTAGCATTCCAGAGCCAAAAAATATTCTGCAGAGGCTGATTTCGATTTTGATGATCCTGGGCATCTCTCTTTCCTATGCGTCCATGCTCATTCCATTCAAATACAAACCGTATTATTTGAGTAATGCTTTTCCCCCCAACTTCTTGATCCTGATTTTTATTACAGTGCTGAATATGATGCGTCATAAAGACGCTGAAGTGCCAGCCACAGAGAGCATCACTCCTCTTGCTGAAGCACGTACAGCGTGATGAGATATTATGGGAATTGATTTACATCAGCAATCTATCCAAAAAAACATTCAGTATTGGCACCAGAAGCCGTTGCTCCAAAAGCTGTATGTGGATTTCTACCGTCTTATCGCACAACATTTGAGCAGCTTACCTGATGCAAAGATTGTCGAGCTTGGTTCCGGCCTCGGCAACATCCGTGACGTCATTCCAAGCTGCCTGCGTACCGACTTATTCCCCAACCCATGGATTGATCAGGTCGAAAACGCTTATAAGCTGTCGTTTGAAGACGAAACCATTTCAGATTTAATCCTGACGGATGTTTTCCATCATCTGAGATATCCCGGCACCGCGCTACAAGAGTTCGCGCGCGTCCTGCGCAAAGGTGGACGTGTCCTCATGCTGGAACCCTATATGAGCGTGTTGGGATTACTGGTCTACGGTATCCCTCACGATGAGCCGATTGCAATTATCAAAAAGATCGAATGGAAGGCCCCTACGGGTTGGTCGCCCGAAAACATCGATTATTATGCCGCGCAGGGAAATGTCACCAGAATCTTTGTTGGCAATAAATTTCGTCATCGGCTGGCAGACTGGCAGAAGATCGAAACCATCCGCCTTTCGGCAATCGCATATGCAGCTTCAGGCGGATTTTCTAAACCACAGTTATACCCAACGTCTATGCTGCCTGTAATCAAGAAGCTGGAAAGGCTGCTAGGTCTGTTTCCGACCTTGTTCGCAACCCGCGTGTTGGTCATTCTGGAAAAATAATCAGGGACACTGCCGTGCTCCCTCCTGCGGCACGTACAATGCAATCTCGTCAGCGGGGAAAGTCGCTTCTTCACGATAATTACACAGAATGTGCTTCATGATGCGTGTGACCCAGACATTATTTTCCTCTGCAAAGCCCCGTCTTCTGGAAATGATGTTGTAATTCAAGGGGTCGACAACGATCAACGCAAACCGCTGGTTCTCCATGTCTCTTCTGAATGCTTCCAGATACGGCTGATTGTTCGACATGGCCATTTCCATTAAGTCTTCGCGTTCATATTCAGGAATGAGCGTGACATCCTTCAACATATGTATCGAAATCAGATGTCTTTGTGTAATAAATAAAATTTCACCACCCTGTATGTTGACTTCATCCACATGTTTCTGCAAACTGGCAAGGACTCCTTGTGCCCTGCCTGAATCATAGGTTGGGAATCCAACATCGAACTGCAAGAACGTTGCTACAGGGCTGTACAGCAGGGCTGCTATGAGAAGCCAGTGCAGCAGGACAGGTTGAGCGA
>Ga0073934_10006709_pt1 | contig 16530 bp, 13 predicted proteins | sample LarsenN4metaG_FD_76834 | JGI IMG/M metagenome (GOLD analysis project Ga0073934, IMG submission 76834) | Hot spring sediment bacterial and archeal communities from British Columbia, Canada, to study Microbial Dark Matter (Phase II) - Larsen... ...
GATGCGCAAGACGATGATTTATCTCACCGAATCGCAGCGTGCTGCCGTCAGCCGCTACGCGCGCAGCCAGGGGAAGAGCATGGCCGAGGTTATCCGGGATGCCGTCGACCGGCTGGTGGCCGCGGATCGCCGCCGGCCCCGTGGGTCGCGCTTTGTCGCGTCCGGCGCCGGACCGGAACGGGCGGCGGTGTCGGAGCAGGCGGAAGAATTGCTGCGCGCGCACCTGCGCCGCCGGCGCCCCTCATGATTCTGGTCGACACCGGGGCCCTCTACGCCCTGGGCGACCGTCGCGACACCCACCACGCCGAAGCGGTGGCGTTCTTCCGAAAAGCCCACCCGGCCGGGGGTTTCGTCCTCCCGCTCACGGTCCTGCTCGAAGCCGCCCTGTTGATCGAGGCGCGCCTCGGGATGAGGCCGGTCCGGGCGTTGTGGGATGACGTGGGGGCCGGAATCTTCGAGTTGCTCCCCGTCGGAGATCAGACCATCGCGCTGGCGCGGCAGATCGACCGCCGCTACACCGATCTGAACCTCGGGCTGGTGGATGCGACGTGTCTGGCCCTGTGTGAAGAACGCCGGATCGGAACCGTGTTCACGTACGATCGGCGCGACTTCGGCGCGTACCGCCCCACGTTCGCCCCGGCGCTGACGCTGGTGCCGTGACGCCGGACGTTATCATCGTCGGCTCGGGGACCTCCGGCGGCGTCATCGCCTGCTACCTGACGCTGGCTGGAGCGCGGTGTTTGCTGCTGGAGGCCGGCCACCACTACACCGCGGAGACCTTCCCCGAAAACGAAATGGATTACTCCGCCCGCTTGTTCTGGAACGGCGGGCTGGAACTCAACACCGATGCCGACCTGGCCTTTCTCCGCGGTCTCTGCCTGGGCGGCGGGTCGGTGGTCAACCAGTGCCTGCTCGACCATTTCGATGACCTGGCCTGGGCCGACTGGGCCGCCGCCTCCGGCGTGCCGTTCTTCACTGCCGAGGCGATGGCCCCGCACTACCGCGCCATCGAGGACCGCTTGAGCATCCAGGAGATCCCGCCGCGGCAGCACAACCGCAACGCCCGGATCATGGTGGAAGGGTTTGCGAAACTCGGCCACCGCTGGGCGGCGCTCCACCGGGGTCAGAGCGACTGCCGGATCGATGAGGGGAACGACTGCATGGCCTGCCTGGGCGGGTGCCACCGCGACTCGAAGCAGAGCACGCTGGTGACGTTCCTCTCGTGGGCTCGCCTGGCAGGTTTGGAGATCTGGACCGGGTTCCGGGCGGAGCGCCTTGAGGTGTCGCGCGACCGGGTCAGGGTTCTGGGAGTCCACGACGGGCAACAGTGCGAGGTGAGCGCCCCACGGGCTGTGCTGGCCGGCGGCGCGTTTGGGACGACGGGCCTGCTGCTGCGATCCGGCCTCCAGTCCCGCCTCCCGGCGCTGGGGCGGGGGTTCTTCTGTCATCCCCAGCATATGGTCTTCGCCCTCTTCGACGAGCCGGTGGACGCGCACAAGGGGGCCTTCCAGGCGATCAAGTCCGACGATCCCGCATTCCGCCGGCAGGGGTTCAAACTGGAGAATGTCTTCGCGGGACCCATCGGTCTGGCTATGCTATTGCCCGGTTTCGGCCCACGCCATCGGGCGTTGATGGAGCGGTACCGGTACCTGGCCTGCATGGAGGTGGCCGTGCGGGACGTGACCCCCGGGACCCTGCGCGTCACTCGCGCCGGCGGCCTGGTGATCCGCAAGCGACTGGGGACGGAGGATCAGCGCCGGCTGCAGGCGGGCATCGAAGTGATCCGAGAGATCTTCCGCGTCGCGGGAGCTCGTGAGGTGATCGTTTCACCGGTAGGACTGGGCTTTCACCTGATGGGCGGCTGCGCCATCGGCAGCGATCCCACCCGTGCGGTGGTCAATGACCGATTTCAGGTCCATGGGTTTCCCCATCTCTTTGCGGCGGATTCCAGCATCTTCCCCGCCGCCCCGGGGATCAATCCCGCGCTGACAATCATGGCCCTGAGCCACAGGGCGTCGGTGGGGATGCTCGCATCGTGATCACCCCGGCTCCAGACAACCTTCCGGCTCGGGCTGCTTCCGGCGCGCCTTCCGCCTTCTTTGGCTGGCGGGCGCTACGTACGCTTGAGCGCATCGGCGACCTGATGCTGCCGGGCGACGGAGGTCTGCCATCCTTTTCCGCCACCGGGTGCCTCGGGTACGTGGACGACCTGCTCGCGTACATGACGCCGGGCGACCGGGCCAGCCTGCGCCTGCTCCTGCAGGTCCTCTCCGTCTTCCCCGACGGCGGTCTCCGGGCGTTCCTCCGCCTCCTCGGCCTGTCGGCGCGGTTGCCGGCGGCCCTCGGCGCGCCGCTGCGTCTGATCGAACTGGGACTCAAAGGTCTCATCATGAATCTCTATTACTCCAACAAGACGGGTCCGGAGTACACTGGCGTCCGGCCCTTCGACGTGCTGGGGTTCGACCTCACCCGGATTCGCGACCACCGACCCGCGTGACGGTCACGGATCTCCATCCGGGCCTCCAGCCGCTCCTGCGCGAGGTCGGCGAAGTCCCGTCCGGACCCTTCGTCCCTGCGCGCTTCCAGGTCGAAGCCCTGGTCGCGGTGGGCCGCAGCGACGTCTTCGTCGCCGCGCCGACGGGGAGCGGCAAGACCTGGATCGCCGAGCGCGCCATGGCGCAGATTCTGGCCGGGCGCGGCACCGCCTGGTACACGACCCCCCTCAAGGCGCTCAGCAACCAGAAATTCCACCGCTTCCAGCGCCTCTTCGGTGAGGAGCACGTCGGCTTGCTCACGGGAGAGCGCCGCATCCGGCCCCATGCGCCGCTCATCGTCGCGACGACCGAGATCCTGCGCAACGCCCTCTACGACGGGCGCCTCGCTCCCGACCTGGCGGTGCTGGACGAGGCGCACTACCTGGGCGATCCCGAGCGCGGCATGGCCTGGGAGGAAATCATCCTGCTCGCGCCCGCGGCCACGCACCTGCTGCTGCTCTCCGCGACCCTGCAGAATGTGGACGACCTGGCGCAGTGGCTGGCCGGAGTCCGCGGGCGGCCTCCGGCGGTGGTGCGCGAAGAGGAGCGGCCGGTGCCGCTGCGCGTGATCCTGCTGGATGCGCGGGGGCACCTGCTGCCCGAGCATCTGGCGCCGCGGGTGCACGGCGGCGAGCGGCGGCGCGGGTGGCTTCCCGCCGCGGTGCGCGAACTGGATGCGGCGCATCTCCTGCCGGCGATCCTGTTCTTCCCTTCCCGGCGCGAGTGCGACGAGGCAGCGCGGGAACTCAGTCCGGTCCGCCTGCCGGGAGAAGGGGAGCGTCGGGCCGGATTCCGGGTCTGGGAGGAGCGCTTCCCTTACCTCGCAACTCATCCGTTCCGCCCGCTGCTGCTGCGCGGCGGCGTTGCGCCGCACCACGCCGGACACCTCACCGCCTGGCGGCTGGCCGTGGAAGATCTGCTGGACCAGGGCCTCATCCGCGCTGTGGCGGCCACGACCACCCTGGCCAGCGGCCTGGATGTGCCCGCGCGCACCGTGGTGTTGAGCACGCTGACCCGCCAGAGCCCCGAGGGGCGCGTCGACCTCACCGCAACGGAGTTCCACCAGATGATCGGCCGGGCGGGACGCCGCGGCCGTGATCGCGTCGGGGTCGTGGCGCTGCCGGCGAGTTCCCGCGCGGAGGCCGCTTTGGGCGTCGCCCTCGCCGGGGCCGAGACCGAGCCGGTCCGCTCGGCCTTTCGTCCCGGCTATACGCAGGTCCTCAACCTGCTGGCGCGGCGGACGCTGGCGCGGGCCCTGGAGGAACTCGAGCGTTCTCTGGCGGCGTACGAAGCCGAGCAGTTCGGGACGGAGTACGTGCGTCCCCGCCGCATCCGCCACCGTCTGCCGCCCGGCGCGGCGGCGCAGGCGCTGGAGCGGACCCGCGATCCGCTCTCGCGGGTCTTCCTGCTCCGCGCCGTCATTTTGCAGACCCTGGGCTACCTCGACGCGGAGGCCGGCCTCACGGAAAACGGCCGCTGGGCCGCCCGCCTGCGTCACCCGCGGACCCTGGTGCTTGCGGAGATCGTGCGGCGCGACGGCGTCCCCGGGAATCCGGCGCGTCTGGCCGGGATGGCCGCCGCGCTGGGGACGGAGCGCGCCCCCAGGTCGGGCGGGGAGGGCGTGCACCTGGGCGGACTGGCGTCGCTGGTTCGCCGGCTGATCCGGCTCGAGGAGGAGGCGGGGCTGGAGCCGGATGCCTTCGAGCAGGAATTTCGCCAGGAGTGGGACCGGCGCCGCCGCCGCGCGATCGCCTCTCCCGCCGAACGCCGCGCCGCCGCCGTGGAGGCCTGGGCGAAGGGGATAGAGTGGGAGACGCTGGTGCGCGAATTCGACGTCGAAGAAGGCGACCTGCAGCGCATCATCCTGCAGGCCGCGGAGGTGCTGGTGCAGCTGGAGGGCCTCCCCCAGCCGGACATCCGCGCCCGCGCCCGCCAGACGCGCGAGTTGCTCCTCCGGCCGCCTGTCCTCTGACCGCTCTTCGTCTCCTGGCACCGACTTGACAGCCGCGTTCACATGGAGCAGCCTAAAGGCAAGATGGAAATTGTCCAACAGTCGACTGGCATACCGTCTGTCAATAGGAAGTTCAGCGTCGAACGGGAAACGCTGCCGCATCAACTGGCCGCCAAGCTGCGGCTGGCTATTACGAGGGGCGAGATGCCCCCGGGGACACGCCTGACGGAGACCACCCTGGCCGCGCAGGCGGGGGTGAGTCGGAGCACCGTTCGCGAGGCGCTCAGGATTCTTTCGAAGGACGGTCTGGTCACGATTGTGCCGATGACTGGAGTCCATGTGACCATTTTGACCCTCCAGGACGTGCAGGAAATCGCCGAGGCCCGAATAGCCCTGGAGGTTTACGCCGCGAGATTGGCGGCGTCGTCGCCGAGTTCCAAGTTGAGCGGACCTCTGGACGAGTTGAATCGGCTCACGGAGGCGGTCAAGGCACGACGGTGGGCAGACATCGTCGATGCCGATATCGGGTTCCACCGCTCGTTCATGGCTGCGACAGGCAATAGCCGGCTCCTCCAGTTCTGGAGCAGTTTGGAGGGGCAGATCCGACTCTACCTCTCCTACCATGCGGAGGAAGCGTACGAACTCACCGGGCTCGTGGATGCCCACAAGGTGATGCTGCGGGCCGTACGGTCCCGGAGCCCGGAGCGTGCTGCGGAGGCGTTCCGCATTCACATCGCCCAGCGGACGGCTCGACGCCTCGAGCTCTGGCGGCAGGTGGCCGGCGGAGAGCGTCATCGGTAGCTGATCCCCGGCGGCGGGTCGGGACCCTGCCGGGAAGGTCGCGGCGAGAGGAGGTGGTGCCCAAACGAAACGACGGTGCTGACTGGACGAGGGGCGCGAGGCGATTCGAGAGGGGGAATCGAGATGACGAGGGGGAGCAGAGTGATCGCGCTGGCGTTGGCCGGTGCCTTGGCCGTGCTGGTGACCTTCAGCGCCACGCCGCCGGCCCACGCGCAGAAGAAGATCCGGCTCGGTGTATTCCTGGCCTCGGCGGCCAACACCTATTGGACCGCTGCATACGAAGGGGTCAAGGACAGCGCTGCGCGGTATGGCAACGTCGAGCTAGCGGTCTTCGACGCCCAATTTCAGACAAACAAGCAGGTAAATCAGTTGCGGGACGCCCTCATCTCCGGGCGGTTCGACGCCTGGTTCATCGGCCCCAACGACGGTGGGCCCCTGGCTCCGGTCATCAGGGAAGGCCTCAAGCGGGGGATTAGGATCGCCTGCACGCTCGTGCCCTGCGGGCCGGACGTCAGGAACACGAGGATCCAGATTTCGGGAGTCATCGCCCAGATCGGGATCGGGTTCTACGAGAATGGGCAGCACCTGGGCCAATTGGTCGCCGAGGCGTGCAAGGGCCTGAATCGGTGCGAGGTCCTCTGGCTGCCGGGTCTCCCCCAGCTTCCGCTCGAGAAGGCACGCACAGACGGTCTGCTCTCGGTGCTCAAGAATTACCCGCGCATCAAGATCGTGTCCATCCAGCCCGGGGGGTATCTGGCCGCGCCCGCGCTGACGGCCACGCAAAACGTCCTTCAGGCTCATCCCGAGATTGACGTTATCGTCAGCAGCGGCGACCAGATGATCGACGGGGCGTACCGCGCCGCCCGGGCGAAGGGCCTGGCGGCAAATATCAAGTTGGTCGGGAATGGCTGTACGTTTGAGGCCGTGAAGGCCATCCGGGAGGGACGGCAGTTCGCCTGCGCCGTCTATCTGCCGCGGACCGAAGGCCGAATCGCGGCCGACCTCCTGATTCGGGCTTTGCGCGGGGAGCGCGTCGAGGGACGGTCGATCGATCCCCTTGTCTTCAGCCCGGTGGGGCCGATCGTCACGAAGGACAACGTGGACCGGTTCAGTCCGGAGTTTCATTCCTGATCTGACGCTGTCGATCGCAGAACCCGCGGTGGTGCCGGCAGGGGCGCCGGCATCGCCGCGGGATGTGCAGCGGGGGAGTGATTGAGTTCGCGATCGCGGCCGCGCAAGACTTCCACGTCGAGGCCCGAGGCGTGACCAAATGGTTCGGAGGCGTGCAGGCTCTGGCGCACGTCGACCTGGTCATCCGTCGGCGCACGATCCACGGCCTCGTGGGCGAGAATGGCGCGGGCAAGTCGACGCTGGGGAAGATCATCGCGGGCGCGCTTCGACCCGACGCGGGGGAACTCTGGGTCAATCGCCGGCGGGCGACCTACCACTCGCCGCGGGACGCGCTCGCGGACGGGATCACGCTCATCGCCCAGGAGCCGACGCTCGTTCCCCATCGCTCCGTTCTGGAGAACGTCTTCCTGGGCATCGAGGACGCGCGTCTGGGGATCGTGGACACCCGCACCATGCGCCGCCGCTACCGGGACCTCGTCGCGGAAGTGCACCTCGACCTGCCGGCGGACGCCCTCACGCGGACGCTGCGGGTGGCCGACAGGCAAAAGGTGGAGATCCTGCGGGCGATCGCCCGCGGCGCGGAAATGATCATCATGGACGAGCCGACGTCGGCGCTCACGACCGACGAGGCCCAGCGCCTCTTCGGCATCATCCGGCGCCTCCGCGAGCGGGGAACCACGATCGTGTTCATCTCGCACTTTCTGGAGGACGTGCTGGCGCTCGTCGACACGGTCACGGTCCTGCGGGATGGGCGCGTGGTGCGCACCTCCCCCGCGGCGGAGGAGACGCCGGAGCGACTTGTGATAGGGATGATCGGCCGCACTGTGGAACGGGCGTTCCCGCAGAAGGTCTTCCCTCCTCCAGATGCCCCCATGGTGCTGTCCGTGCGGAATCTCTCCAGATCCGGCGCGTTCGAGAACGTGTCCTTCGAGATCCGGGCCGGCGAGATCCTCGGCCTGGCGGGTTTGATCGGGAGCGGGCGCACGGAGGTGGCCCGCGCGGTGTTCGGCGCCGACCGGCGGGACACCGGGGAGATCCGTATCGACGGTACGCTGGTCAGGATCCGGAGCCCTCGAGACGCGCTACGCGCCGGCATCGTCATGCTGCCCGAGGACCGCAAGGGCCAGGGCCTCGTCCTGATGCGCTCGATCGCGGAAAACGTGACGCTGCCGCACCTGGAGACCGTGAGTCATTATGGCGTCGTCGCGACGGGCCGCGAGCGCCGGGGCACGCTGGACCTCATGGCGAGTCTCGATGTGCGCGCGAAGGGGCCGGGCGCTCAGATCAACACGCTCTCGGGCGGAAACCAGCAGAAGGTGCTGTTCGCCAAATGGCTGTTCCGCCGGCCGCGCGTCCTGATCGCCGATGAAGCGACGCGTGGCGTTGATGTGGGCACCAAGCGTGCAATCAACGAGTTGCTCCATCGCCTTGCCGCCGAGGGAATGGCGGTTCTGCTCATCTCCTCTGAACACGAGGAGGTCCTCGGACTGGCCCATCGGATCTTGGTCCTGCGGGGCGGGCGGATCGTGGCGTCATTCGACGGCCACACGATGAGCGGGGATGCTGTTCTGCACGCCGCGTTCGCCACCGAGGCGGCGGAGCGGTCGGGACCGTGAGCACGAATCGCGAGAGCACCGCGGTCGCCCCGCCCATCCGAGGGTTGACCCGCCGCCAGCGCATCGCGGTGGTGCGCGATTACGGCGTGGTCATCGCGTTTCTTGGGCTCTTTGCCACGCTGTCGATCGCCAGCGGCGTCTTTATGAGTAAGGCCAACTTGACCAATCTCGCCTTTCAGGCAGCACCCATCGGGATCATGGCCATCGGGGGGACCCTCGTCTTCATCGCCGGCGGCTTCGACCTCTCGGTCGGCGCCGTCTCGGCCTTCGCCGGCATCATCGCCGCGAAGGCGTTCATTGGCACCGGGCTGGGCCTCGGGCTGGCCTTGACTCTTGGCGCCCTCACCGGGCTCGGCTTCGGGATTGGCAACGGCCTTCTGGTGACGGTGGGGCGGGTTAACGCGTTCATCGCGACGCTCGCCACGGCGATCATCATCCGCGGGGTAGCGATCGCCATCACCGGCGGCTTCCTGGTGTCTGTGCCCGACGAACGCTTCACGATCCTTGGCCTCGGCGTGACTGGGGGGATCAACCACCCGATCTTCGTCTGGTTGGGGTTCGCGCTGCTCTGTGGGTTTCTGCTCTCGCGGACGACCTTCGGCCGCTACGTCTATGCGGTAGGGGGAAATCCGGAGGCCGCCCGCCTCTCCGGCGTGCGCCTCGGGCTCATTCGGGCCGCCACGTTCGCCCTCTCGGGGCTGTCCGGCGGCATCGCCGGGGTTATCCTCGCTTCCGAAGTCCAGACCGCGCAGGCTGACGCCAACCCCGGGATTGAGTTCGACGCGATCACGGCAATTGTGCTCGGCGGGACGTCCATCCTTGGCGGTGAAGGCGCCGTCTGGCGCAGCGTGCTCGGTGCCTTCTTCCTGCAGATGATCGGCAATGGCTTCAACCTGCTGAACGTCCAGGTGGTATACCAGCAGGTGTTCAAGGGAGTGATCCTGGCCACCGCGGTGGCTTTGGACGCGTGGGGGCGGCAGACGAGGGAGTGATGCCATGAGCCGCTACCGTGTGGCGGTGGACATCGGCGGGACATTTACAGACTTTATCGTGGCCGACGCGGAGACGGAAAGCACGCTGACCGGCAAAGTCTCCTCGACTCCGGCCGACCCGGCGGAGGGCGTCCTCGAGGGACTCCAGGCGGTTGTTCCTGAACCCAAAGAGATCGGGTTCATCGTGCACGGCACTACAGTCGGTATCAACGCGTTTCTGGAGCGCAAGGGCACGCGCGTCCTGCTGGTTATGACGGCCGGCGCCCGCGATGCTTATTCCATCGCCCGCCACGACCGCAAGAAGCTCTATGCGCTGCAATACCGCAAACCCGAGCGGCTGGTGCCGCGCCGTGACGTTTACGAGGTGGCCGAGCGCCTCCGCTGGGACGGGTCCGTGGAGACGCCCCTCGAGGAGGGCAGTCTTGGGCCGATCGTCGACGTGGTGCGCCGCGAAGGCGTGGAGGCGGTGGCCGTCTGCCTGCTGCACGCCTACACGAATCCGGCCCACGAGTTGCGTGTCCGGGAGATCCTCCAGCGAGAGTGCCCGGGGCTTTCGATCACGCTCTCGCACGAGGTCGCGCGGGAGTGGCGGGAGTACGAGCGGGCCTCCACGGCTGTGCTGAATGCATACATCGCGCCCCGCGTGGAGCGGTACCTGGCGAGCCTCGAGGCAAAACTCGCGCAGCTCGGGGTAGGAGCGACCCTCCACGTCATGCAGTCGAGCGGCGGCATCACGACGGCGGCGCGGGCGCGGGAATTGCCTGTCCAGACTCTACTTTCCGGTCCGGTCGGGGGGACGATGGGTGGCGCCGCGCTGGCGCGCCCCGGTGTACCCGAGGCGATTCGGGGTGCTGGCGCTGTTGGTGGGACGATGGCCGGTGTCGCGCTGGCGCACCTGACCGGCCGGCGCAACCTTCTCTGTGTGGACATGGGCGGGACGTCCTTCGATATGTCCCTTATCGTGGACGGGCACCCCACTATCTCGAGCGAAACCGCACTCCAGGGGCTGCCCGTGCTGATGCGGCTCGTGGACATTCACACCATCGGCGCTGGCGGTGGGTCGCTGGCCTGGCTCGAGGCGGGCGGCCTTCGGGTGGGCCCGCAGAGCGCCGGTGCCGTTCCGGGTCCGGCCTGCTACGGCCGAGGAGGCGCGGAGCCCACGGTTACGGACGCGAACCTCTTCCTCGGCCGGCTTGAGGCCGACTACTTCCTGGGCGGCCGCATGCGGCTGGACGTGTCCGCGGCGGCCCACGCCCTCCAACGGGTAGCCCCGCGGGTCGGTCTCGACGACGTGGCCTTTGCCGAGGGGATGCTGGCGATCGTGAACGCCAACATGGCAGACGCGATGCGGACAATCACGATCAAGCAGGGCATCGACCCGCGCGAGTATGCGCTGGTTGCCTTCGGCGGCGCGGGCCCCATGCACGCGGCCTGGTTGGCCGATGAGCTCGGCATCCGCGAGGTGATTATCCCCTGGAACCCAGGCGCGTTCTCTGCCTGGGGCATGCTCCAGACGGACCTGAGGCATGACCTGGTGCGCACGCACTACCGGCGGTTCACTGAGGCCGACACTGGAACACTGGGCGCCGTTTTCCGCGATCTGGAGGAAGAAGGGCGCAGGCTCCTCCGTGATCAGGGCGCCCGCGAGACGGACGTGTACTACCGGCGATCGGCGGACATGCGGTACGTGGGTCAGGAGTATTTTGTGAACGTCCCCATTACCCCGGACATGGCCCTACCGGCGATCGATGTCGCCTTCCACGCGGCGTACCGGACGCGTTATGGCCATGCCACGCCGGGCGCTCCCGTCGAATTCGTCAACCTGCGCGTAGCGGCCCTGGGTCGGGTGCACACCCGGGCCGTCCCCTACCGCCCTCCCGCCGGCGGCGAGGATCCAGTCCTCCGGCGGCGGCGCGTGGTCTTCGCAGGGAAGCCGCAGGAGACGCTCGTGCTCTTGCGTTCGCGGCTGCAGCCGGGCGCCCGCTATCCCGGGCCCCTGGTCGTGGCGGAGGAGACGGCGACGACGGTCGTCCCGCCCCACTATCGTCTGGAAGTTGATGATCTCGGAAACTTGCTGATGGTGCAGCGATGATGAAACCCGATCCGATCACCACGGAAATCATCCGCAACGCCTTCACCGCCTGCGCGCAGGACATGAATGCGACCCTGATTCGCAGCGCCTACACGCCGATCATCTATGAAGGCGTGGACTGCGCAGTCGCCATCCTCGACGACAACGCCGATGTCCTAGGGCAGTCCGTGGGCGTTCCGCTTTTCCTGGGCAACCTGGAAGCGTGCGTCAAGCTCACGGCCGACCTGCAGGGGCGGGAGGTGTTCCGGGACGGCGACATCTTCTACATGAACGATTCCTACATGACCGGCACCCACCTCAACGACGCGACGATCTTCGCGCCCATCTTCTGGCGCGACCGCCTGGTCGGCTTTGCGGCCACGCGGGCCCACTGGCTCGACGTCGGCGCGAAGGATCCGGGCGGGCCCATGGACTCCCATGAGATCTACCAGGAAGGCGTGCGCTGGGGCCCGACACGCCTCTACGAGCGGGGCGAGCCGCGGGAGGACATCATTGATCTGCTGCGGCGAAACGGCCGCTTCGGCTATTCGCTCGTCGGTGACATGAACGCTCAGGTGGCGGCCTGCCGGACGGGGGAGCGGCGCTTTCGAGAGATCCTCGACCGTTTCGGCTACGAGGCCTACGATGCCGCCCGGCGCGAGATTTACCGTCAGTCCGAGGAACTCGAGCGCGCCGCCGTCGCCGCCATTCCCGACGGCCACTACACTGCGGAGGGGTGCCTGGATGACGATGGCCTGGGGACCGGCCCCCTCCCCGTGCGCGTGCAGGTGGACGTTCAGGGCGACCACATGACGATCGATCTTGCCGGCTCCTCGCCCGAGACACACGGTCCGGTGAATTGTGGATTTGCCCAGGCGGTGTCAGGCTGCCGCGTAGCCTTCAAGTTGTTGATCCACCCCGACCGGCCGGTGGATGGGGGTACGTTTCGGGCGCTTACGGTCAAGGCCCCGCCCCGCTCCATGTTCTCCGCCGAAGAGCCGGCCGCGTGTCAATGGTACTTCACGCCCTGCGGCCTGCTGATCGACCTGATCGTCAGGGCCCTCTCACCGGCGCTCCCCGAGAAGGTGGCCGCCGCCCACTACGGCGACTCCATGGTCGCGTATCTGGACGGCTTCGATCCGCGGCACAACGGGGAGCGCTTCCTGATGGTCGCGCCGCACCCAGGCGGGTGGGGCGGCTTTGCCGGCGGGGACGGCGAGGATGCGCTCATCAACAACGTCAACGGAGCCTTCAAGGACCTGCCCATCGAAATCTTCGAAAGCAAGTATCCCGCCATGATCACCGGCTACGGGTTCCGTACTGACACCGGCGGGCCGGGCCGTTTTCGGGGCGGCTGCGGGATCTACCGGACCATCAGACTGGAAGCGCCGGCGCGCCTCTACCTCTGGTTCGAGCGCGCGGTCACGCCGGCCTGGGGGTTGTTCTCCGGCGGGACAGCTGTGGGGCCGGACGTGGTCGTCAACCCCGGAAGGTCGGACGAACGGCACATGCTGAAGGTGAATGGGCTCGCCCTCGAGTCTGGAGACGTGGTGGACCTGCTTACCGGCGGAGGCGGAGGGTTTGGCGATCCGTTCCAGCGCAACCCCGAGCGCGTCCGTGTGGACGTGCTGGACGGGTATGTCAGCCGGGAGGCCGCGGAACGGGACTACGGCGTGGTGTTCGACGAGGGGCTGCGGGTCGACGCGGAGGCGACCGAACGACTCCGCCGTCGCCGGGGGTGACGGCGCCGACGGGGGCGCCCTCCTGAAAGCCGGCGGGGGAGGTGCGCCCCGAGACGAGCAGGGACCATGATGTCCTCGCACCTCATAATGCGCCGGGTCCTGCTCACGGCGGCGCAGAATGCCGTCGTGACAGGATTCGTTCGCCGCTACGGGATGCGTCTGGGCGCGGCGCGCTTCGTCGCCGGAGAGAGCCTGGATGAGTGCGTGGTCGTCCTCCGGCGCCTCAACGAGGCGGGCCTGCTGACGAACACCACGGTGCTGGGGGAAAGCGTCCGGGACGCGGCGATGACGCGGCAGGTCGCCGAGACCTACGTCGCTGTGCTCGACCGCATCCAACGCGAGGGGCTCCGCACCACTCTGGCGGTGAAGCTCACCCACCTCGGCCTGGAGATCGGCGACGAACTCGCCTACGAGAACATCCGCCGTCTTACCGTCCACGCCGGTGAGCTAGGCAACTTCGTACGTATCGACATGGAGGACTCTCCGCGCGTTGACGCCACGTTGCGCATCTACCGGCGTCTGCGGGAGGATGGGCTCGCGAACATAGGGACCGTGCTGCAGTCATACCTCTATCGCAGCGAGGCCGACCTGCGGGCATTGCTGCCGCTGCGGCCCAATCTGCGCATCGTCAAGGGAGCCTACCTCGAACCCCCGGGCATTGCCTATCCCCGCAAAGCCGATGTGGACCGTAACTTCGTCCGCCTGGCGGAGCCGATGCTGCTGGAGGGTGGTTTCACCGCCATCGCCACGCACGATGAGCGCATCATCGCGCACTGTATCGACTTCATCCGGGCGCACCAAGTCCCGCGGGACCGTTTCGAGTTCCAGATGCTCTACGGCGTGCGTCCGCGGCTGCAGACGGACCTGGTTCGTCGGGGATTCACCGTGCGCGTGGCTACCCCGCACGGGCGGGACTGGTATCCTTACCTGATGCGGCGCCTGGCCGAGCGGCCGGCCAACGTGCTGTTTATGGTGCGTAACCTCCTGCGGGCCTGAGCCGAAGGGGTACCTCCGCCGAGCAGATCGAGAGGTGAACGGATGTCTACCGCAATTCCAGAACGGTTGCTACTGGGCCCGGGCCCGAGCAACGTCTCGCCACGGGTGCTGCAGGCGCTGACCACGCCGATCCTCGGCCACCTGGACCCGGCGTTCCTGCAGGTAATGGACGAGACGATGGATCTGCTGCGCCGGGTCTTCCGCACGCGGAACGAGCTGACGATTCCCATCTCCGGCACCGGGAGCGCCGGGATGGAGGCGGCCATCGTGAACATGGTGGAGCCCGGGGAAAGCATGGTCGTCGCGATTGCGGGGTACTTCGGCGAGCGGATTGCCGAGATGGCCCGGCGTGCCGGTGCCGAGGTCGTTCCCGCGCGGGCCGACTGGGGCACGATCGTCGATCTCCAGGCCGTCGAGGAGGCAGTACGCCGCTCGGGGGCCCGCGTGATCGCCGCGGTCCACGTGGAGACGAGCACCGGCATCCTGCAGCCGCTGCCGCCACTCGTGGATGTGGCCCGGCGCTACGACGCCCTACTCCTCGTGGATGCCGTGGCGTCGCTGGGCGGGGTTCCCCTCGATGTCGACGAGCTGGGGATCGATGTCTGCTATTCTGCCAGCCAGAAGTGCCTGAGCGTCCCGCCGGGGCTGGCTCCCCTGACCGCCAGTGCGCGGGCCCGCGCCCGCATGGCCGAACGTCGGACCAAGGTCCAATCGTGGTACCTGGACCTGTCCATGTTGCAGACCTATTGGGGGACGGAGCGGATCTATCATCACACGGCACCGGTGACGATGATCTATGGGCTCCGGGAGGGCCTCCGCCTGGTGGTCGAGGAGGGTCTGGAGGCGCGCTGGGAACGGCACCGGCGCGCCGCCCAGACTCTATGGCAGGGGCTGCAGCGCTTGGGGTTGCGCCTGTATGTCCCAGAGGAGCAGCGCGCGCCGACGTTGACGACCGTGGCCGTGCCGGTGGGCGTCGACGATCTCGCCGTCCGGCGCCGGCTGTTGCAAGACCACAACATTGAGATCGCGGGGGGTCTGGGTCCGCTGCGCGGCAAGGTGTTTCGCATCGGGCTGATGGGCGAGGGCAGCACCGCCGGGAACGTCCATACCTTCCTGGCGGCGTTTGATGCCGCCCTGCGCGCGGAGGGCTGGCGCGCCGCCTAGCACGTCCCCTACTCCAGTAGGATTCCATCGGGGGGTGGCTGCGATGCGGCTAATGGCCATGATCCTGGCTGCGGTCATGCTGCTTCTGCCGGGGCCGCTGCCGGCCGCGGCCCAGCCCGCGCCGTCCGGGCCCGCCTGCTTCGTGGAGAATGAATTCGTCGCTGTCTCCGGCACCGTGCCGCGGCGCATCCCTTCCCTGCTGGAGGTTGAACTCACGATCCGGAATACGTCGCCCATCCGGATCCGTGTTGATCCCGCCGAGATCCCCGTCGCGCCGGACCGCGGGGGACCGGCTCGGCCGCTCACGGTCGAGCAGGCCCGCGATGCGGTGCGTGGTCCGACGGTGTTCATCTTGGTGGTTTTCAGTCGGGCCGATCGGTGTGCTGATCGGGGCGGAGGGCCCGGCCCTGTATGCCCGGGATGTGGAAGTCCGGATGCTGCGACCTGTGGAGATTCCGCCGGGGAATTCCCTGCGCGGGTCGGTCTACTTTCGGTCGGATCCTGGCGTCAGTGACTTCGCGGTAACGCTGGATATTCTTACCACCATCCGCGGGCGGCTAATGTTCGGTCCCCTGCGTCTCCCGCCGGCCATCGCCGGCCATGCTGCGCCTGCCGGGGATCGTCGTCGGCAGCGTCGCCTACGACCTGAACATCGACTTCGGTTTCTAGCAGGCTCGTCCACAGGAGTGGAGAACCCCCGGTGACCACTCCGGCCCCGGCGGCAGCGGGCGTCCCCAGGAGCGATTGGGGAAACGTCGTATACTTATCATGAGGACAGATTGTCCACGATGTGGACACCGGGCTACCCGCTTTCCACTTTCGAATCTCTCACGATCTTTCGTTCTACCAGGCGCGAAACGGAGTGCTCGCGTCGTCTGTCACATCACGCACGGGAGGTGCGACGAATGAGCGCGACTGATCGGCTCCGCCGGACCGTGTTGTGCGCCCTGGTCGCCGGGGCGCTTCTGCTGAGTGTCTTGACGCCTGCCCGTTCGGGCGAGGCCGTCACCCTGCGGTTCTCCAACTGGCATCTGGTCGAGGATGTCTGGGGCCGGTCGCTCCGGGAGGCGATCAACATCTTTGAGAGCCGCAACCCCGGAATCCGCATCATCCCAGAGCCCATCTCCTATGGCGAAAAGGAACCCCGCTATCAGGCCGAGTGTGCCGCGCGGCGGATGCCCGATGTTGTCAAGCTGCACAACTTCTCTCTGGCGATGTTCTTCGAATTGGGCTGCGCGGCAGACCTCACGCCCTTCGTCCAGCGGGAACCCGCTGGTTTCCTCAAGGCCTGGTACGAGTTCCCCCTGAAGATGCTCACCCACCGGGAGCGTCTGATGGCCATGCCCGACGACTTCCAGTCAATTGTGCTCATCTACAACCGAGAGTTGTTCCGCGCCGCCGGCCTGGACCCCGCCAAGCCGCCAAGGACGTGGGCCGAGTTTCAGGAGTATGCGCGCCGGCTCACCCGAGACACCGATGGGGACGGACGCCTCGATCAGTGGGGCTTCAGCATGCCTGCGTCCAAGAACCCA
>Ga0073934_10006711_pt1 | contig 16529 bp, 17 predicted proteins | sample LarsenN4metaG_FD_76834 | JGI IMG/M metagenome (GOLD analysis project Ga0073934, IMG submission 76834) | Hot spring sediment bacterial and archeal communities from British Columbia, Canada, to study Microbial Dark Matter (Phase II) - Larsen... ...
GAGATATCGACATCGATACCGTGCGGGAGATTCATCGGGTCACCCTTGATTGTGATTTCGTGAAGCGCTTTCACCAGGTTTGCGCCGCCCTTGATCGCTGCTGATTCACCTACGAACGAAAGCGGGATCGCGACTTCGACTTTCTGACCCTTCACGATCGCATAGAAATCCGCATGACGGGGCGCGTTCGTGACGGGATCATGATCCACGTCGTGGATAAGCACGTTGTGACCCTCTCCGTCGACGACGAGGTTGACCACGGTGGATTCCCCCGCTTCCGCAAGTACCTTTGAAAAATCGCGAAGCCCGATCTCAACCGGGGTCGCTTCCTGTTTGGGGCCATAGACGACCGCGGGGATCTTGCCTTCAGCGCGAAGCGCCTGGACACCTTTCCCCGTGACCGACCGTTTTGCCGCCTTCAGTTCAACTGTCATAGTCTGGGGAGTATAGCCGAAACACCCTTAAAAATCAAAGCCAACGCACCACGTTCCTTTCGTTACTTGCACACTCTGAAAAGAACAGCATAATCTGGATTAATGACTGCCCCTCTCCGCCCCGAAAGGGCAACCGACACCGGAATCAACAGGCGTGTTGCCGTACGCATGGTACGGCACGGACGGCAGTTCAATCCGGAAGAGCGGGACAGTCTTTTGTCCCCTCTCGGAGAAGCACAGGCGCGGGCATTTAGACTCTATGATCGAAGAGTTCGCCGGACAGGAAGTGATATTCAAAGTGAAGGCAAGTCCGGTACAATGAGCATCGAAGACCGGGCAGATCATCGTCGACACGCTTAAGAGCCGTATCGAGGAGAGGGCAATTGCCCACATGCGCGTGCTCACATTCCGCCACGATAAAAAACTCAAAACCGTGGCGGTATCGGACCGCTAGTTGATGCCGGCATTAAATACGAGCACGCGATGGATGAATGGCTTGGCAACCATCAAGCGTATCCGAAGACGCGGTCTCCACGCCAGATATCAGCAGATATCAAGGTTCTGGTGGCAAACGCTCATGCGCTTGAAAAACGGATACAATCCGCTGGACCGAAAATCGTCTACATCTGGGTCACCCACGAAACCGCGGCCGGTGCCGTCATGAACGAATTGACGGGGAAAAATACGGAGCAATTGGGAGGTCCGATCGGGCATCTGGAACCACTGAAAATCAGCCTCGACGGCGATGACCCGGTAGTGACTTTCCGCGGCGAAACACACACGCTTACGGTGGACGGAGCGAAAATGTTCTAAGCGCGTCTACGCCGTTTCCAACACCGGGAAACTAGGAAGGAAAATCCATGCGTCTGCGGGCCGACTCCAGGTCCGTTCCTACCTTCTTCCCGGGGTTAAAGATCCCTAAGGGATCGAATATCTTTTCGACTTCGGAAAACAGAGCGACCATTTCTTTCCCGAACATCTGCTCTACGTACGGGGTTCGGACCAACCCATCGTTATGCTCGCCCGAGATTGACCCCTGATACGAAATCACGAGATCGTATACCTTCTGCGATAGCTCACGGATGATATCGGCCGCATCTTTACGCTTCGGATCGATGAGCGGGATGATGTGAAAATTGCCGTCGCCCACATGCCCTGCGATCGTGTAGGTCAGGTCATAGTGCGATAGGATCTCATTCAACTTCGGCAGGAATTCAGGAAGCGACAACGGCGGTACGACAAAGTCATCGATGAAAGGAGCGGTGCGCATGCCCCGGACTTTCTTACGCAGAAGGTTAAAGCTTTCCCTACGCACGGTCCAATACTTCCTTGCTTCAGACTCGTTCTTCGCAAGCGTCGTTTTGACCCTCGGCAAAAGTGCCTTCATCTCTGTCTCAAGCGTCCGTGCTTTCTGAAGCGCTGTTTCCTGAAGTTCAGCTCTGAATTCGACAAGCAGCACGAGCTTCGGAACTCCTCCGGTTATGACCGCAAGTACTTCGGGAAGAAAGGAAATGCCAAGCGGAATCATGCTCATCTTCATCTGAGCGGCGAACTCCGGGAAATATTTGACCGCAATCTCGAACGTATGATCGTCGTATGATTCGAAACTGTCTGGCTCATGAGCAAGGACCTTCGGGACAGCGACCCCCAGATCCTTGAGGTCGGTAAGAAACAGGACGAGCATCGCGCTTTTCGGTTTTGGTGTGACCAACGAAAATCGCATCTTCGTGAAGATGCCAAGCGCCCCTTGCGAACCTACGAGTATTTTCGTCAGGTCCATCCACGTCTTCCCGTCGCCCGCATCCCACAGCGCATATCCGGATGAGTTTTTCGTGACCTTAGGGCGAGCGCGGTCGATGAGCGTGCGGTTGTCCGACAACAGCTTTGCCATCTGTCGGTACACGTCACCTTCGAATCCCTCTTCCGCAAGTTTTTCGGCGAGCGCATCCCCTTCCAGTTTCCGTATCGTGTGAACTTTCCCGTCCGCAAGAACCGCTTCGATTTCGGTAACGTAACGCGCGGTCTTGCCGTACTTCAGGTTCTTTTCGCCGCCTGAGTTATTAGCAGTCATGCCGCCTACCGTGCATATCTCACGACTTGCCGTGTAGCTTGGAAGTTCAAGGTTTTTCTTCTTCGTCTCGTGATCGAAATCCCGGAAGTAGACGCCGGGTTCCGCGACGGCAAAGGAATCGCCTACCTCATGGATGCGGTTCAGATTGACCACATCAAGGATGATCGAATCGTTGAGGGGCCCTCCCGACATGTCCGTACCTCCCGCCCTCGGTGTGATAGAGATGTTCGCTCCCCCTTTCTTCTTTTCGCTAACGTAGTTGACGAGAGCGACGATATCCTCGGCGTCTTTGGGCCGCACCACGACCTCGGGTTTCACCCGGAAAATGCTTGCGTCGCGGCTCGCTTTCTCAAGCGTCTCCGGCGAATCATCAACCTCCCCTCTGACGATCGCTTTCAACGCTCCTGCAAGGGTGTCCATGAGAAAAGTATAGCGCGTGAAATGTTACAATTCCGCCTATGGCATACGATTTCATCGCGATCGGCGACACCGTCGTCGACGATTTCATCAAGCTCAAGGACGCGCAGGTTAATTGCGACATCAATAACGAGAATTGCACCATCACGATGCGGTTTGCCGACAAGATCCCGTTTGAATCTTCGACTGTCGTCTACGGCGTCGGCAATGCGGCGAATGCGGCGGTATCGGCCGCACGATTGGGATTGAAGACCGCGTTCGTCTCGAACGTGGGGAAGGACGAGAACGGTGAAAAGATCCTCAAGTACTTCAAAACACAAAAGGTAGAAACGAAATATGTGAAGAAAAACCCGGGATTTAAGACGAACTATCACTACGTGCTCTCCTATGACGCTGACCGTACCATCCTCGTGAAGCACGAAGCGTATCCGTACGAATTCCCCAAGGATCTGCCCCCGCCAAAAACCCTCTACCTCTCCTCGCTCGGTGCAGGCACCGAGGCATATCACGATGCTATCGCTGCATATGCCGAGGCGCATCCCTCGATGTTCCTGGTGTTCCAACCGGGAACCTTCCAGATGCAGATGGGTATCGAGAAACTTATGCGTGTGTATAAGCGCGCGAACATGCTGGTTCTTAATAAGGAGGAAGCGCAGCGGGTCCTGAAGATAAAGGAAGAAGATATCGAGAAGTTGGCGCGTGCGCTTCAGGCGCATGGGCCAAGAGTGGTCATCATCACCGATGGCCCGAACGGCGTGTACGCGCTTGAGGGTGACGCGTTCTTCCATACGCCGATGTTCCCCGACCTCAAACCGCCGGTGAATAGGACCGGCGCGGGTGATGCGCTCGCATCGACCACTGCCGCGTACCTGACGATGGGGCTTCCGCTCAAAGACGCGATCAAACGCGGCACCGTCAATTCCGCCTATGTCGTACAGGGCGTCGGCGCACAGATGGGACTCCTTAAGAAAGACGACTTGGAAAAAGCCCTATCCGAATCCGGAAAATAACACTCGCACGTTTTGCAAAACGTGAGAGTGTTATTTCGCCAGGTTTTCGAGGTGCGAGTGTTCATTTAACGTCAACACGCGCCACCAATCCCCTTCTTGCGGGTTTTTTTCAAGTATCGTGATACCCGTGTTGCTGATAAACAGGTGATCGCGGAGCGTCGAAAACAGCTGCGGCGTAAGTTTTTGACCCAAAAGCACCGTGGCCACAAGAATATGTATGAATCGGTGATGCGTCACGACCACGCTGTTTTCGAACTTCGTCTGGGAAATGTGCTCGAGCACCTTGTTGGCGCGGGACACGTACTCATTGAATGTTTCTTCGTCAGAGTATTTAAAGGACGAGCCCGTATTGCCCTGTATCCACGCAAGAATCTTTTTCGAAGCCGGGTCATCGACCGGCCTCCCCACCACCTCTGACGGAAGTCGCACTTCTGTCAAAAATTCGGATTCTTGGACCGGAAAATGCTTCGTGCCAAGCGCCGAAATGATGCCAGCGGTCTGCTTCGCGCGCGGGTAGCTTGAGGTGAAGATTGAATCGATGTTTATGCCTCGAAGCTTTTCAGCCAAAGCCCGCGCTTCCTGTATGCCATCGTCAGATAGGTAACCGTCTCGCGACTGGCGGATACGCTCTTCGTTTGACTTCGTCTCGCCGTGGCGGATGACGTATATCCGCATATCAGCGCACCGTCATATATCCTCCGGGAATTCCTTTCTTTGAGAGAACGAACTGCCACAGCTGTATCGCACGCGCACGGAAACCTCCCGCACAGGCCAAGAGATAGTATCGCCACATCCTCCGGAACCGCTCGTCATACCTACCCTTCAATGCCTGCCAATTGCTTTCAAACTTGTCGTTCCATGCGACCAGTGTCTTGTCATAGTCCGCGCCGAAATTGTGCAGATCCTCAACAACAAATAACCATTCGATCGCGGACCCGACCTGTGCCAATGAGGGTAATACCCCGTTCGGGAAAATGTATTTATCAAGCCACGGATCGATCGAGTTCGTCGAATAGGGACTCCCGATCGTATGGAGCAAGAATAAGCCGTCGTCTTTCAGAAGCCGATGCGCCGTTTTGAAGTAGGTTCGGTAGTTCTTTGGACCCACGTGTTCGAACATGCCCATCGATACCACGTGGTCATACGTGCCCGTCGCATCCCGATAGTCCTTAAGCTCCGGATGAACCGGAAGATTCGCGTAGCGTTTCTTGATGTACGCGACCTGCTCCTTTGAGACCGTAACTCCGTGTACTTCCGCACCGTATTTTTCAGCGGCGAATCCCATAAACGCGCCCCAGCCGCAACCGATATCGAATACCGACTGGCCTTTCTTGACTCCTATCTTCCGACAGATGAGGTCGAGTTTGGCGTCCTGCGATTCGTCCAGATTCTTTGCGGGAGGATTGCCGCTCCAGTACCCGCATGATCCGGTAACACGCGAGTCGAACGTTGCCTCAAACAGGTCGTTGCCTAGGTCGTAATGCACATCGGCTACTTGCCATGCCTTACTCTTGTTCTGACGGTTCGTGAGCCAAGAAGAAGCGAGGAGGAAGATCAGATTTGCATTTATGGGTAAGCGTTTCGCAGCATCTGCTCTCAAGCCTCGCGCGATCATCTCGTCTATCTGATCGCACTCCCACCATCCGTCCATATATGACTCTCCGAGTCCGAGGGTGCCCTCTGCGAAAACCCGCGCGTAGAAACGGTCATCAATAACCCTGATGTCCCACGGATTAGAGCCGTTAAGGGTTATGCCCGCAGGCTCTAGCATAGCCGCGATGGTTTCGTGTGCGCCCATTGACCTCGGCGGGAGGGTTTTCATGGCTACTTCCTTTTTAACACTTCTGCGGCCGCGTCCTGTATGCCCTGTGCGTTCAATTTATAGAAATCGACAAGCTCGTCCGCCTCGCCCGACTGTCCGAACGCGTCACGCATACCGACACGCTTCATGGGAACCGGATACTCCTCCACTAGCACTTCTGCGACCGCACCGCCAAAACCACCGTTTATCTGGTGTTCCTCGATCGTAACGACCGCGCCCGCTTTTTTTGCCGCATCGACTATCGCTTCCGTATCTATCGGCTTTACCGTATGGATATCAAGCACGATTGAACCGATGCCTTTTTCATCAAGGGCTTTTGCGGCAAGAAGCGACTGATACAGCATGGAACCCGTGGACATGATCGCGACTTGCGGGTCTTTTGATTCCCACACTTTGAGCGCCTTACCGATTTCAAAAGGAGTTTCAGGAGTGGTTAACACCGGTTCATTTGCGCGACCGAACCGAAGATAGGTCGGTTTTCCGTTTTTTGCGGCCGCCACTATCGCTTTCCGTCCTTCTTCCGCGTCCGCAGGAACGATGACGATCATGTTCGGAAGCGCGCGCATCATCGCGATATCTTCAAGCATCTGGTGGGTCGCGCCGTCGGGGCCCGTCTGGATTCCCGCGTGCATGCCGCACACTTTGACCGGCACGTCATTGAGGGCGATCGTCGTTCTTATTTGTTCATAATTTCTTCCGGGGTTGAACGCGGCGTAGCTTGAGACAAACGGGATCTTGCCCATGTATGCCATGCCGGATGCGACGGTGACCAGATTCTGCTCCGCAACCCCTACCTCTATATATCTATCGGGAAATGCCTTTTGGAACCACGACGCATGGGTTGAGTCTGCAAGGTCCGCTGAAAGCACGACGACGTTCGGATCCACCTTCCCTGCCTCAACCGTGCCGTTACCCAGGCCGTCACGCGTCGGCTTTTTATCGAACTTCCCTTCGAATATTCCGTCAACGAGTTTTGCTTGCGGGTTGATCATATGCCAGCCGCTTCACGGATCTGCTTGATAAAGCTCTCTTCCTGATCAGCTTTTGGCGGCATGCCGTGCCATTTGTAGTTCCCTTCTATCTCTTTCACTCCCTTCCCAGGAATGGTGTTGGCAAGGATAAGCGTCGGCTTGGATTTGACTGCCTTTGCCGCCTCTAAGGTGCCGACTATCTCTTCCATGTCGTTTCCATTTATCTCAATGACATGCCAGTTGAACGCACGATACTTGTCCGCCATTGGCTCAAGAGGCATTACGTCCTCGGTGGATCCTTCAATCTGTATAAAATTGCGGTCCATGATCTGGACCAGGTTGTCGAGCTTGTATTTAGCCGCAAACATTACGCCCTCCCACGTATTCCCCTCTTGCTGTTCGCCGTCGGAGGTTAGGCAGTACACACGGTTCGGCTTTCCGTCCATTTTGAGTGCGAGCGCCATGCCTGCAGCTTCCGACGTGCCGCTTCCTAACGGACCCGATGTCGTTTCAACACCCGGCAGCATGTCGCGCTCGGGGTGGCCCTGCAGGCGGCTGCCAAACTTTCGAAGCGTCAGGCACTCCTCGACTGGGAAATATCCCGCATGTGCCATTGCGGCATAGCGGACCGGCGTGATGTGGCCGTTACTTAACACCATGATGTCCCGCTCCGGCCATTCCGGATTTTTGGGATCATGCTTCATCACATGGAAATAGAGCGCGGTAAAAATATCGGCCATGCCCAAAGAGCCCGCGGTATGACCGGATTTCGCCTGGACGAGGGAGCGGATGATAGTCTCGCGGACTTCTGTCGCCTTTTTCTCAAGAGCCTTGATCTCTTCCTCTGTTATATGAGGCATGATTGCCCCTATAGTACCGCATTTGTGGCAGAACGCAGTTGTTGATACGTAGCGGCAGGATCCGCCGATTTCGAAAGGGCGGAACCGACGCAGAAATGGGTCGCCCCGGCCTTGTACAGGCGTTCTATATTCGAAAGCGACACCCCGCCGTCAACCGCGATCCGCGCTTCGGGATGCATTTTTTTGAACTCCGCGACGCGCGCGATGCCTGCTTCTTCAAACGGGATTCCCTGCACTCCGATACTCGCGATGGTCATGAGAAGGATGATGTCGCTTATCGGGACGTAGTCCGACACCTCATCGAACGGTGTCTGCAGCAATGCCGCGGTCTGTACTTCGCTGATACCCGCCGCCTTCCACGCATCAAACGCTGTGCGCGCGTTTTCCACATCGTGAAATGCTTCCGCATGCCCTATGAGCGAGTGCGCTCCCGCTGCCGCATACGAAAGTCCCATCTCGTGCGGCTTCGCGACCATCATGTGAACCTCGTAGCGCATACCGGACGGAAGCATATCCCCCGGCTGCGGCATCCACGTCGTATTCGGCGCAAATTCGCCGTCCGCTACGTCGATATGTATCGTGTCCGCAAAAGCTTTGCACGCATCCGCGACGCGCGCGATTTCAGCAAGAGACGAAGGTACGACTGTGGGTACGATCTCGCTCATGCTTGGTCGACCATTCTGTGCCGCTTCTCGTGCCGCGAACTTGAGTCATAGGGCGTTTCAAGCCATCGCTTCACTGCATCCTTCGCCTGCTCGATGGTTAAAAACCTTCCCGCAAGAGACAGTACGTTCGAATCGTTATGCTGCCGAGTCGACGTGATCATATCCAGATCTTTTCCGTCCGCATCTTTTTGCTTCCGTTCGGGTTCTCCGTAGTACACAACCGCGCGGACGCCCTTGATGCGGTTTGCCGCGAACGCTTCGCCTTGACCGGACCCTCCGATAACTATGCCGCGAGTGTTTTTCGGATCCTTCGCGACTTCCCGCGCACCCGCTTGGATTATGGGCGGATAATCATCCGCCATATCAAGGGTGTGCGCCCCGACGTCGACCACTTCGTGTCCAAGAGATGCGACGAACGGTTTCAATTCTTCTTTGAGAGCGAATCCTCCGTGATCGGCAGCGAAAACGACTTTCATACCACTACCTTATATCAGAACCAGTCATTACACCATGTGTAATTCGGATTGCCGTCCGTAGTCCAGCACGAAGCGCCCGATACTTTGGGGCTTGAAGGATGATGAACATTGCACCAGCCCGTTGTTTGTCCCGACGTCCTGAACTTCGCCTCGCTCCACATGAGAAGCGAATACTGCTGCGTATTTTCCGTACTGCGGCAATACCGATACCCGTAACTTGCAGCATTCCCGTACTGAGGATCAAGCGGAATCGCAGGGATATAGCGGGTCACGAGCTCGTTCGTCAATGCCGTAAGGCAGTTCGACCCGCCGCTGCAACCGTACTGGTCACCGTCATGGGGGGGCGCGACATTGTTGTTCGACTCCTTATATAACTCAACCGCGGTTACAACCTGCTTCATGTCCGACAAACGCCGCGTATCCCGGCTTTTCATGCTCGCCGTACTTAAGGAAGAAAGCACCATCGATGACAAAAGGCCGATGATCGCGATAACAACCAGAAGTTCAATGAGGGTGAAGCCCCTCGGGGACGGTGCGGTGCGAAAGGCCAGCGAGTTTCGTGTCATACGGACCGCATCTCTTGAATAGATGCTACGGGCTCCGGCAAGGGCGGCGGAAGGTCCTTCGAGTCCGGGCCGAAAAAAACGAAATATGCGATGCCGAAAAGCGCGACGATCAGAACGCCAAGCAGAATCGTATTCGCCTGCGCCTCATCCTTCGCGATACCGTGATTGATAAGCAGGCCGATCAGACCTTTAGGCACAAGCGCACGCTGGTGGTGCTGGGGGATATTCTCTTCGTCAAATTGAACACCCATAGGACCGATGATCCTATTCTAACAGGGGTTCAGATGTGCTTCCCCGCTTCAAGCACGTGCTTGATGAGCGAACCCGTATACCCGTACTCGTTGTCGTACCAGCTCAATACCTTGACCAGTCGGCCATTTACGACGCGTGTCATCTTTAAATCAGCGATCGCGGCATGCGTGTCGCCGACGATATCGGAAGAAACTATCTCTTCATCTGTCGCACGGAAAATGCCGCTCCAACGCGCATCTCCTGCCGCCTTCCTTAATATGTCGTTTACCTCCTCTACGGATGTGTCGCGTTTCGCGATAAACGTGATATCCGCAACCGATCCCACAGGAACCGGTACGCGAAGCGATATGCCGTCGAACTTCCCTTCAAGCGGTTTGTATGCCTTCGTGACCGCGACCGCCGCGCCTGTTGATGAGGGGATGATGTTTGCCGCACCCGCACGTCCCCCGCGCCAATCTTTCTTTGAAATACCGTCAACCAGCATCTGCGTTGCAGTGTACGCGTGCGTCGTGTTAAGGAGCGCAGAATCGATGCCGATCGCTTCGTCCAAAATCGCGATGACCGGGCTTGCGGAATTGGTAGTGCAGGACGCGTTTGATGTGACGGCTCCGTCTTTCATCTTCTCTCCGTTCAATCCCATGAGGACCGTCGGACCGTCCCCTTTCGCCGGAGCGGAAATGACGACGCGCTTTGCGCCTGCCGTAAGGTGGACCGCCGCTTTTTCAAAATCATTGAACACGCCCGTCGATTCGACAACGACGTCAACGCCCATGTCTTTCCACGGGAGCGCGGTCGGTTCTTTTTCCGAAAGGAACTTCACATCCTTCCCCCCAATCACCATCGCTCCTTCTTTCGTCTCCACAGTAAAGGGCGCCTTGCCGTAGACCGAATCGTACTTAAGCAGGTATGCCAGATTGTCCAAAGGACCCAGGTCGTTTATGGCGACCACTTCTATTTCGGGATTTTTATGCGCCTCCCGGAAAAACGCCCGGCCGATCCTGCCGAAGCCGTTGATGGCGACTTTGATCGTTTTCATGCCTCCCATTGTACACGCTTTCTATCGCTTTTCCCCAACAAAGCGCCTTCAGTCAATCAATTTGCTTGCTATCATATATGATAGCAACAAGATATGAAGGTAAAACAGGCCAATCTCACTAAAGAACAGTTTATCGAAGCCCTCGATTCCCTCTATACGGCAGCGGGAACCGTCCGCGGAAGAGCGGCGATGAAAGGGTTCCTCCGTGACCTATTGACTCCGAGCGAAAGAATAATGTTGGGACGCAGATTGGTCATCGCCCGTCGGCTATTGCGCGGCGACAATTACCGAACAATACAGGCCGAAATGAAAGTGGGACATAACACGCTTCGCAGTGTTCGACGATGGTTGGCAGATCAAATGCCTGGGTATGAAGATGCAATTCGAGGGCTGGAACGGGAGATGGGAAAAAGAAAATGGAAAACCGAGCGGAAAAATATTTTGCGCAATCTTAAAAGGAAATATCCGCTTCACTTCCTGCTTTTTCCTTGGTAAACCCCTCTTGCTATCATATATGATAGCAAGAAAGTTTTCACACAGTTTGGATTTAGGGCGCGATTTTTCCTTGAAAAACGGGAGTATGATAGCGGCATATGGTGGCGCTTAATGTGACTACTCTTGGAAAAGGACGGTGGGGATGGTTGTGGTGGATGTTTGGAGCGATTGTGATTGTCGCGAGTACGATCTATCTCCTTCTTTTTTTATATGGCGGATACTTGCATGGTGAAAAGTATGCGACTGAAGATGCGGTTGCATATATTGAATCGCAGAAATTGACGTTGGCGGATGTACGGGGCGATAACCTTCCTCCCCCACCTGATGCGGCTGATACGACATTGGAAGGCGTCGACCAAAATTTGAATGGTATCCGCGATGATGTTGAGCTTGCCATTTTTGAGATGTACCCGGACGATGCAAAAGTCCGCGCGGCAGAATTGCAATATGCAAAAGCGTTGCAGTTAGAGTTAACTAACTGGATATTTAATGAAGAGACTTTCGTCGCAGTTTTACTTCAAGGAAGTCGGGGGCATTCTTGTGTTTACGATACGGGACCTGAGGTCAATCTTTCGATGTCTCAAGAGGAAGTCGAAAAAAGATTTGCCGTTGGAGATGGAAGGGTGGAAGAAGTAGAAAATCTTGTATTCAATACTGAAAAGAGAAAACAAAAGCGTGATGAAGTGTATGGAAAATACATGACGAGCCACGGAGATTCTGAAGGTCCGGACTGCGATATAGACCTTTCCGTTTTATAGATATGAAAAAAATTGCCTTGACGGCAATATTACTTCTTTTCCCTTTTCAAACATGGGCTGGTTGTTCGGCTGATGGGTATACCGTTATTTACGTAAACGGAATCTTTACTAGTCAAGCGCAAGCGGAAGCCGAGCAGAAACTCTTACAAGATAAGTTCGAAGATTCAACTGGCCGCTCAGATGTTGTATTTCTTTCAGGGTACAACCCTTCACATCTTGCCGGTGGGGGCGATCTTCTTAAATCTATTCAGCAGGCGTATAGGGATGAGGAAAGCTATATCGATGATTACGATCTTCAGACGATTTTGCTGAAGATAGCGCCCGACGTAAAAACAAGGAAAATTCTGCTGTTTGGGTACTCCCAGGGAACTTTCTACACGAATGCGCTCTATCACTACTTGGTTGCAAACGGCGTACCGAAAGAATCAATCGCCGTGTACAACGTGGATACACCGGCAAGCTACGTAGCGGGGGACGGGCAATACCTTACGTCCGCAACTGACATGCTTATTTATGAAGTGAGAAGAAAAGCCGCGTTTGGCGGAGCAAAGCAGCCCCTGGAATCGAATATCCTCATTCCGCCGGTCGTTGAAAACCCGGTGCCTCCGTACCCCGGTCACTCTCTGAAAAACGTATATCTCCCTAAGGCGACTGTCCGCATCATCAGTGAAGTAAATACGGCCTTAGAATCCTTGGAAGCAGGCGAATCAACGGATGAGGCATGCTTCACTCCCCCGCCTCTCTCAACCGACTACAAAATCAAACAAGCGGGGTTCTCCTTGTTCGACCCAGCCGCAGAAGGAATAAGAACCGGAACGGTCTATGCATATAAAGGAGCAAAGCTTGTAATCGACACGGCACAAAGTGGGCTGAATGCGGTGGGCAGTGCTATCCGTTCCCTTCTTCCACCTGCAAATACCGCAACCGCGATCGATGCATTTGACGTGGTTCGAAACGTGTACGGCTCTTCGCTCACGCGAGAGGATCTCGAAGAACTTAATAGTTCCGTCCCTTCCGTTAAAGCGAAGCAAGAACAGGATTCCACACTGTACCCATATATGGGTGCAGTTGAAGAAACAGCACCATCCGGCCCAGACAACGAAAACTCCGACAATCTGGAGCGCAAGAACGTAGGCGAAGTGCTGGGAGAGTTTATCGCAATAGACCCACCTCCACCGCCACCTCAATTCCAACCGATGAGCCCTAACGGTGCTTTGGTTGGTGGCGGTGGAGGTGGAACCCCGATTCAGGAATCTGCCCCTGAACCCGAACCGGAGGCGGTAGTCGAAGAACCGACACCCGAACCTGAACCGATTGAAGAAACGCCTGTGAGCGAATTATCAATTACTACACCGACAGAAAACGAAAGCATTGCAACGACCACCGCAACAATAATGGGTACTGCTCCAGCGGAAGCGCTAGTTGAAATATCTTCTGGTTCAACGATTTCGTATGTCACCGCCGGGGATGACGGCTCATGGACGGCCGACATTATATTTGACGAAGGCCCAGTGAGTATTTCCGTTTCAGCATTCGAATCGGTTTTCAATGCGACAACGACATTGACGCGTGCGTTTTCCATTACACTCCCGTGCGAAATCCCGACGCCGGTTGTCGTACAAGGAAATCAGACGTGGAGCGCGGAGAACGGTCCCTATGTAATCGACGGCGATACATATTTCCGGCAAGGCGACCTCACAATAGGTCCAGGAACAATAGTAAAGTTTATGTCAGGAGCAGTTTTGCGAGTACATGAGCAAGTGGAACTTACCATTTCGGGGAGCGCTGATTCGCCTGTTGTGTTTACTTCCCTCTCTGACGACTCTCAAGGCGGCGACACGAATTGTGACGATACGGCGACAACGCCCGCGCCGGGTGATTGGGGATACGCCATATTCGGAGGCGGCGGAGGCGCCTTAAAGAATGCAGATGTCTCGTATCTCACGGTCCGCTATGGAGGAGGCGTCGAAACAAGCACTTCAAATGACGGCACTTTTTATCCTTCGCTCGCGGTGATATACGATAAAGCCAGCGGATCACCCAAAAGCTATACGCTCACCGGCGTCAAAGTATCTGACAGCGCGCATATAGGATTGTATGCGTACATCGCCGATACATACGCGCTTACCCTTTCCGGTTCCGCGTTTGAAGGAAATGCCGAGTACGGACTGTACCGCGGACGTGTAGTGAAGAATGGAAATAACGTCGCGGGGTCGCTCACAGCCACGGATAATTGGTGGGGAGACGAAAGCGGGCCGTATCACGAGACACTGAACCCGGAAGGAACAGGAGATGCGGTAGGACCGGTCCCCCTTCAGTCTGAAAAGATAATCCTTTCACCTTGGTTATCTTCCACCCCGTTTTGATCCGCCGTTCAACTGTACCTATATATGGGTACAGTTGGATTTCCTCATAAAGGACATGTTTGCTTGATAGACTGCGGGGATGGACAGGGTGCATCTCTACCTGCTTTCCTTCTTTACGAATGCCGTCATCCTCGTGTTTGAAATCGCCGGCGGACGCTTGCTTGCGCCATATATAGGAACGACGGTCGGGGTGTGGGCGGGGCTGATCGCGGTCGTCCTTGGCGGCATGGCGTTCGGGTACCACTACGGCGGCAAGCTTGGCGACAAGGACGCATCACGCGAACGCATCGGATTTTTCCTCTTCCTCGCGGGCATCGCCGCGCTTTTCGCATGGGGAGCGCGCGATCTTATCCCGACCTTCCTCGCACCGACCGGTTATGCCTCCCCGACCTTAGGCGCGCTCATAATCGGCACGCTTCTCTTCGTCCCGACCGTCGTCTTCCTTGCGATAGTGTCGCCAATGATCGCAAAGAATCTATTGAAGCAGTTGAATGAATCCGCCCGGGTGATTGGCGAGTTGAACGCTGCCGGGACGGCAGGCGCCATCATCGGTGCGGTTGCAACCGGCATGCTGCTTATTCCCTACTTCAGCGTCGACCTCATTTTCCTTGGCATCGCCGTTTCGATACTTGTCGCGGCGTTCTTGGTTTCTGAAAAACGCATGCGGAAACTGTTGGTGTTGCTCATCGCGCTTGCGTTTGCGCTTGCGTTAAACGCGGTGCCGAACGCCGCAGACGGATGGGTCGCGGATATCACGACGACCTATAACCGCGTTGTCCTTACCGAGCGGACGCAGGATGCCGAGCGCACCTTGTACCTTGCGACCAATCCCTTCGGCTACCAGTGTGCCATGTATGTGGACGACGAGGGCAGAGCCGACGAGGACCGCTTGGTTAAGAACTATCAACTTGCGCACGACACCATCGTGCGTTCTTTCTTTCCGGATGGCCCGAAGAGGATGCTTTTCCTCGGCGGGTGCGTTTTTACATTCCCCCGCTATCTGCTTAGCCATTTTCCCGACTCGAGTGCTGAGGTCGTTGAGATCGACCCCGGCATGACCGATGTCGCGAAAGAATATTTCGGTTTCTTTCCGGAGCGCTTTCCGACGCTTTCGATCATCAACGAAGACGCCCGCATATTCGTGAATCAGGACCATGCTCAGTACGACATCGTGTACCACGACACGTTCGATTCCGCAGGTCGCGTTCCCTTCCAGCTCATGACCAAAGAGATGTTTGAAAGGGTCGCAGCGTTGGTCAATGAGGACGGATTGCTGCTCATCAACGCGCATGGTGCGTATCAGGGCGAAGGGCTGCTGTACCCTTCCGCGTATGCAAAGACGATCGCGCAGTCGTTCAAAAACGTCGCACTCTATCAATTCACGAACTCTCCTCTTCGCAATCAGAACCTCGTGATTCTTGCCTCACATACGCGCGAATTGCCGGATGCGCTCTCGCACCCCCTGTATCCGGATCTGATGCTCAAAAAGGAACCCCTGCGTGAAAACGTCATCGTGCTCACGGACGATTACGCTCCCGTTGATGGGATAGCCCGAGAAAAACTACGGGTCAATTGACGGACAACAATTAACGCTTCCTTGGTCTGATTCCCTTGCTGTGCCTGCTCTTCGGTTTTGAAGGTTTTATCCGCAGCAGAGCATATCGGGGCTCCTCCTTATTATCATTTACTGCATCGTCGTTGGCGACGTCAAAACGATACAGATACCCTTGAGATCGCAAGAGCCTGTTTATTGTGTATTGAAGTTGGTGGAATTGCCCCTCGTGTGGAAAATGAAAATCTTTTTCCGGAAGTGGAGTATTATCAGCCTCTATCAGAATCCTTTGTGTTTCTCTAGCGACTTCATTGCCTGTTTGTGCGAAAGGGATGCCCATTCTTTGGACTTTAGATGAGCGGGGTCCGGTCTGAATTCAAACTTCCGAGGCATATTTTCAAGATACTTTTTCTTATGCCATGACGCAAGCGGCGCTTTAATACAAAGATCATTTCTAACTTTACGTTAGGACGTGAATATTACTCTGCCCCCGGGGGGACCGAGGTGCCTGACGCTGGTTCGGGTGCAGGTTCTGAAGTGCTTTCCTGCTCTACGTACACTACCCTCTCCGCTGTACTCTCATTTCCCGATTGATCCTGCGCGGTGTACGTAAGCGTGTAGGATCGAGGAGCGGAAGTATCAATAGAGGCAATTGTCATGGCCTCACCGTCAATCACCACGTAGACGCCGATATTCTTATCCACGTTGTCCGTTACCGATACACCCCAATCCACATACGCCGCGCCCACCGGTACGTGAGCGGGATTGTTGCCAAGGA
>Ga0073934_10006713_pt1 | contig 16525 bp, 16 predicted proteins | sample LarsenN4metaG_FD_76834 | JGI IMG/M metagenome (GOLD analysis project Ga0073934, IMG submission 76834) | Hot spring sediment bacterial and archeal communities from British Columbia, Canada, to study Microbial Dark Matter (Phase II) - Larsen... ...
CGGCGTTCAGAATGGTGGTGTCCATCCGGCAGGCCTCGTAATTTAGATGAAACTAAAATTAATGTCAACCCGTTTTTCTCAACTGTTTTTTCTCAACTACCGGGCACCTGTCAGGGAGATCGCTTCCAGTGGCTGACGGCCGCTTCCCGGCCGTCCTCATAGCGCGTATTCAATGTCAGCGTGCCGTCGGTGCCGAGCGTGTAGTAGCGGACGCGCTCGAGCGCGAAGGGATTCGCCCGCTGTGCGGCGAGAGTCGGATCGAAGCCCAAGCGCCTAGGATTCAAAATCGTCCGCGAGATACGTAATGCGGTGCTGCTGCGTGTCGATCACGACTCGACCGGTCGTCGAAATGCGGGGGTTCGGCTTGTCCACACCCAGACCTTCCGGCTGCTGCTGCGGGGCGTCGCTCATTCGATACTCGATCTGCAGGACACCGAAGGCGTCGAAGGTCAGCTCTCCCGTTGCGTCAAGGTCGGCCTTTCGTCCATCGACCGCGCTGACGGTCATCGACACGAGCGACCACCTTCCCTCGAACTGCTTTCGGACCGCGGTCGTCGAGCCGGGACCTTCTTCAATCGCCTTTGTCGGCAACGGCCGCGCACGCGGAGCCGGCGCTCTTCGGTCGAGCATCCTTTTCCTCCCGCTGAGCCTCGCCAGACGCTCGAGATAGAGAAACGCTTGCCATCTCCGAAGGGGCGGGCGGGATCGGAATTCCGCCAGGAATGACGCATTCCGATCGAGAGAACGGCGCGTCGAGCCGATAAGCATCTCGACCCGTTGAGGGTCCTCACCAAATACCGTGAGCGGCGCCTGCCCGGGTACGCATCGTGCGTAAGGGCCGCTGGAGGGCGGACGCATGCGAGGTAAGCCAGACGAGCAGGAATTTGTCAGGTCCGGCAAGCACGACACTCACAGCTCCGGCGTCTCTCCGATCGATCGCGAGTCGCTCGAGGGAGTGATGCGGGATGACGTCTTCCTGGCGGGCGACGACAAAGCGCTCGCGTTCGAGCCCTCCGACCTGTGGACGCGACCCCGCCGCGCCGGACGTCGAGCTTAATCGGATTCCCCGCCGGCAGCAGCCTGCTTGCAGGCGTACTCGATCGCGAACTCAACTAGTGTCTGATCGAGTGGTTCGAGCCTCAAGCAGCCGAGCGGTGCGTGGAAGCGCTGTAGAAACCGACCCACCGTGATTAACTGCTCCGCACAGTTGCAGACGTTCTGGCCCATTCCTCGCCCGATGTAGCGATCGGGAGTGTCGCCTGGCGGTCACCCGTGTCGGGGCGCCGACACGATTCAGCGAGCCGGATGCTTCGAACCTCGCGCCAATCAGAGAAATTCACGCTCTCAACCTGCTACTCTCTGCGGCGTCGTGCTTGCACCCATGGCGGACGGCCGCAGCCATGCCGCGGCGTAAGCCAGATGTCACTCGAATCGCTTTTCGCTGCCGGCTATCGACGCCGTGAGCTGATTGCCCACACGACGCGTGCAATCGGCATGGCGGCCGTCTACGTCGTGGCCGCATACGTTGGCTTGAGTCTCCGCGTGACAAACGGCGCCGCGTCGGTGTGGCCCGCGAGCGGGGTCTTGTTCGCTGTTCTGCTGCTGACACCTCCGCGATTCACACGTTCGATTCTGATCGGCGCACTGGCGGGCGGGGGCCGCAGCGAATCTCATTGCCGGCTTCGGCCCGGCAACCAGCATCGCATACACCTGCATCAATCTTGGTGAAGGGGCGAGCTGTTCGTCAGTCCCAGCGCGCCCAAATCCGTCACACGGCTGCTCACGAGCAATGCTCCCGATACAAGCCCTTTGTCACTTCTGACAATACGGCAACCTGAAATCCTCCGGCTCATTGCCGAAGGGCAGTCAACCAAAGAGATTGGGTTCCGTCTATCGCTGAGCACAAAGACCGTCGAAACCCATCGGCGGCTGTTGATGGATCGCCTGGGGATCCACGATGTGGCGGGGCTGGCGCGATTCGCGGTGCGCGCCGGACTGATCTCTGCGGAAGCCTAGGGTCTCAGATCGAACGCCCTACTCAATGGACGACGGGGTCACCGTAACGGAGCGCCGATCGACTGTTCGCTTCCCGTCGGCCTCTACCAGCATCACGGTCACGTCGTACTCGCCGCCCGGCAGGTTCTTCAGCCTCGTCTCGGTGATCGCTGCGGCATTGGCGCCGTCGAGCGGGACCAGGCTGCTGCGATAGAACGATCCCGAATCAGCCACGATCTGCAAAGCACGATTCGCCTCGTCGGGCGTGACAATCGCGCGAACCGTGAGGACGGCCGGTGCAACGCTGACCTGAGGGGTGACTTCGATTCGCAGGCGACTCTCAGTGGCTCCTGGCGAAACCATTCCGACAATGAACGTGGTGGCGCAGGACAACGTGATGTAGCGGAGTCGCATGCTCTTCCTCGAGTCTCTCTATCAACCGTCGGTTGGAGCAACTTGAATGCCAGGTCCTGCGACGTCCGGCGGATACTCGACCCACGCGCAATCCTCCAGGCGCCGGCCCAACGAGCTCGCAGCACGACTGAGCCGACGGGTGCGTTGACTATTCGCACCATTTCCTGCCCCCGGAGCCGCTGGCGCCACAGGCGACGGTATCGGCGGCAGGCAACGGCCGCGCTTGGGTGTCGGCAGACCGGCCGCAGCGTCGGCGTCCGGACCGTCCCAACATGAGAAATCCCACGATTTTCGCCAACTCCTGTACCGGAGAGGGCGGCTTGTCGTTTGCTCAACGGAGCCTGCGACACCGAATGAGCACAGACGTACCGAAATACGCGTTTTTCCACGTTCTATTCCCGGCGGGAACGACCATCCGGAATGGCAACTTCGCATCCCATACCTCTGGGCCCGTTTTCGGCTGCGAGGGAAAGCGCCTGATGTCACCGCCGATTGCCCGCGACATCAACACACCGTCAACGAGCCGTCGTCCAGACATCAGGTTCGTGATCGGACACGTGCGTCCTTCTTCGCAGCATCGAGAACAAGACGATCAGTCAGCGACGTGGCGGGCGATCGCGCGGCACACGACGGGTCTCTGCCTGAATGCAGCCCTTCCGCTCAAACGCGAGACGGCGGTCAGGCAGTTCAGGACGCGAGCGTGAAACCCCGTCGCGGGTCGCTGCGCCTCGGCGACATTCATTGCGAGGCGATCGTCAACAGCGTCGGCCCCGCCGGCCGCGTGCTGGTATTGAGCGCCGTTCATGTGATTCCGGAGCTCGAGGCTCGTCTGCCGGCGCACGCCACGATCAGATATGCGAGCGGGGCTCACATCGATGCCGTTCGCGATCATGACTTCGACCTGATCCTCGTCGATGGGCGCATGCCCGGCGGTCTGAGCCGGGCGCGCGGCCTGCTCAATGAGAAAGGCCGCGTCTTCCTCCACGAAGCGCAGCGATCCTGGCACGACAGGGCGAAGTGCCAGTTCGTCGAGCACGGCACGATCGGCCCGTGCGCAGAGGCGCCCCTGTCACATCTCTGGTATGGCGGCCTGTCACCGCAACCGTCGTCTTCGGCAGGCGGTTCACCTGTGATCGTCAGCTACTTCACGGCGAACAGCCGATCGGAGGAGCTCGCATTGCAACTACGCGACTCGTGCGAAGCGCTCGGGCTGCCCCATCACATCACCGCGCTCGCACCGTCGAAATCACGGGAGATCAACTGTGCAGCAAAGGCGCGGGTCTGCCTCGAGGCATGGCGGACCCTTGGAACTTCACTCTTGTGGGTGGACGCCGACGCCGTGATGCGGAGACGGCCGGACATGATCGCCGGCTCGCCGTGCGATTTCGCAATCCACAAGTGGAAGGGATGGCGTTTCGCGAGCGGAACCGTGTTCTTCGCCCAGACACCGCTGGCCGTACTGCTGCTCGAGCGCTGGGAAGAACGATGCCGCCGCGAACCCCGCGTCTGGGATCAGGTCCATCTCGATCTCGCCTGGGAAGACGTGATCGCAGCGCATCCACTGCACACGGTGTGGCTGCCGCGCGCCTATTGCCAGATTTTCGACGCTCCTGTCGATGGCGAAGCCGGCGTCGTCGTCGAACACTTTCAGGCGTCGCGGGAGTGCAGGAGCGCAGTCGTCGGCGGCCCGTCGGCGCCGCGGCCCGATGAGGCGTTATGGCGAGCGCGACGGGCGTCGCGTCCGGTTTAATGGGGTCAGACCCCCCGTCCCCAATACACCCCGACCGCCACGGCGATCACGGCCCCGACCGCGGCCGCTTCCATCCAACTTACCGTCGCGACGATCACGGCCGCGATCGCGAGACACGCCAGCGCCGGAACGAATGCACCGCCCGGCGCGACGAACGGCTCGCCGTGGGTTCGGACGTTTCGGCGCCGCAATTTCCAGGCGGCGACCGCCACACCGATGTAGACCAGCAGTCCGCTCAAGTTGGCCAGGATCAGCAGGCGTTCAAACGTTCCCGACAGACTCAGCGCAAGAGCGATCGTGACGTATACGGCGATGGCGACGTGAGGCGTTCGACGTGAGGTGTGCACTGACGCGAGTGGACGCGGGGCCAGGCCGTCTCGGGCAAACGCAAACAGAGATCGAGGACCTGTCAGGACAGTGCCGCAGAGAAAGCCGAACATCGAGATCGTCGCGCCGAGCAGCATGAACGAGCGGCCCGATGGCCCGGCGACGGTGGCGGCCCCCTCAGCGAGCGGCGCCACGCGATCTGCGGGCAGCGCGGGACCAAGCAGGCCCTGTGCGACAACCTGAATGGAGATGTAGAGCACGACGACGGCTCCGATCGCGAGGAACGCCGCCAGCGGCACGGTCCGAGACGGTGCGCGCACTTCACCGCTCGGTTGCAGCGCGCCCTCGATGCCGAGAAACGCGAAAATGAGCACACCGGCTGCGCTCATCACCGACAGCGTCGACGGCGTGGACTCCCACGACAGGAAGTCGGTCCGGACGAACGCAGCACCGACGAGCACGAAAGCGGCAAGCGGCACGAGCTTGGCGATGACTGCAATCTCGACGAGCCGGGCTCCCCCGCCAACACTTCGAATGTTGACGACTGCCGCTGCCGTCAGCACGGCGGCGATGAGCGCACCCTGCGCCGCAGCCGACGTTGTTCCGACCAGGGCGGCAGCAGACGCCGCAAACGCCGACGCCACCGCTGCAGCAGCGGCGATCGCGCTCAGCACGTTCAGGACGCCGGTCACAAATCCAGCGAGCGGCCCGAACGCGGCTTCGACGTACGCATACGGTCCGCCGCTCGCCGACACGCGGCTGCCTGCTTCGGCGAAGCAGGTGACGCTCAACGCCATGACGATCGCGCATACCAGGTAAGCGAGAATCGCGGCGGCACCAAGTTGCGCGGCCACGACTGCGGGCAGAACGAAGATGCCACTGCCAACCGTGTAGTTGAAGATGACTGCCGCGAGCTGCCGCACCCCGAGCTCGCGAGCGAGCATCTCGTCGACCGTCCTGGCTGTCCCGCTGGTTCCCGGCGTCGAGCTCGAGTCGATGGAGACCACGGGCAGGACTGTAGCAGACCTCGGACCGAGGCTCAGAGCTGGTACACTGGACGTCTCACGTCCGAGACGTCAGAGTCTATTCCCACATGAGAGTCCGCGACTGGCGCGATGCCGACCCCGCAGACACGCAAGTGCTCTACTCGCGCGAACAGGAGTACTGGGTTCGCGAGCTGGCGTGGGATGCATCGACTGCCTGGCACGAGATCGAGCAGGCGCGCATAACCTGGGGGCTGCCGGGATTCATTGCGATTGATGATGACCGCGTCGTGCGTGGATGGGCCTATTTCCTGCCCGAGGGGGAGACCGCTCATCTCGGCGGCGTCGTCGCCGATACGCCGGAGGCTACCCGGGCGCTCGTCGATGCGTGCCTGGAGTCAGCGCTGCGTCCGCCGCGACCGGCGCGCGTGTCGTGTTTCCTGCCCATTCGCGCGGAGGGGTTCGAAGACGCCCTTCGCGACCGCGGCTTCGCGTGCGAGTACTACCGCTACATGAGCCGGCCGGTCTTGAAAGGCATCCAGCCGCTCGAAGCCGAACCCTGGAAGGCCGGCGACCTTCTTCCCGCCGCAGCGCTCCTCCGTGCTGCGTACGGGGACGAGGGCAGGCACTTCGCCCCCGGAGGCACACCCGACGAGTGGGAACAGTACGTGCGCAGCCTGGTCGAGCGGCCAGGCTGCGGTGTCCTCGAACCGTCAGTGACGCGCCTCCTCCGCAACGGCACGGAGCTCCACGCGTTGGTCCTCGCGACCCGAATCGCGCCGTCGACGTTGCACCTGCCGCAGGTCGCCGTCCACCCCTTGCATCGCCGCCGGGGTCTCGCCCGGCGTCTCGTTGACGAGGCGTGCCGCTCGGCCGCTGCCCGCGGCGTGAAGCAGGCCACGCTGCTCGTCGCCGAGAGCAACGCCAATGCCCGCGCGCTTTACGAGAAGATGGGGTTCACGGACATGTCGAAGTTCGTGGCCGGGGTGCTGGTGCCTTAGCCATTCGTTCACCGGAATCGATATCTTCGTCGCCGCGCGATGTTCTCCGCCGTCGCGCGCCGTGGCGAACCCGGCTCCGACCGCGACCGAAAGCAGTTCCTTCGCGTGGACAGGGCGGTCTACAATGAGCGCTTCCTTTCCGGGCAGCTGCACTGATGGCATTCGAGTTGCTCTCTCACCTCGACAACACGTCCGATCTGCCGAACAATCGCGGACCCGATTGGGCGCGGCAATCGTTAACTCACTTCGACGTCGCACGGTCGAAGGTTCTGTCGGGTATGCCGGCTGACGATCCGACCATGCCCGGACGTGAGCGCTTATGAGCCAGCGAGCATTGCCCTCCATCCTGGTCGTCGAAGACGATCTCGATCTCCGTCAGACGATCGTGGCGAGCCTGGAAGCGAACGGGTTCGCAGCGGCCGAGGCCGCCGACGCGGCGGATGCCGTCGAGCGGCTGCGCTCGTATGCCTACGATGGCGTGGTCGTGGATCTGCGCCTGCCCGACGCCGACGGCATGACCGTACTCGATGAAGCGATCGACCGCTATCCGGAGATACGGGCGGTGGTGATCACGGGGTTTGGCGGGGTCGCCGAAGCGGTCGCGGCGATCAAACGGGGGGCGGTGGACTTTCTGATCAAGCCGTTCCAACTGTCTCAGCTCTCGCGCGTATTGCACGCAGGTCTCGAGCAGCAGCGGCTCCGCGAAGAGAATGCCGAGCTGAAGGCGCAGCTCAAGGGCAAATTCAGATTCGAAAACATCATCGGCCGTCACAGCACGATGCAGACGCTGTTCACCACGCTCGAACTGGTGTCGCCGATGAACAGCACCGTGCTGATTCATGGGGAAACAGGCACGGGCAAGGAGCTGATTGCCCGTACGATTCACCACAACAGCCCGCGCGGCAACGAGCGCTTCGTCGCGTTCAACGCCGCGGCGATTCCCGACACGCTCGCCGAGGCGGAGCTGTTCGGACACGTCAAGGGCGCGTTCACCGGCGCCGTGTCGTCACGCGCCGGCCGTTTCGAGCTCGCGCATCGCGGCACGCTGTTCATCGACGAAGTGGCGTCGATGTCGCTGCCGCTGCAGGCCAAGCTGCTGCGGGCGCTTCAGGAACGCGAGATCGAGCGTGTTGGCGAGTCGCGGCCGATGCGCCTCGACATCCGCGTCATTGCGGCCACCAACACCGACCTGCGCAAGCTGGTGAAGGACGGAACGTTCCGCGAGGATCTGTACTATCGGCTCAACGTCATCCCGGTGACCGTGCCGGCCTTGCGACAACGCCGCGAAGACATTCCGCTCCTGGCCCAGCACTTCGTCCGCAAGTCATGCGCCGATAACAACATCGCGTTGAAGACGGTGACGCAGGACGCCCTGCGGGCGATGATGGCGTACGACTGGCCCGGCAACATCCGCCAGTTTGAAAACGCCGTCGAGCACGCCGTCGCGATGGCGGCCGCCAAATCCGAAATCGGCCCGGAGGCGCTTCCCGATGAGGTGCGCGAGCGCGCCGGCTCGATGCTGGTGCCGACCGTCACCATCCCGGACGAGGGGCTCAGCTTCACGACGCTCGTCTCCCAGCTCGAACGCGAGCTCATTCTGCGTTGCCTCGAGAAGACCGGGGGCAACAAGCGTCAGGCCGCGCGGCTGCTGAACCTGAGCAGGACGACCTTCATCGACAAGCTGCACAGGCTCAACCTGGAACGGGGCGCGGCGTAGCAGGAATGCCGGACGCAGAATGCTGACAACGGTCAGACAGAGAGCGGTCTGCGATCCGATTCCGGCATTCTGAATTCTGCTTTCTGAATTACCCCCTCAAACTGCAGGCAGCCGCAGTACGAAGCACGCCCCCGCATCGCGTGGCTCCATCGTAAGCGTCCCGCCATGCTGCTCGGCAACCAGCCGGGCCACCGCCAATCCCAGGCCACTCGCTTCCTCACCCGCGCGCGTCGTGAAGAACGCGTCGAACATCTCCTCGGCGGCCGCTGGGTCCACACCCGGCCCGTTGTCCGACACTCGCAGGACGACGTAGCCGGGCGAGTCCTCGAGACGGACGTGAATCGCTCCGCCCGGCCTCCCGGCAAGCGCCTGTTCGGCGTTGACGATCAGGTTGAGCACCGCGAGCTGCAGGAGCGCTTCCCGGCCCTCGACGAGGAACCGTCCCGCCGGCGGAGCGTCCACCGCAATCGACAAGCGGGCGCGCCCGGCAGCGAACGATCGCAGCGCCGCGGCTCGCCTGGCCACCTCGCGCAGGTTCGTGCGCGAGGCCGCCTCACCCTTCCGTCGCGCGAAGAGCATGACATCCTGAATCGCGCCCGCCGCGCGCGTGTTTTGGGCGGCAATCTGCCGGAGGCCTTCGGCGACGGAAGGCGGCAGGCCATCGCTCGCAAGAAGAAGCTCGGTCGTGCCGCCGATCACCTGGAGCGCGTTGTTCACTTCGTGCGCCACTCCGGCCAGCAACCGCGCCACCGTTGACGCGCGATTCAGGGTCAGCAGGTCGAGTGGACCCGGGGCTCGTGCTGATTCGTTCGACATTCTGCTCAACCTTCCTCCCTCGCCGACCGCGTCGCGAGCCCGCCGGCCGCGGCCGTGATCTTCACCGGTGGGAACTTGCCTGGATGCCGCATCGATGTTCGCGCGTTTGCTGGCAATCGCCTCCGGGCCGCCGTGTACACTTGATCCATGCAACTGCGGTCCGCCCGCCTCTGTCTGGATTGCGACGAGGTGCACGACTCCCAACAGTGTCCTGCGTGCGCATCAGAGACTTTCGCGTTCATCACCCGCTGGGTACCCGTTCCCGATCGTCCCGATCGACCACAGACGCGCGCCCGGTCCCAGGACGTCGAGAGCCCCGAAGCGCTCGGCGCGTATCGTGAGATGCTCCAGCCGGGACATCAGCAGAACAGCAAGTGGCGAACCATTCGCCGTGGCGCGATGGGCCTGGCGCTCTTCGGCATCGTCGGATGGCTCTGGCGAAGCAACCAGAGGCCTGACGCACACGCGGATCAGGCAGCCGGCGACGAGGCCACGAACCAGCGGCCGTGACCGCGCCGGCCCTGGCCGCCCTTTCTCCAGCATCCATCTCGTGGCGCATCAACGCGGAGCGTATCGTCCTGCTCGGCTGGGGGCGCGCGATCCTCCTCCAGCTCGCCCACCCGCTCGTCGCCGCCGGTGTGTTCGACCACAGCGGCTTTCGAGGCACGCCGTATGCGGCCGCATCCCGGCTGTATCACACGGTGCACGCCATGCTCTCGCTCAGTTTCGGGAACGAGGCCGAGCGCGAGACGACGATCGAGTCTATTCGCACGATTCATCGCCGGGTAAATGGCGTGCTCCCCCAGTCGACCGGACCATATCGAGCCGGGACTCGTTATTCGGCTGAGGATCCGGCGCTGGTCTTGTGGGTTCATGCGACGTTGATCGAGTCCGTCGTGCTCGTCTACGAACGGCTCGTGAGACCGCTGACCTCCACTGAAAAAGACGAGTACTGTGCCGAAGCCTATCCGGTTGCGATCGCGCTCGCCGGGCGCGAGGATGAGGTGCCGCGCACATGGGCCGACCTGCGCCGGTACCTCGATCGCATGTATGCGTCGAACGCCATCGCCGTCGGCGCTCAGGCGCGTGAACTGGCCGACGCTGTCCTGTCCCCTGCGGGGGCATGGATGGTGGCGCCGGCCACGTGGATCAACCGTACGATCACGATCGGGCTGCTGCCGCCCGGCGTGCGCGAGCAGTACTCGATGACGTGGACGTCCCGGCGCGAGCGGACCCTCGCACGCCTCGTCACCGCACTTCGCGCGGCGCGACGGGCGCTTCCGGACGCGATCGCTCTCTGGCCGGCGGCACGAAAGTAGGTCATGTCGCGTCATATCGGCGTCGTCGCATGCTCCGCCGAGGGAGCCGCCCTCTGCTATCGAACGATCTGCCTGGAGGGCTCGCGCCTGCTCGGCGCGCACGACCATCCGGAGATCTCGATGCACACGCATTCCCTGGCCCGGTACATGAAGCACGTCGGATGCGGTGACTGGGCGGGCGTGGGTGAGCTGATGCTCTCGTCGGCGCACAAGCTCGCCGCGTGCGGGGCTGACTTTCTGATCTGCCCGGACAACACCATTCACCAGGCGCTTCCCCACGTCGAGCCGCGATCGCCGCTCCCGTGGCTTCATATCGCCGACGTCGTGGCCGACCGCGCAATCGAGCGGGGCTTCACGCGACTCGCCTTGACGGGCACGCGCTCGCTGGTTGACAGCGACATCTATCCGCGCAAACTGCAGGCACGCGGGCTCGAGTGGTTGCGTCCCAACGAGTCGGAGCGAGAGGCGATCGACCGCATCATCTTCGACGAGCTGGTGAATGGCGTCTTCAGGCCGGAGGCCGTGTCCTGCTTCCAGCGCGTGATCGCGCGCATGAAGCAGGAAGGCTGCGACGGGGTCGTGCTCGGGTGCACCGAGATTCCACTGATCATGAACGACGGCAATTCGCCGTTGCCGACGCTGGACTCGACACGTCTGCTTGCGCGCGCCGCGCTGCAGCGGGCGGTCAGAGACTCCGAGCCCTAGGCTCTCGCCTCGGGTTCGGCGTTCAGGGATGGCGCCGGCGCCTCCTCCGGATGGAACTCGCCTTCCCAGCGTGCGATGACGACCGTGGCGAGGCAGTTGCCGAGCACGTTCACCGACGTGCGCAACATGTCGAGCACGGCATCGATTCCGAGGATCACGAACACCGGTTCTGCAGGCAGACCGAACGCGGTCACGGTGCCCAGGAGAATCACGAGCGCACCGCGCGGCACGCCCGCGACCCCTTTGCTCGACAGCATCAACGTGAGCAGCAGCACGAGCTGCTGTCCGACCGTGAGCTCGATGCCGGCGGCCTGCGCGACGAAGATGGCGGTGAGCGAAAGATACAGCGTGCTGCCATCGAGGTTGAAGCTGTAGCCGGTCGGCATGACGAAGGCAACGATCTGGCGCGGCACACCGAGCCGCTCCATGGCTTCCATGGCTCGCGGCAACGCCGCCTCGGAGCTCGTCGTCGCGAAGGCGATCGACACGGGCTCGGCGACTGCCTGGATGAAGCGGCGGATCGGAACCTTCGCGAGCAGGGCGACGGGCAGCAGCACCAGCACGACGAAGACCGCTACTGCCACGTAGAAGGTCGCGAGCAACTGAAAGAGGTTGACCAGAATCCCGAGCCCCAGCTGCGCGACGGTGTAGGCGATGGCCGCACCGACGCCAATCGGGGCCAGGTGCATCACGATCCCGGTGAACTTGAACATCGTCTCGGCGAGGCTCTCCGCGAACACGAGCATCGGCCGTCGCTTCTGCTCCGGGAGCAGGGCCAGCGCCACGCCGAAGAGCACGCTGAACACGACGATCTGCAGCATCTCCGCTTCCGCGATCGCGCGCGCGATGTTCTCCGGGAACACGTCGAGGATGATGTCCTGCCAGGTGCGCGCGCCCGGCTGCTCGATCTGCGTTGTCTCGACCGTGGCGGGAAGCGTGATGCCCGCGCCGGCGCGACTCATGGTGATCGCGACCCAGCCGATGATCAGCGCGAGCGTCGTGACGATCTCGAAGTAGATGAGCGCCTTCACACCCATCCGCCCCACCTGCCGGAGATTCGAGTGGCCCGCGATCCCGACCACCAGCGTGGCGAACAGCAGCGGCGCAACGATGGTGCGGATGAGCCGCAGGAAGATCTGCGCGAGCACTCGCAGGCCGTTGGCCACGTCCGGGAAGTCGTGACCGATCTCGACGCCGGCGGCCATACCGACGAGGATCCACAGCGTCAGGGAGCGGCGGCGCCATGCCCACGCGGCAAGCAGGGCGATGGCGGCGACGCGCAGGAGCAGCAACATCAGCATGTTATACTTCGATGTTCCTGCCTTTCACGGAAGTCGTGCCTGCGGAAGTGGCGGAATTGGCAGACGCGCTAGCCTCAGGAGCTAGTGGCCGCAAGGCCATCGGGGTTCGAGTCCCCGCTTCCGCACCAACCTTCGCTCTATGAGGCACACAACTTGCACCTTACCGCTATGGAGGCGTGAATGGCCAAGCGGAAAGCTGCACGGCGTGAGCTGATCAAGATAGGAACGGATAAGCGGTTCGTGCGCAGGACTGCTTCCGGCAGATTCAAGGAATCCGATCGCGTCGGTAGATCGTTGAAACGGGATCGTCAGCAAGCTGCGAAGCGAAAAGTGAGAAAGGGCGAGGGGGATCGGGGCGATCGGTAGGCTATAGCCACACCGACTGCGCTGAAGCTCTCGTCATCACGATCGCAACAGGCGTTCTCGTTGTAGTGCGATAAATCGGCTGCCACTATCGGCCTGAACGAGCCCTCACTGAGTGTTCGTCGCGCCCAGAATTCCTGTGACGTGAGCACCGGCACGACCTCGAAGTCCACGAGATCACTCCAGCGCGCGATCCACCGATCGAGCGCTGCCCGGTCTGGCGAGCTCATCACCTGAAAGGCGTGCCCGCCTCGTCCCGCCAGCTCGCTTCGTAGACGACTCCCTCGGGCAACATGCGCCCTTTTTGACGGAACCGCGCCCCGGCCCTCGTCAGGGTGTCACCCCTAAACGTCTCGATCACCATGAACAGCACTCAATTTCCTCTGTGTCTCGGAGCCTCTGTGTCGTATTCGTTAAGGCTCAGAACTCAGAACTCACAACTCAAAACTCAAAACTCGAAGCTCCCAACTTCAGATCAAATGCGTGATGTTTGGTTCCACGCCGAGCAGCGTCTTGCCGTACACCTCGAGGTTCACCTGCCATTCGGTAATCGCGTGATGGCTGGCGGTGTGCACGTCGCGCCACAGTCGCTGCAGACGGTTGGCGTCCGCCAGGCTGGACGTTCCGTGCGCGGCGACCAGCAGCTCGACCGCCTCGCGGCAGTATTTCGCGGCGAGCGCCGTATCGATGCGGACGCGGGCACGCGCCGTGAGATCAGGGTGCGAGCCCTGCCCTGCCGCGCGATCGAGATCGTCGGCGGCTCTCTGCGCGTGGAGGACCGCCGTATCGATCTTCATCGCCGCCTCTGCAACCTGCATCTGGAACCCGGCGGACTCGGCCTGGATCGGAAACGTGGTGTGCGTGATGCCGCGCGATCGCGACCGCGCGATCACGTGATCGAGCGCGGCGCGCGCAACGCCGATCTGCGAACCGGCCAGAATGAGCACGGTCACCGGCACGAGCGCCGCCCGATACACGGCCTCGTCCGCGAACTCGGTTCGGTACGCGCCTGTGAATGCCTGCGGGTAGGGAAGGAACCGGTGCTCGGGCACGAAGACGTCGGTCGCGACGATGGTGTTGCTGCCTGTGCCTTTCATGCCCACCATGAACCACGTGTCTTCGATGGCGACCTCGTTCATCGGCATCAGCGACAGGCCGAAGTTCACCATCTCGCCGCCCGCGTTCTTCATGTGAATCCCGCACGCCGCCCATTGCGCGTGCAACGAACCTGATGCCCATTGCCATCGGCCGGTCACGCGCCAGCCACCATCCACCGCCGTCGCAGCGCCGTTCGGTGCGAGCGATCCGGCCACCCAGGCGTCCGGGTTCGATCCCCAGACGTCGCGTTGTGCCCGTTCCGGAAAGAGCGACGCCAGCCACGCACACACGTTGACGAGGCTCGCGACCCAGGCGGTCGAGCCGCAGCCACGGCCAAGCTCGCTCATCACGTCGATGTACGTGCGAATCGATGTTTGAAATCCGCCGAGACGAGCCGGGACCATTAGCCGGCAGAGGCCGGTGTCCTTGAGCGCCTGCACCACCTCGTCTGTCAGCCGCCGTTCAGCATCCGTCCGTTCGGCATTGCGTTCGAGGACGGGGTGGAGCGACGCGGCGCGCGCAACGAGCGCCGCAGCATCAGGCAATCCGGACATCACAGTCACGAGGCCTCCTTGCGATAAACGACTCGCGAAGTTTACGCCTTCGCGCGTCCCTCGTTCGACGCCGGACCGACTGCATCACGTGGCGCTCGCGGAACGGCCGCGCCTCCACGCCGGCGCCACCGGACCCGTTGGCGGCCATTCGTGACGCACGGCAGGAAGTGTCCGCGGGATGGACGACCCTTTGACCTTCGACCTCGACTATTACTGCACAATCCGCGACCCGGTCACGAAGCGCCGGTAGTTGGTGAACCGTTGCGAGATCCGTGTTCGTGGACTGCCCGAGTTCCTCACGATGGTCACCGTCTCGATGCTTGCCGGAAGCACCAGCGTCTCGTCGGGATCGGTGAACGGCACACGGCGATATCGGATCGAGCTGTCCGCGCGTTCGATCGTCATGAACGCCGCGCCCCCGCGACGCTGCTGCGTTCGCGGCACGTCGATATCGACGAGACCGACGATCCCTTCATCGAGGCGCAGGATCTCCGCCGTTTCGGGATCGGCCCATATGCGGCCGCGTGCGCGGCCTGGCAGGTCGATGCTGACGCATTCGTCCTTCCATTCGACGATCGGTGTTTCGGGCTTCACCGATCGATAGTCGATCATCATGGCCGCGCGGCCGTCGATGCGCCCGAGACCGGCGGCCTTGAACTGGAACTTCGCGCGCCTGTCGGGCAGCAGGAACGCCAGCGGTTCCGGCGATGTGCTCCGAGGATCCAGGCACCCGGGTTCCTGATCCGGCTTCGGCGGGCGTCCGTTCACGGCGAGCAGTTGCCTCGAGACCTTGGCGGGACTTTCGTCGCCGGCGACGTCGGGATTCCACTCGACCCTGAGCTCGTACGTCAGCCGTCGCGGGAACCCTTCGCTACGCAGGTCCTGCGAGAGCGCTTGGATCGCGACGTGCTCGTCGACGACGATGCTCTGGGCGCGCGAGTAGTAACGCTCCACGTAGTCGCCGACCCGGACGAGAGCCGCTTCCGGCGTCACGGCCTGGCCTGCGACGCTCACGGACGCCGCCATGGCGGCGAGCGCACCCAGCGGGAAACGACAACTCAAAGTTTCAGCCCGGACTGTGTTAACTTTACCCGCCTTTACATCAGAGCTCGCTGGTGTCGGCGACCGGCAACGCCCTTTCCGATGGAAATCGTCTGTATTATCGCCTCAGGGTCGCGCTGACAGCCTCAACACCGAGCGAGCGGCAGAGTAACGGACGAAACACTGGAACGAATCTGAGCTATGGCCATGGCCGGGACCCGGATGCGGGACCCGGGACCCGGAAGCAACGAGAAGAGACCGGCTCGCGGATCCTCGAATCCAGGATCCCGAGTCCCGGAGGAGGGAATCCAGATGCGAAGGATGCGACATGTTCTTGCGGCGACAGCATTTGCCGCACTGGGGACGCTGGTGGCGTTCGCGCAGGCTCCGGCCGGCGGGCAGGCCCCTGCCGGCGGGCAGGGCCGTGCGGGCGGACAGCCCGGGCGCGGCGGTCCGCAGGGGCCGGCGTCGTTTTTCATCACCAGCGTAGGCAAAGGTGACGGCGCCAACTACGGCGGCCTCGCCGGAGCCGACGCGTACTGCGCGCAGATGGCGAAGGCAGGCGGTCTCGAAACCCCGGCCGGGCGAACCTGGCGCGCCTATCTCAGCCAGCCGGCATCGGGCGGCCAGCCCGCGGTGAACGCGCGCGATCGGATCGGCGCGGGCCCGTGGTTCAACGCGCGCGGTCAGCTCATCGCCAACAACGTGGCCGATCTCCACGGCGACGTGCAGCGCGATCGCAACACCATCAACAAGAACTTCGCGCTCAACGAGAAGGGCGGGACCGTGAACGGGGTCGGCGATATGCCGAACCAGCACGACATCCTGACCGGCTCCGACTCACACGGCCGCGCGGTCGCGGGCGACATGGACACGACCTGCGGCAACTACACGAGCAACGCCGACGGGAAAGGCAGCGTGATGGTGGGTCATCACGATCGCATCGGCGGCGGCAACTCGTCGTGGAACGCGGCACACGGGTCGCGCGGCTGCAGCCAGGGCAATCTCGTCGCCACTGGCGGCGCGGGTCTGTTGTACTGCTTCGCGGCGAACTGAGAAGGCGTCCGACAACTCCCGACTCCCCCCGATGAAGCCGGGTGGGGTTGGGAGTCTCCAACCGGTTAGCTGTCTTCGAGCTGCC
>Ga0073934_10006715_pt1 | contig 16525 bp, 24 predicted proteins | sample LarsenN4metaG_FD_76834 | JGI IMG/M metagenome (GOLD analysis project Ga0073934, IMG submission 76834) | Hot spring sediment bacterial and archeal communities from British Columbia, Canada, to study Microbial Dark Matter (Phase II) - Larsen... ...
AGAATGAAGAAGATGACGATGAAGGTGGGAGGGAGAATGAAGAAGATGACGATGAAGGTGGGAGGGAGAATGAAGAAGATGACGATGAAGGTGGGAGGGAGAATGAAGAAGATGACGATGACTCTGAAGGAGGAGTGATTGGCGGACTGTCAGGACTGGTACTGTACGGCGTGATAGCAGCCGTGCTTGGGACGATAGGCTACACCGCATACAAGATCTTTGCAGGCCGCAAAAAGACCTCTGTCCAAGCCCGCCCTTAATTTTTTGGTGATGGATGTTGATCCGCCATCTGCTTCTGACGTTGGCCGTAGCAGGCCTTGTCGTCACAGCGATAGGGTTTCCCGAAGCTCGTGCCGAGGACGAAGAGGAAGGAGGGGGAGCAGTGGCCCTTGGATGGGCTGCCGTCGGGGCAGGTGCCCTTGGCACAGGGTCGCTTGTCCTATACAAAATGTCGAGAAAAGTGCTGATAGCGACAGTCGGTTCCGGTGGGATAACGAGGTCTCTCACCATGGCGTACAAACCTGCCTTGAACTTTCACATGGCCATGAACCTGATAGGGTATTCCGCCGGCATGGCTCACGGGATAATGCTGTCCGGCGCGGCAGATGGAATATCAATCGCGCTGGTCTTGGTGATGACAGTCTTGGTGGCAAGCGGGGCGTTGATGAGATTTACTTCGTCCAGAACGCGCCTATTCAACATACAAGTGCACGGTCAGGTATTTCTTGTGATGTTGCTCATCATACTTGTGTTGCTTCACATGGCCACAGCTGACGATTAATGAGCTAAATAAGACCGGATTGTGTTTTGTGTTCTGATAACTTGCGAGATCGGCTTGTTTCTGTAAGGGATTCTGGTTGTCATCAAGTTGCCAGTGCCAAAAACGAGGTCTTTAGCTACACAAAAGTTTTAGCATGCCGGTGGGGTTGTTGCCTAATTCGTTTTAGCACATGATCAATAGCATCTTATCAAATTCGATTTTGATCGGGAGGAGTATGTGCCCTCCATGTCCAAACACAATAGACGTGATGGTTACTGGAAGTACTACCATCTGGCACATACCTTAGAGAAGAATCCTATCGTCAGCAATATAGTTTCACTGGTCAAAGAGAATCCTCCTCCACGTCAGAAGAAAAGCAACCGTGGAAGGAAGCAGGTGCATTCATGGGAGAAGATGGTCTGCATATGCATACTGATGGTTATCTTTAACAAAACATACAAGGATATGCAGAACGAGGTACCATCACCGAAGTTGCCATGGAATGAGCCTTATCCAGACCATACATGGATAGCAAAGACCTTCAAGAAGATACCGCTACAGATCTGGAAAGCATTCTCCAGAAAACAGCATTTGTGTGCATCAAGGAATCGAACTGGAAGGATGGCAGATAGTGAAGGCAATTTTGATAAGATGACATTTCATGTTACGGACGATTTGAAGAGAGGAATGGGTGAGATCCATTACAATGCAACTAGGAAAGGTAATTTAGCATATGTAGACAATTTTATCGACAGATTCGCATTAGCTGGACTTCAGAAATTCAGTGCGAATATTGCGGATGAAATTTTCGATGTTTATTTTCAGAGCATAGATCTAGAGGTTCTGACTTTGTTTTTAGTAAAGATACGAAGAGCGTAGGCTTTGATGTTCATAAGCTTGAAGGTAACTTTTACAGCAAGCATTTTGCTGCAACTGGATTATGAACTGGTTCGCTTAACATAAAGATTGAGAAACCTCTAGTATCCAGACCTTTTGCATTGGAAGACAACAAGCCAGTTATTTTAGAGTGGTCTGGTAGCTCTCCTGAAAATCCAGAAAATATTATGATAGGACTCGTTGAGGAGGATTCGAAATTTAGTACTATTGCCACGCATATGATTCCAGAATTTCCAGTTAATTTGATGGCTATAACTGCAATAGGATTGATGGGAGCGTTGGTTGCTTTACGACTGAAGTCTAACAGAATCAAGATCCAATGATGTTAAAGTTGACTTCCTATAGTTAAGCCTTTGAAAGCCTTTCGAGAAGTTTCTTATCCTTCTTAATATTAGAATCTACAATATCTAGAAACTCCTTATCAATCTCCTTCTGTTTTTTCTTGGCATGAGCTTGTTTTGCCATAAACATACTGTTCTCAGGCTCACTTTAAACGCTTTCTTATCCATGCCTCAACATCCTTTACATCTAATTCTCACTTGGCTATTGAAATCAATGTGTCGAACGATTCGTCTTCTCCTGCTTGTAATTCCTGACCATTAAATTCAAGGAATGCCTTTGTTGCCTCGAGTGCGGTTCTTTTATTACCATCTATAAATGGATGCAAATTTACTATGTATAAAGAATGTGGGTTGCCTTGCTAACCAGTTTATCAAATTCTGATCCCTTTCCCACATCTCGGACAGTATCAAGGATGTACTCAAGATTTGAAATGCTAAGGACGCCTGCAGTTCCTCCACTTGCCTTTATAATGCGTTTGTGTGCTTCAAGCACAGCTTCTGAGGTAGGATAATGCGTAGCCACTTCAACCTTCAGAGTAATTCTTGGCGCTAGATAAATCTGCAGACACAATCTGCCATTATGCACATAAACTGATTCAAATATAGCCTGAGCCAATATCATTTTTTGTTCATCGAGATTCGATCGAAATGTAGTCCGTCCCCGGCATACAGCCCGGCGAGTACCTATATGTTGGAGTGGCTTATCTCTTGACAGTGATGCACTGCCCCATACAGATCGAAAAAGGGAATAATGTGGAAGCCAACAATAAAGAGATTGGCTACATTTTGGTCTAATCACTTCCCAAAGATTGTGGATCTAGAATCTATCACTCCATGATGGTGTTAATCTAGAAAATATTCACCAAATCATGCATTGTCTGTAGAATTCGGTTTTAGATGGGAGAGAAGTGATTCGAACCTGAAACTTGATCTATTGTTACGTACCAGAGCTGATCAAAATTGAACATTAGGATTACTATGATTTTACGCATGATGATTACAACGAAAAGCATATTGGCACACACGGGCTACATGGAGACCAAAATCACTTGGTAGGGTTCTGAAATTTAACGCCAAATTTCTTCAATTTATCGAAGTGTTTTTCATCTGCAGTATATACTATAGCGGAGTGTTCCACAGCTAGACTCGCAATCATGGCATCATTGACTGGCACTTCACTTTCCTTAGCCCACGTAACCGCACTTTCACTTGCTGACCTCGAAATCGTTAAAAATCCAAGCCTTTCGGAACGCAGCAAAGAGGATGCTCGATATTCTGCTTCAACTAAATCCAATAACTTTGCTAATGCTGAGAAAGTTTCAATGACAGTGATTGGGTTTAGGCATAATACCCGATTGATTTCACCCTTTAGTGCTCTCTCAATTAATTTTAAGCACTTTTTATGAATAATTTTTGTTGGATAATCCTTCACCAATGCATAAACAGCAATATTAGAATCCAGCAGGCCAAGCGAATTCCTGTTTATGCCTTCCAAACTTCTTCCTCCATAAATTCATGAAGTTTTTCTGGGGAAACTTTCTTTCTAGCCTTTACGAATTTATGAAGGACCTTCCACGCAGGATCTTCCTCCAAACTTACTTTTTCATTGCTGAGAACTGATACTTTGAGCGTTGTGTCGTCAACTGGTTCCACTATAACCCTATCTCCAGGTTTTATCTTGACTTTCTTCCTGATCCTCTTTTCTATAACTATGCGATACTTGTCGTCTATAGTTGTTGATGACATGTCCCACGATAATATCCCACAACTTCTTAATAAGTCATCCTATGATTAGTAATCGCCCTAGCATAATTTCGTGTATGGTGATTACAACGAAAAGCATATTATCACACCAGCGGCATGCAAACGACATTTTCTGCACTAGATATTATGAATTAAAAAAATAAAATGGTTGTTACCTAAAGAGATATGGGACAGATTCTACCTGCTCAATCTTCTGATATTCTTCATCTACCAGCATCCTCAGCTCATCGAAATCAGCTATTCGAATGCTCTTCTCCAAATTTGCCTTCAGAGTGGCTAGGAAGTATTCATAGACTACATTTGAGACACTCTTTCCTTCCAAGCATGCTATGCCAAATAGCAGACGATCCAGTTTCTTTGGAATATTTACTTCTACTATCATGGTCTTAAGTTAACTAATTCTTTCAGATATATCTATCGGCAATCACGTTATGCAAAGGCAAAATGTATGTACAAAAACAAACAAAAATTTTTGGATATCCATCCGCTGGGATTTGTACACATTTCTGACACGGTAAGAACTATATGTCAAGGTTAGAGGATATAACAAGTTGCGACCAATAAATTATGCTGTTACAGGAGTTAGTGTGCTTGCTGCAATTATTATCATAATGTATGTCTCACAGCAGCTGCAGACAAAATCAACAGATTTCCCTGTTACCACAAACCCGACATTTAAGCTGGGAGTGTACGGAAAGACTCTTTCACACGAAGAAGCAGAGTCCATGCTCGGATATAAGATCAAACTGCCAACATATCTTCCTGAAGGCAATGTATTGCGCATGATCAAAGCGGATGAGCAGACAAAATGGTCATACATCATCTATTCCCCAGCAGATGTGGATGATTCTACAGAAGAAAGGGTGTTGATTGAAAGGAGGGGATTCATAATGATAAACGCACCAGCCCCAGAAGTAATTGATACTGACGCTGAAATTAATAGGTTCATTGATTTTGGCGGCATGGAGATAATGATGGAAAATACACGTGGGGTCGGTTTCACAAACATACCACTCATGCCAGGATATTCCGAAATACACTGGTGGAGTGATGGTTTGCATCACATAGTAGGCGCAAACTTTGATTTATCTGAAATTGCAAAAATAATTGAATCTACATGAAAATCGTGAGACTATGGACAATTTATTCAGCATACTAATATAACGCCTATCTTAATGTAGGATATGCAGGAATCAGCAACCAAAGCTAAGAACGAGATCTTTGTCGGCAAGAAACCTCTCATGGCATATGTCACAGCCTCATTGGTTCAGCTAGCAAATGAGCCAAAGGTGACAATCAAGGCCAGAGGCAAGAGCATAACCAAGGCAGTTGATGTAGCACAGATAATCATAAAGAGAATGGATACACTGGGCTACAAGATCAATGGTGTGAAGATAGGTTCTGAGCAAATGCAGTCACAGGACGGAAAGACGAGAAACGTCTCGACTATCGAGATAGAACTCTCGAGGTCAAAGTAACCAAAAAATTCCTTTTTTTACTTTTTAGATTTATGCTATTGTAGAAGATGTAAGAACATATCTTTACGAACAAACCAGCACTCAAGAACTAGCTGTAGGAATGGCAGTCAAGTGCTATCTCTTTTAAAGTAAGGAAATGGGCGTAAAAATTTTTCCGAAAAATTTCGCTCCATAGTCCTGTAAACTTCTTTACACCCTGAAAGATTAAATACATTGCTGTGTTAGATCATATGTTTCATGCTAGAGAATGAAGCCTTGACGAAATATCTTGCTAAGGCTCGTGGAATAAGATATGCCGATATCAGAATCTTGGACAAAAATTCTCTTCACATAACGTTAAGAGACGATGCTTTCGAAACTGGCGAATACGGTGAAACCGTGGTGGGATGCAGGGCAGTTGATAAGGGATATGGAGTTTCAAGCACCAACAGGGTTGATGCTCATAATATAGAAAATGCATTGGAGAGGGCAGCAGAGCAGGCCAGCACCATTGACGGCAATGTAAAACTTACTCCAGTAAATCCTGAAAGCGGATCCTACACACATCCTGTTAGAAATAAACCAACTATAGAAGATGCTAAGAACCTCATAATGAATGTTAAAGATTCTATAACCAACAAATTACAATCAATGAAGAGGATAGAGATAGTTCTTTCCTGTACAGAATTTAACAATGGTCTGGTAACGACAGAGGGCACAGATGTCAGGGAATCATTCAGCACCACCGATCTCACCATCAGGCTTACGGTAAGGACGCCAGCTGGAATTGTCGATGTAAAGAAGGTGGCTGGTGGAAAGGGAGGCATGGAGACTATACAACATAAGGATTTTGAAAATATGCTTGGGGACTTGTTAATAGTGACGAGAAGTTCTGCTGGTGCGAAGAGGTTCTCACCATTTGAATCGGGTAAGAAGTTCAGAGTAATACTCGATAGTGAAGCTGCTGGCGCACTTGCACGTCTGATAGCCTACATGCTGGTCTCTGATGAGTCTAAGGGCAAGTTATTTGACTCTTTGAATATACCTATGGAGCTTGAATTCGTTGATAACCCATCAATACCAGGAGCATATGGCTCCTTTATGTGGGATGACGAAGGTGTTAGGGGAAGAAGGAAGATTCTCGTTAGCAATGGCATGGTTAATCTTCTGCACACAAGGCTTACTGCTGGAGAGAATGACGCACCTGGTAATGCACATGGCATTTCACAGATTCCAAAGCCATCTATGAGCAATGCTTACATCAGCACATCTGACTGGCACTTTGATGAAATGATCAATGATGCAAGGTATGGGATATTCATGAAAGGGGTTAGGAGGGCGGAGGTTAATACGACAACAGGCATAATGGAGTTGGAACCCATCATAGCATACATAATAGAACAGAAAGAGATCAAGGAGGCAATTAGCAACATAAAGATGATCGATACAGTAAAGAATGTTTTGCAGAAGATAGATGCTATAGGCAAATTGATCTGCTTAATACCCATGGTTGAAAAGGAGTTCAACGCTTCTGCAGGGGCACCGTATATCAGGATAGATGGTGCAAGATGCACTTACAGCGTGATGCAGTAATTCCCATTAAAACTATTTTTGCAAATTGAACTAAGCCACTAGATAGCATTATCCAGCGCTTGAATAGATTCGGGGTTCTCTAGACCTGAAAGGTCGCCTAGATCAACATTCATCACTTTCGCCCTTATCGCTCTCCTCACTATTTTACCGGTTCTAGTTTTTGGAAGGTCTTTTACAAACCTCACCTCTTCAGGCGTAGCAATCTTACCTATCTGCTCTGCAACATACGCTTTCAACTCTTCCTTAAGTTTCTGTCCTGCCATAAACTCATTCTTAAGTACAACATAAACTATCACAGCCTCACCCTTCATCGCATGTGGCACCCCAATAGCAGCAACCTCTGCAACAACATGATGGCTTGAAAGAGCAGACTCTACTTCAGCTCCACTTATCCTATGTCCAGCAACCTTGATGACATCATCAACCCTTCCCTGCAAGTACCAGAATCCATCAGAATCAATCAGTGCCCAGTCACCATGGAACCATATGCCATCATACTTGGACCAGTAGGACTTGATATAACGCTCCGCATCATTCCACAGTCCTCTTGTCATTCCAGGCCATGGTTTCTTGATAACCAGATATCCAGTTACTTCTCTAACAGGCTTTCCAGATTCATCAAACACGTCAGCATCAATACCTGGCACTGGTCCACCAACTGTACTTGGTTTCAATGCCATTATCGGTAATGCACTAACTATAGCACCTCCGATCTCCGTTCCTCCTGAAAGGTTCATAACAGGACAGCAGGATTTTCCCACATTTTTGAAGAACCAGATCCATTCATCAGGGTTGAGCACTTCACCTGTGGTTGCAAGGATCCTTAACGAATCCAGTCTATGCCGATTTATTATATTATCATACTTCATGAATAATCGTATGGCTGTTGGTGAGGCACCGAATATTGTAACATTGTAACCATCAATAATACGGAACCATCTATCTGGGCTTGGATGATCTGGAGCACCATCGTATATCACAGATGTACTACCTAGCATTAACGAGCCGTACACGGTCCATGTCTGCCCAGTTATCCAACCAATATCTGCCGGCCAGAAGAGCACATCATCTTTTTTGAGATCGATAAGGTAGGCTGCCTGCTGGGCAGCGAAGACCATGAAACTTCCATGCACATGCAACGTTCCTTTAGGCTTCCCCGTAGTTCCAGAAGTGTAGAGTATGAACAATGGATCTTCCGAGTCCATCACTTCACACTTGCAATAACCCGATTGTCCCTTTACAATTTCATCATACCAGTGATCCCTCGAGTGATCCCATTCAACATCATTGTTAGCATACTTGCACACTATAGTCTTGCTTACATTTGGGCTCTGTTTTAACGCAAGATCGGCCTCCTTCTTCAGGTCAATCAACCTCCCTCTTCTATAATATCCATCTGAAGTGATCAGCAGTTTTGCCTCAGCATCGTTAAGCCTTGCAGCCAAAGCAGGAGCGCTGAAGCCAGAAAAGACCACACTATGCACGGCACCAATCTTTGAACATGCTAACATGGATGCTATAGCTTCAGGTATCATAGGCATGTAGATACCTACAACATCACCCTTCCTAATACCAAGCATCTTTAACGTATTTGCAATTTTGTTTACCAACACAAAAAGATCATCATATGTGATCTTGCGTTTAGAACCGTCTTCTCCTTCCCATACGTACGCAATTTTTTCTTTTTGTTTTCCGACATGTCTGTCCAAACAGTTGTATACAATGTTACACTTTCCATTGATGAACCACTTTGCCCATGGCTTCCCTTGAGAGAGATCAAGAATTTTCACATAAGGTTGGAACCATTCAATGTTCAGATCCTTATTTACAGCGTCCCAGTACCACTCTGGATCACCGGTTGATCTTTTGATTAATGTATTATAGTCTACAATTGCATACTTGTCCATGAACCTCTTGATATTACTATTTGCTACCTCTATAGATGGGTTGAACATAACTGGATTCTTGCTCAATGCAATGATGAAGCATCGGATATAGAACATTAGTTTTTTGATATAATGGTTATAAATTAAATAGATTTGACCTCCAGAGAATTTTTTAAATAGTTCATTTAAAGAACGAAGATCTTATCAGATATTGATTAATAACAGAAAGGTTATATACGCCGAGTCCATCCTTCATTGTTAGACCGATATGAATAAGCTAATGGTTTACGGTCTGACTTTGGCAGTGTTGCTAGGAGCCGCTGTGAGCGGTACGGCTTGGGCGCAATATGGTAGTGCTTCCCCAGAAACAGCGGTCCAAAAGGCTACACCAGAGCAGCTGCAGGAGTGTAAATCGCTGGGCATACCAGAGTTCTCATGTACAGAACAGACTTTGCTTGCTAAGAGAAGACTTGTAGCATCTGGCCAAGAAGGTGCTTATGGTTCTGGTACACCAATGTTGAGCAAAGGATTTGGTGATATGGGTGCAATCATCGCAGCATTGGCAGCAATATTTGGCGGTGTTGCACTAGCGTTCTTTGCAAAGAGCCGTACAGGAAAGAAGGCAGAAGCGAAGTAATTCACCTTTACTTTTTTGTTTTATATTTTATTTAGCGTAAGCAGTTCTTTAGAAACCAAACATACTGCAGAAATGTATATATTCATGCGGGAGAGCACTAAATACCAATGAGCCCTATCATAGGCTTGGTTGCGTGGATTGGCGCTTCGTTGACTAAGATGGCTGGGCAGATAGGTCCTACATACGATCCACTGTTCTATGACGTTATGGTCTACATCTTCGGGGTGATGGTCTTTGCTATCTTCTTGCTGGCTGTCATTGCCTTCTGGCTTAGAAGGAAGGGGCTTGGTGGCACTGCAAGGGAGAAGTGGGTCGAGGAACTAGAGAAATACTACGAAAGGGAAGGCGTTGGCCTCCTACCAGAAGAGTCAAGGAAGTAAAAATTCTCTCCTTTTCTCTTTATTTTTATCATCCTTAGTATTTACCAAATTAATATTTGCTAACGGTGGGCATAATTAGAATTGATTATACAAAAGTTCATGATGTAAAGGAGATAGACAAGATGTATATTTCCTTCCTGCCTGCGGAAGAGTGTAAGTCCGTGTAAAGAAATTATTCTAGTAACTGCAAGCTTAATCAATATTCATCATATGAAATGCAATGATACGATAAACATCAAACACATACTGGATTATCATCATTGTTCATATACAAGAATTAGACGCATGAAAAAATGATGTTCTTTGATATACAACTATGCTAATGTCTCATTTAACTTACGAATTTAATTAACATTAACTTGCATATAATAAAATGAAAAAGGGTGTGTGGCTTAGATAACCTGCCACGGTCTTGTAGCTAATGTTACACCTAGTCCAACTGCAATCAGTATAGATTGGTATATGACGTTAGCAGTAGACACAGGTTTTACGATTGGTTCGCCCTCAACGACCACAGTCTGACCCGGACCTAGACCGGGACCGATAGTTGCAACATTAAGTTGTGTGTGTAGGTGATATACACCTGCCTCAAGCGCCTTGACTCTCAAGGAGTAGTTGACCTCCCCATTTGCAGGAATATCGAAAACGTTACCAGGTGGGTCTCGTGCTAAGAACTCCCATCTGTTGCCAGCATTGGTGGAATCACTGAATACAGAGATCCAAGCCCTTGTGTCCCTGTTGACCAGACTTACCAGTTTGCCTCTAACCTCGATCTCCTCACCCGTCATAACTGTCTGCGCAGAGAAGGTTTCGTCCTGAATTCTGATGAACCTGCTCTGCAACTGTGCCTGAACACCATGGCCCCATGCATTTTGTAGAACTACTGTGCTAGTGCTTAATACTATTATTGCAGCAAGACTCGCCATTAATACTGCCTTGCTTGTCTTCATTGTTCCTTAACGACGAACTACAAAGATATATATTTTATCTTTCAAAATTATAATTGTTAAGCAAGAGAACAGATCTTTAATATGCATAACGTTATTGTTAATCATCACTGTTGAGCGTTTCGATAATAGAAAATACTATCAATACTTATCAATATCATACTTTTCTTACATCTTTCGATGATATTTTATATAAATATATACCATTAATATTACATTATTCATACTGTAATGCTAATATACTAAACTCACGTCTTAATACTTGAGCGACTATGGCACAGATGCCAGCACTAATTCCAAAAGAAGTGGAGATACAGAGATTGAAGAAAATATTGATCATGGTCATCGTGCTCGGATCAATAGCTGCTTCAGTCGAAGTGGACAACTTTGTCGACGGTTCTCTACACCAGACTTCGATCAGAGACTCTGCATTCACACCAGCTCACTGGTGGCTATACAGCCACTTCGTGGCTCTACCATTGGGTTGGGGTGCTGTCATGATCTATGACCGAAGAGTTCCATCAATGCGTGGTCCCAAGAACACAGTGAACACTGGTCTAAAGATAACTATCATCGGTTATCTCGGAACAATGTTCACAATTGGTATCAACGAAATGTGGCACTTCTGGTTTGTAGAGGAAATCTTCGCTGTGCCCAACCACTGGTCATTCAACATGGGTGTCGTTGTGGCATTCATGGGTGCATTAGGCTATGTGGTGAGGCTCTATGCTCGTATGATTGAGCTTGGTGTGGAAACACCACCTAGGAACCCATACGTAGCAGAGATGTACAAACTAGCTCTAGAAGGCAAACTGTACAGCAGAAGCATTCCATAAACGACGCTCGATAAACCCGCCCCCGTATGGGGGTTCTCCTTTGTTTTGTTAACTTTGCACAGAATACTGTAATTTATAACGTATTTTATGCCTGTACTTGCGAATACGATAGCAAAATTTAAAAAGCCAACTTAGCTTGTATTACCCATATGTCCAAGGATACTCCTAGGGACGAAGTCGAAAGGATGATTGGTAGAAGAGTAGAAAACATGAAGGGGCTTTACATAATTGGATTCGCGCTGGCTTGGGCTGCATTGGCATTTGGTGTTTGGGTAGGTGTTACATACTATCCATGGGCTTACGCACTGCATAGCGGATTGTATGCACTTACAGTGCTGACAATCATAGAGGCACTAGGATTCTTCTTCATTTGGAAGACTGCGATGGAAAAACCAGTAAATCCGTAAAATAACCACTCCTTATTTTGTTCTCTCATTTTATTAATAAATTACAATGAGAGACTAAAATCTTATATAATGGTCACCTGTCATTATACCCAATATGGTCTGGATTCGACGCTGTATACACTACCTGTTCATAGTAGTGGTTGCGGTCAACTCGACATTGCTGACCATCAATACTGGTGATTACATATTCTACACAGACTGGGCTTGGACATCGTTCGTCCTATTCAACCTCGGACAATCAACCATGACGGCTGTCGGTGCAATATACTACCTGACATTCACAGGCGTTCCAGGTACTGCGACGTATTACGCGACCATCATGACAATCTATACATGGGTTGCAAAGGCTGCATGGTTCGCTTTAGGCTATCCATATGACTTCATAGTTACTCCTGTATGGATACCTAGTGCGATGCTGATGGACCTTGTGTACTGGGCAACTAGGAAGAACAAACACGCTACAATACTGATCGGCGGTGTGCTTGTAGGACTGACAATGCCACTGTTCAACATGGTAAATCTAATGCTGGTAGCTGATCCACTGGAAATGGCGTTCAAGTACCCGAGACCTACACTGCCTCCGTATATGACACCCATTGAACCACAAGTGGGCAAGTTCTATAACAGCCCCGTGGCTCTAGGAGCGGGTATTGGAGCTGTCATGTGCGTGCCTATGTCTGCACTGGGTGCGAAGCTGACTACATGGACGTACAGATGGGCAGCTGCTTGGAGCAAGTGGGACTAGATCCCCATCTCTTTTACTTTTTCTGCAACTAGGTTTACCGTTAGGTATGTTCAACGTTAAAATAATTAAATGCATTCTCTTCTGACAATGAAGAAGTTCTATCCAAAACCACAGAAGTGTGACATATGCAACTCCAGTTTAATTGAGATGGAGTCAGAGAATTTCTCCATACCCGTGGAAGAGAATGGTAAGGTCGTGGGTTATTCTCCTGTTCTAACCAAATATGAATGTCCTAGCTGTGGTATGCGATGGGTTCTAAGACACCCTGACAAATGGGAGAAGGTCTGGTCTTCCTACTAGAGCATATGCTACCAATATGAAATTAAAGAAAAAATTATAGGCTTTTAGCGAGCTCTTCTGGCCGAAACTGCGATAAAGACAGCTAGGCCAACACCAAGCCCAACAATGAGTGGTGTAAATCCTTTCAATGATTCTCGCACAAAGACATCTTCTCCTTTTAGTTCTTCAGCAAAAGCGCTAGGGAGTATGAATGCAGCAAAGACCAGCCCGAGCATTAAACCAAACAGTAGACTTTTCTGCAAGCCCTTCACCGTATAGGTATCGAAGGAGGTGGAATATAACTATAATGGTCATTCCGAAGGCATCGTATATGTTCGCAGGGCTATTACCATTGTAATAGTATACAGCAACCTACACCGTCAAATGTATCATATGACATAATGTATAAGCCTCGGGCGGGATTTGGACCCGCGACCTCTTCCTTACCAAGGAAGCGCTTTGGCCGCTATACTCTGGCCAGGCTGAGCTACCGAGGCATGATGAACTCGCTTAGCTGCATAACTTATTAACCTTGCTAGGATCATGTTTTATGCAACTGCTTCTTCCGCTGTTTGGAGTTTCTTTATTGCATACCTGCTCTGATGCATATTGACACTATGATCTTGCACCCGCAATCGCACTGACTAAAGTTCTCCATTTGCAAATTTTGTCACATATCCCTTATGAGTATCATGTTTGCAGTATGGATGCGCCCTTTTCTTCACTCATCGCCAAGGTATGATTAGCAAGCACCATTAAGCTTTTCATATTTTGTTAAAAGGTTTAAGTTATGACTTGCAAGTTAGTCTAGTGTTGCGGGGGTTGCCGAGCCTGGCCAAAGGGGCTAGAAAATTGGAAGCGCGGGACTTAAGATCTTGGGATGGGTGATCCCGTCTCTTAGGAGTTCGTGGGTTCAACTCCCACCCCCCGCATTTTCAGTATTATCTCATGCAGCAATTATCAAAATTACACACCCGCTCGTTATTACTAGTAACCCATAGAAGCGATCTGATTTTATACAAATTGAAGAAATACCTACTGATTGAAGATAGATGAAGCAGGAATACGGAGACGAACCAGAATTCACATAAAGTTTACAGAACATGCTAGACTTGCAATGAGAGATGATAATTTAACCACATTTAATGTCGTTGAATCGTTAAAAGATTTTGAAATAATAGAAGGATATCCTGATGCTAAACCGTTCTCTTCGTGCTTACTCTTATGTTGGTTAAAAGATAGGAAACCCTTGCATGTTGTTTGTGCATTGCCAGAACATGTAGATATGTTAATAATCGTGACCGTCTATATACCATCGAAGGAGGAATGGCTGAATTACAGAAGGCGAAAGATATGAAGCTAGGAGTATGTCCGATCTGTGGAGGAAAGACTGTGAGTAAGAATGTTGAGTTAACAGAATCCATAAAAGGTAAGATTGTAATTATAAAAAAGGTCAAAGCCGAAGTGTGTTCTCGGTGTGGAGAGCGTTTGTACTCAGAAGATGAAATGAAAAAAATTGATATGTTTATACAGAAAGTAAAAAAAGGATTGGTCAGACCCGCAAGCAAAAAGGAAGTTGAAGTGTATTCTTTCGGTTACTAGGAATAACGTACACAGGCAATGACTTACATATCAGCAAAACCTACCAAAACTCAAGTTAAAAAAGCCAGAAGGCACTCTGAAAGATAACGCAAAGTTATATGAGTTATTGGCAAAGTATGATGAAAAGAATCATGATAAATTAAAGAAGAAAACCATCAAGACTAAGTTAGACAAAACTTACTCTTGATTTACTAGCAAAAACGAGCGTAAATCCCACCCCCGCATTTTCAGTATTAAATTCAGTTCGCATTCAACGAAAGGCATCTAAAACTGTCTTACATCCCCTTCAAGTAATCCAGCTCCAATATGCATCCTATCGATATGTTTGGAAAGATCATTCTTGTTATCAAAATTGGAACCACAGTAGGGGCATGACACACCTTTTGGCATATCAATTTCTGCAATTGATACATCTGCCTTGTGTAGATCACCAACAACTGCTCTCTGCGAAATAACACCAACAACTTTCTTCCCTTCCTTTACAACCAATCTTCTTATCCCTTCTTTAGCCATCAACGCGATGGCCTCTTTCACCTTCGCATTGCTATCTATGGAGATCAAAGGTTTGCTCATAATATCCTTTAGCTTTAACTTACTGGAGTCCTTACCTCCAGCAACAACCTTGTAAAGTATGTCCCTCTCTGTCACTATCCCTACAGCCTCACCCTTCTCAGAAACGAGTATGCTGCCTATCTGCTCATCACGCATAGTTCTAGCAGCTTTTTCAATAGTTTCGTTACCATCTAACATGACAACATTCTTATGAATAAATTTGTGGAGAGGTTCATCAAGTATATTGCCAGACACAAACAAACAGCAAATTGAACATGTTTTAAACTTTGCTAGGATTCTTTATTAGAAATAAAAAAGAAAAGAGGGCGTCTAAACGCCTCCTGAAAGTACTGGTGTGCCAGTGCAATCTACGCCTTCAACTATTTCAACGGTAACTCCAGGAATTGTTATGCTCCTGCCAGTCAACGACTCCCTCATATGACCAATGGTCAATCCCAGTTCTTCCGATGCATGTATGACCTCAAGCTGTCCTATCATAGTTCCGTCCATACAGGCAGTCAAGTTTTCCACTGGTTGGTCGGTAAGTATGTTGATAGTAGCTCTGAACATAGGTTCCTTGTCGCCTATCTTTATGAAAAGTAGCTGGGCAGAACCGAAACTCATAGATTCTATACTATCAGATTCCAAGCCTATCTTCAATGCTACAACGGCCTTGTCTGATTTTCCAAAGAACTTTTCAGCTCTATCGATATTCTCCACAAACTCAGGTTTGTCCTTTGCAGACTCTCTAGCTTTCTTGGCTGCCTCTTTCGCCTCTTTAGCTATCTCTTTCACTTCTTTCTTTACTTTCTCTGCAGTCTCTTTTGTTTCCTCTTCCTCCTCTTCAACTTCAACCTCAGCCGTTACAGTGAATCCTGCAACTACTTGGCTAAACTCCCCAAATGTTAGGGTGCAGTTAGCATATTCGCCAGCAGCCAATTCAGTCTTAAGTTCTATCTCGCCCTTTCCATCTTTAACGATCAATGTGCCAGACACTACTGCTCCTTCAATAGCCTCTGGCTTTGTCTCACAGTCTAACATTAGATCATATTGTCCATCTACGCCACCTTCAACTTCGACCTCAACTTCAAGTTCCTTGCCCTCTACCTTGACACTTACTTCTGTAGCCACCTCTTCATATTCCTCTTCATCAACTTCACTTTCGTCCTCCTGCTCTTCACTTTCGTCCTCCTGCTCTTCACTTTCGTCCTCCTGCTCTTCACTTTCGTCCTCCTGCTCTTCACTTTCGTCCTCCTGCTCTTCTTCCTCATTTTCTTCATCTTCTGATAATGCTGGTACAGATAGAGAAAGTATGCTCAATGCAAGCACGGCCATAATTGCTGTTGCCAACAGTTTCTTTATGTCCATTCCTCTTAACTACTTCTCGTTCTCTATTATATATGATATATTATTTTAGAACTACTGCGAAACGAGCGTTTCAA
>Ga0073934_10006716_pt1 | contig 16522 bp, 16 predicted proteins | sample LarsenN4metaG_FD_76834 | JGI IMG/M metagenome (GOLD analysis project Ga0073934, IMG submission 76834) | Hot spring sediment bacterial and archeal communities from British Columbia, Canada, to study Microbial Dark Matter (Phase II) - Larsen... ...
CGGCGAGAACGCCGACCTCTCGCCCGATGCGGTCGTCGAGGGACCGGTGGTCGTCGGCGACAACTGCCGGATCGAGGCCGGCGCGGTGCTGCGTCCCTACACCGTGCTCGGCAGCGACGTCGTGGTGAAGGCCGACACGGTCATCGAGCGCAGCGTCGTCCACGACCACACCTACCTCGGCGCGGGTGCCCGCCTCCGTGGTGCGGTGGTCGGCCGGGCAAGCGACGTGCGCGAGGGTGCGCGCATCGAGGAGGGCGTCGTCATCGGCGACGAGTGCTTCATCGGCGCGCACGCAGTGGTCAATCCTTCCGTCAAGATCTATCCCTTCAAGTCGGTGGACCCGGGAGCCCACGTCACCTCGTCGATCGTCTGGGAGAGCCGCGGCGCGCGGACGTTGTTCGGGCGCCGCGGTGTCCGCGGCCTCGCGAACGTCGACATCAACCCGGAGACCGCCATCCGGCTCGCGATGGCGTACGGGACAGCCCTCAAGCGCGGATCGGTCGTCTGTACGAGTCGCGACACGAGTCGGACCGCACGCGCACTGAAGCGCGCGATCATCGCCGGGCTCAACCTCTCCGGCGTGCACGTCATGGACCTCGAGCTCGCGACGGTCCCGCTCACCCGGTTCCAGGTGCGCAGCGAGCGGTCGCAAGGCGGGATCACCGTCCGGCTCGCGCCGAACGACCCCGACAGCGTCGAGATCCGGTTCTTCGACGACAAGGGCGGCGACATCGACGAGGGCGAGCAGCGCAAGATCGAGCGTCTGCTGTACCGCGAAGACTTCCGGCGTGCGTTCGCGGGCGACATCGGCGACATCGTGTTCCCGCCCCGGGCGATCGAGTTCTACACGGCCGCCCTCGAGGCAAGTGTCGACGCCGGCCGGTTGCAGCAGCGGGCGTTCAAGGTCGTGCTCGACTACTCGTTCGGAGCCGCGTCGGTCGTGATGCCGAACGTGCTGCCCAAGATCGGCGCGTCGGTGCTCGCAGTCAACCCGTACGCCGCGACCGCGGGTGCCGCCGCCGCGGGCGAAGACCTCGACACGCGCCTGAAGGTGATGGGCGATCTCGTGCGGACATCGGGGTCCGATCTCGGATTCGTGTTCGACGCCGACGGCGAGACCGCGATCATCGTCGACGACCAGGGTGCGGCACTGACGGCCGACCAGGCGCTGCTCGCCCTCGTGTCGCTCGTCTCGCGTGCCCGGCCCGGGGCGCGGCTCGCGCTCCCGGTCTCGGTCAGCCGCGAGGCGGAGCGCATCGCGGCGGCCAACGGCGCAACGATCACGTGGACGAAGCTCTCGGCCGCGCACCTGATGGACGTCGCCGGAAGCGGTGCCGTCGACTTCGCCGCGTCGCAGGAAGGTGGGTTCATCTGGCCGTCGTTCCTGCCGGCGTACGACGCCTCCGCGACGCTCGTGCACCTGCTCGACCTTCTCGCCGCGGCCGAAGCGCCGTTGTCGACGATCGTGGCCGGGCTGCCCGAGAGCCATGTGGCGCACGAAGCCGTACCGACGCCCTGGGAACGCAAGGGAACGGTGATGCGGGGCGTGATGGAGCGAGCGAAGGACCACGAGGTCCTGCTCGTCGACGGCGTCAAGGTGCTCTACGACGACGGATGGGCGCTCGTCCTCCCCGACCCGGAGGCGCCCGTCACGCACGTGTGGGCGGAGGCGCGCAACGACGTCGAGGCTCGCCGGCTCGTCGCGATCCACGCGGGTCAGGTGGCCGAACTGACTCGCTGAGCGTCGCCGCCGGTATCCTCCGGCGCCATGGTGATCCCCGACGACCTTCGCTACAGCGCCGAGCACGAATGGGTGCGCGTCGACGGCAACACCGCGACCGTCGGCATCACCGACTTCGCGCAGGACAGCCTGGGCGACGTCGTGTTCGTCCAGCTGCCCGAGCAGGGAGCGCAGGTCGCGGCCGCCGCCTCGGTCAGCGAGATCGAGTCGACGAAGTCGGTGTCGGACATCTACACCCCCGTGAGCGGCACGATCACGTCCGTCAACGAGCGACTCGGCGACCGGCCCGAGCTGGTCAACCAGGATCCCTACGGCGAAGGCTGGATCTTCACGGTCGAGATGAGCGACCCGGCCGAGCTCGACGCCCTCCTCGACTCCGGCGCCTACCGTGCGCTCGTCGAGGGCTGACGAGCCTCACCCTCGGGTGAAGGTCGAGGCTGCCGTTGTGGGTGCGGATGGCGGTCGGTAGCCTGCCCCCGTGGTGTGCGCCCGGTGCGGTCACGTCAACCAGGACGGCGCCCGCTTCTGCTCGTCGTGTGGCGCCCCGCTGACCGGCGGCGGCGACGAGACGACGCTCACGTTGCAGGCCGTCGAGTCGTCGGAAGAGGCCGACGACCTCGACCGCTACCTCGACGGCCTGCCGCGAGGGGTGGGCCTGCTCGTCGTCCGGCACGGGCCGAACACGGGTGCTTCGTACCGGCTCGACCGCGACGTGACGACGATCGGGCGGCACCCGGACTCCGACATCTTCTTCGACGACATCACGGTGTCGCGCCGGCACGTCCGGATCGACCGCGACGAGGGCGGCTACCGGCTCACCGACGTGGGCTCGCTCAACGGCACCTACGTCAACCGTGAGCGCGTCGACGACTCCCGGCTCGACCACGGCGACGAGGTGCAGATCGGCCGCTACCGCCTGAGCTTCGTGCTCGGCGGCGCGAAGGAGCGTTGACGTGGCCCGCGCGCACGTGTCGATCGGCGAGGTGCTCAACGAGCTGCGCGACGAGTTCCCCGACATCACGATCTCGAAGATCCGGTTCCTCGAGAGCCAGGGACTCGTCGAGCCCGAACGAACACCGTCGGGCTACCGGAAGTTCTACCCGGGCGACATCGAGCGGTTGCGGTTCATCCTCCGCCAGCAAAAGGACCACTTCCTGCCCTTGAAGGTGATCAAGGAGCGGCTCGACGAGATCGACCGGGACGGCGGCTTCACGGCGCGCGCGCCCGAACCGCCGGCCGGGGGAGCCGACGGTTCGCCGGAACGGAAGCGGCGCAGCCGCAAGCCGGCACGGGAGCCGGCGCTGTTCGAGGAGACCCGGCGCGCCCGCGAGGTCGCCGACGCACGCGAGGTGACCCGCGAAGTGCACGACGACGCGCCCGGCCCCGACGACCTCGCGCCCGCCGAGAGCGGAGTGAGCCTGACGCGCACGGAGCTCGCACACGCGGCGGGGATCACGGACGCCCAACTCGGGCTCCTCGAGGAGTACGGGCTCGTGGTGCCGGCCCACACGGCGCTTGACCGGGTCTTGTTCGACGAGGACGCGCTCGCGGTCGCGCGAGTCGCGGGCGGGTTCATGAAGCACGGGATCGAAGCGCGACACCTCCGCATGTATCGGGCGTTCGCCGACCGCGAGGCGTCGCTGTTCGAACAGGTGCTCCTGCCGTACCGGCGCCAGCGCAATCCCGAGGCGCAGGCGCGCACGGCATCGACGCTGGGCGAGCTCGCCGGACTCGGGCGTCAACTGCGGACGGCGTTGCTGCGCCAGGCGGTGCGGCGCACGCTCGGCGGCTGACGTGGCGGCGACGGTGCTGCTCGACCGTGAGCGGATCGAGCAGACGGTGCGAGCGCTTGGCCGCGAGATCGCGGCCGACCATCCGGACGGCGTACTGCTGGTCGGCGTACTGAAGGGGGCCCTCATCTTCTGCGCGGACCTGGCGCGTACGATGCTCGACGTCCCGGTCGAGGTCGACTTCATGTCGATCTCGAGGTTCGCGCCGGACAGCGGTCGCGTGAAGATCCTGCACGACCTGTCGACCGACATCGGTGGCCGCGACGTCGTGCTCGTCGAGGACATCGTCGACACCGGATTGACGCTCGCGTACTTGATGCAGCAGTTGTCCGACCGCAACCCGCGGCGCCTGGCCGCGTGCGCGCTGCTCGACCGACCGGCCCGGCGCATCGTCCCGCAGGACGTCCGCTACCGCGGGCTCGAGCTCGTCGGAGACGAGTTCGTGCTCGGTTACGGTCTGCACATCCGTGAGCTGTACCGCAACCTGCCGATCGTCGTGAGCGCGCAACGCGACGCCGTGCTCGCGGACCCTGCGGTGTACGTCGATGAGCTCTACGGGGCGCGATTCGGGGGCGGCTAGGCCGTCGCGCGGCGGTGGTAGGGTGACCCGCGGTCTGAACGGAGGTGCCGTGATCCGCCTGTCGCTGATCGGCGTGCGAGTCGAGGTCCCCACCAACCAGCCGATCGTGCTGCTGCGCGAGGAGAGCGGCGCGCGGTTCCTGCCGATCTTCATCGGTTCCCCGGAGGCGACGGCGATCGTCTACGCCCTCCAGGGTCTGGAGACCCCCCGGCCGATGACGCACGACCTCTTCAAGACCGTGCTCGACGACCTCGAGGCGCGCCTGGAGAAGGTCGAGATCACCGAGCTGAACAACGGCACGTTCTACGCCGAGATCGAGCTCGACAGGGGCGGCACCAAGACGAGGATCTCGTCGCGCCCGTCCGACGCGATCGCGCTCGCAGTCCGCTACGGCGGCAACATCCCGATCTTCGCCGACGAGGCGGTCCTCGACGAGGCCGGCGTCCTGTTCGAAGCCGACGAGGAGGAGCAGGAGGTCGAGCAGTTCCGCGAGTTCCTCGATCAGGTGACGCCGGAAGACTTCGCGCAGTAGTGGGCCCGGGGCGCCGCCAGGTCCGCATCGGCGTCGTGCTGCTGCTCGGCATCGCCGCGGTCGGCACGCTGTGGTTCTCGGTCGTCGAAGGCTGGAGCGTCGTCGACGCGCTGTACCAGACGGGGACGACGATCACCACAGTCGGACTGGGCGAGGTGCGCCCGTTCGACTCGAGCGCGAAGCTCTTCTCGGTCGTGCTCAGTGTGGTCGGAGTCGCCGCTGCGTTGTTCACGTTGGGCGGTGTGTTCGAGGAGCAGCTCGAGCACCAACTCTTGCGGTTGGGGAGGCGGCGGATGGACCGGCGCATCGAAGCTCTCTCGCGGCACGCGATCCTGTGCGGGTACGGTCGTGTCGGCGGGCAGATCGCGCGCCACCTCACGGCGCGCGGCCAGCGGCTCGTCGTCATCGACGCCGACGCCGACCGGTGTGCCGCGGCGACCGAGGACGGCCACCTCGCCGTCTTCGGAGATTGCACTGAGGACGAGACGCTCGTGCTCGCCGGCGTCGCCAAGGCGGCGACGCTCGTCGTGAGCCTCGGCGACGATGCCGACGCGATCTCGACCGTGCTGTCGGCGCGCGTGCTCAACACCGAGATGCGCATCGTCGCCCGCGCGAACGCGGAGTCGAGCGAGGCGAAGCTCAAGCGCGCCGGCTGCGACCGGGTGGTGAACCCGTTGAGCCAGGGTGCGCAGCGGCTTGCCGCCTTCGCGCAGCAGCCGGCCGTCGCCGACTTCCTCGATGTCGTCGTGCACGACGGGTCGCTCGAATACCGGCTGGAGGAGATCGTCGTCCCGCCCGGCTCGGCGATCGCCGGGGCCGGCCTCGGTGAAGCACACCTGCGGGCCCGTACCGGCGCCCTCGTCCTCGCCCTGCGGCGCTCGAACGGCGAGTTCGTGTCGAACCCGCCGCCCGAGACGTTCCTCGAGCCGGGCTCAACCCTCATCGTCATCGGAACCGACGAGCAACTCTCCGCTCTGGCGCAGGTGCTCGGCACCGCGCAAGCCAGGCGCTGACCGGCGGATGCGGGCCCGTCCGGGCGCCTTCGACCTCCACCTGAGCCTGACCTTGGGCTTCAGCTCATCGTTGTAGTTACACTTGTGTCGCGCCCGGCCGCGGAGCCGGGCGGCACGACTTCCCGGGGAGCGGCGCGATGGGCGCGAAGCCAGGTGACGAGCAGACGACCGACGAGCCCGCCGGTGGATACCGCGGGCCGCAGGTCTGCAAGATCGTCGGGATCACCTACCGCCAACTCGACTACTGGGCGCGGACCGATCTCGTGCGTCCGTCGGTGTGCGACGCGAACGGCAGCGGCACGCAGCGTCTCTACTCGTACCGAGACCTCGTCGAGCTCAAGGTCGTGAAGCGCCTGCTCGACTCGGGCGTGTCGCTCCAGGCCGCGCGCAAGGCGATCGAATACCTCCGGGCGCAGCTCGGCGAAGACGTGGCGTCCGCGCACCTCGTCATCGACGGCGCGCGCACGGTTCTCGCGCGCAGCGGCGACCAGATCGTCGACCTCCTGCGCCAGGGTCAGGGCGTGCTCAACATCGTCGCACTCGGCCCCGTCGTCGACGACCTCGACGCCCAGCTGCACGACCTTGCCCCCGCCGCGGACCCCGGCGGCGCGGCCGGCGCGCTCGCGAGGTAGGTGGCGACCATCGACACCGACCGGTTGCCGCACACCGAGGTGCGCTTCGCGCACAACTCGGAACGGCAGTTCGCGAAGCTGCTCGACTTCTACGGGATCGTGTGGGAGTACGAACCCCGGACGTTCACGCTCGAATGGACGCGCGACGGCGAGCCCGCACAGGCCTTCACGCCCGACTTCTACCTGCCCGCGTACGACCTCTACATCGAGATCACGACGCTCAACCAGAAGCTCGTCACCAAGAAGAATCGCAAGGCGCGCCGGTTGCGCGAGATGTATCCCGAGGTCAGCATCCGCGTGCTGTACCAGCGCGACTATCTCCACCTCCTCGTGAAGTACGGCCTCGAGCCGCCGTCGCAGCTCGTCGACGCCGGCGATGCCTCCGGATCGCTTGCCGAAGCGCTTCGGCTCGACGTCGAGCACCGACCCCGCTCGGGCAGCGGCGGCGCGCAGGCCGAGAGCGCGTAGCGGGTGGAAGGCGCGCTCCGGCACAGCCCGCTCGACGCGCAGCATCGGGCGCTCGGCGCGCGGATGGTGCCGTTCGGCGGTTGGGAGATGCCGATCCAGTACACGGGGGTGATCGAGGAGCACCGCGCGTGCCGAGAGCACGCGGTCGTGTTCGACGTGTCGCACCTCGGCACCATCGAGTGCCGCGACCGCGATGCGTATGCGCTGCTCCAGTGGCTGCTGACGAACGACCTCGCACGCATCGAGCCCGGGAGGGCGCAGTACACCCACCTGCTCGACCCCGACGACGCCCACGTCGTCGACGACATCATCGTGTGGTGGGTCGCGCCGGACGACTTCTTCGTCATGCCGAACGCATCGAATACGACCGGCTTGCTCGACGCGATGCGCGACGGTGTCGCGCGGGGTTCCAGTGCCGTCGCGTTCGGCGACATCACCGCGACCCGGGCCGTGCTCGCCGTGCAGGGTCCGCGCGCCCGCGAGATGCTCGCCCGGGTCGAGCCCGCGGCCGCCGCCGTGGAGCGCTTCCACGTCGCGCGGGTGGGCGAGTGGGTCGTCGCCGGCACCGGCTACACCGGCGAGGACGGCGTCGAGATCCACGTCGAGGCCCGTGATGCTCCGGAGCTGCTCGGCCGCCTGATCGAGGCCGGCGTCGTGCCCGCCGGTCTGGGCGCGCGCGACACGTTGCGGCTGGAAGCCGGCTTGCCGTTGCACGGGCACGAGCTCGGGCCGGGCATCACGCCGCTGCAGGCCGGGCTCGGCTGGGTCGTGCGCTGGGACAAGGGCGACTTCCGGGGCCGCGAAGCGCTCGCGCGCGAACGTGCGAACGGGCCCGCCCGGCGGTTGCGGGGACTTGCCCTGAGCGGCCGGCAGCCGGCCCGCGAAGGCGCGGCAGTCATCGTCGACGGCGTCGAGGTCGGTGTGGTCACGAGCGGCAACTTCTCACCGACCCTCGGTCATGCGATTGCACTCGCGTTCGTGCCGCCCGACGTCGATGTCGGGGCGCCGGTGCAGCTCGACGTGCGCGGGCGCCGATTGGACGCGACTGTGGTGCGGACACCGTTCGTCAAGCGGTGATGCGGATCCGCGACGCGACCCCCGCCGACCTCCCCGAGGTCGTCGCGCTCGTGCGCGAGCTCGCAGCGTACGAGCGCGAACCCGAGGCCGTCGTGCTCGACGAGGAGACGTTCGCCCACCACGTGTTCGGACCCGAGGCCGTAGCGTCGGTGGTGCTCGCCGAAGCGGCCGACGGTTCGGTCGCGGGCTTCGCCGTGTACTTCCGTACCTTCTCCACGTGGCTGGGCCGCTCGGGCATCTGGCTCGAGGACCTCTACGTGCGGCCGGAGCACCGGCGCTCCGGGACCGGGCGCGCGCTGCTCGACGCCGTTCGCGCTCGCACCGACGGTCGCATCGAGTGCGCAGTGCTCGACTGGAACACACCAGCGCACGAGTTCTACCGGGCGCTGGGTGCCGAGCCGCTGCAAGAGTGGACGATCTGGCGCTGGCCTCCTCGCGGGTAACCGCTACATCCCGCCCAGTGCGCGCAGGTGTGGGTTCACGAACACGCACTCGGGGTCGCGAGCCGAGCGCACGCCCCAGAAGTCGTCCCACCGTGAGTAGGCGGGCGCGAGGTCGGCCGCCTTCCGGTTGTGCACCTTGCCCCAGTGCGGACGACCGTCGTATGTGCGGAACACTGCCTCGCACTCGCGAAAGAGCGCCTCGTAGGGCCGCCCCGCGTCCTCGTGGATCGAGATCGTCACGGTGGCGCGCCCGTGCGCAGGCGACAGCCAGACGTCGTCGGCGGCGAGCGTGCGGTACTCGACCGGCCACTGCACCTGGGTGTGGCGCGCTCGCATCAGCGAGCGAATCTCCGCGAAGCACGCGGGGCCGGCTTCCGCCGGTATCGCGTACTCCATCTCGTTGAACCGGAGGTTCCGCACGCTCGGGAAGACCCGGTAGCTGTGGTCGATGCGTTCCCGCTTGCGGTCGGGCATCGGATCGGGGGCCGCGTCGGTCGGATGGAGTGCCTTGTGCTCAAACAGGTCGCGAAAGGGATACCAGAAGAACTCGTAGTGCCGGGTTGCGGCGACGTTCGCGTCGAGCTGCTGCAAGCTCTCGTCCGGGCCGGCGAACCAGATGCGCTCGTGGAGGTTGTACGCGGGGACGCACCGCAAGGTCACTGCGGTGATCACCCCGATCGCACCGAGCGAGCAGCGGCCCGCCTCGAACACGTCTGCGTTCGCAGTCGCCGAGCACTCGACGACATCACCGGCTGCGGTGACCATCCGCAGCCCGCACACTGCGGTCGACAGGTTGCCGAGCGCCGGTCCCGTCCCGTGCGTCGCGGTGCCGATCGCGCCGGTGATGGTCTGTGTGTCGACGTCGCCCTGGTTGTGCAGCGCGAGCCCGGCCGCGCGCAGCGGAGCTCCGAGTGCGGCAAGGCGCGTGCCGCCGAGCACAGTCACCGTGTCGCCGTCGATCCGCTCGATCCCGGAGATCCGGTGGAGATCGAGCGCGATGCCGTCGGTCGCGCACAGCGGCGTGAACGAGTGCCGGCTGCCCGCCGGTCGCACCGTGCGCCCGTTGCGCGACGCGGCGCGCACCACATCGCAGACCTCGAGCTCCGACGTCGGCGCCTCGACGCGAACTGGGTCTGCGCGCACGTTGCCTGACCAGTTTGCCCAGTCCGCCACTGCTCGCAGCGTACGCGCCCGACTGCCTCCGGTGTCACTCGACGACCGATGGGGTCGCCGGCTGTCGCCAAGACGCCGTGCTCTACGCTGCCGGGGCGTGCGGACGTCGCTGTGCCCCGTCATCGTCGGCCGCGACGCCGAGCTCAGTGTGCTCACGGCCGCGCTCGACGCGGCGACGGCGGGGCAGGGGAGCGCCTGGTTCGTCACGGGGGACGCGGGCATCGGCAAGTCGCGACTCGCGCGCGCGGTCGTGGATCACGCGCTCGAACGGCGCGCGCTCATCTGCCGCGGCCGCGCCGTGAGCGGATCCGCGGCCGCGCCGTACCGACCGCTGACGGAGGCGCTGCTCGGGCTCGGGCGCGATCAGCGACTTCTCGGCCATCCATCGCTGGCCCCGTTTTCGCCCGCGCTTGCTCGGGTCGTGCCCGGCTGGCCGGTGCCGGCCGATCGGGGACCGCCCGACGGCGACGACGCGGACTCGCCGCTCGTCCTCGGAGAAGGGGTACTGCGGTTGCTGCGGGTCGCGGCCGCGGGGCGCGCCGCGGTCGTCGTGCTCGAGGACCTGCACTGGAGCGACGACGACACGCTCGCGGTCATCGAGTTCCTCGCCGACAACCTGATGGCCGAGCCGGTCGTCCTGCTCGCGACCACGCGCACCGAGCCGGTCCCCACCGTCGCGCGGCTCGCGACGTCGTTGCGCGCGCGTGGTGCTGCGCAGGTGATCGAGCTCGGGCCGCTCGACGACGACGCCACCGTCGCGATGGCGACGGCGTGCGTCGGTCACGACCTGCCCGATGCGGTTCGCGACGTGATCACGGCACGGGCGGAAGGAGTGCCGTTCTTCGTCGAAGAGTTGCTCGCTGTCGTGGCCGAGCGCGGCCCCGAGGCGATTCCACCGACGTTCGCCGCGTCGGTCGCGCAGCGCGTCGACGAGCTCGATCCCGATGCCCGGCGGGTGATCGAGGCGGCGGCGGTGCTCGGCCGGTCGTTCGAGTGGACCCTGCTCGGCGCGGTCACGGGCCTCGACGATGCCGCGGTCATGCGGGCCCTGCGCGCCGCGCGCGACCGCCAACTGGTCGGGACAGGGGGCGAAGGTGAAGACGGCGACGCGCTTCGGTTCCGCCACGCGTTGACCCGCGACGCGGTTGCCGCTCGGCTGCTTCCCCCCGAACGGGCGGCGATCAGCACGGCCGCGCTCGACGCCATCGAGGCGCGCGAGCCGGAGCTCCCGGGTGGATGGGTGGAGCTTGCGGCGGACCTTGCCGAGCAGGCGAACCTGCCGGTGCGCGCCGCGGAACTGTGGCTCGAGACCGGTTGTCGCGCGGTGGTCCAAGGTGCGCTCTCGACCGCCGAGGCCGCGCTCGACCGGGCGCGTTCGCTCGCAGGGGAGCGCGGCGACATCGCGACGCGTGCGGGGGAAGCACTCGTCGCGGCGCTCACGCTTGCGGGACGCACCGACCGCGTGTTCGAGGTCGGTGAGGTCGTGCTGGCGGCGTTGCGGTCCGGCTCCGACCTCGAGGACCGCCGGCGCGCCGCGGAGCTGCACCTGCTGCTCGCCCGCGCGGCCGCGCGCTGTGGCGATTGGCGACTGGCGCACGAACACGTCGCCGCGACCGGTGACGACGCGGACGACGCGTCGCTGCGCGCGCGGACGCTCCTGCTGGCGGCCGAGGTGGCGATCGGGCAGGGTGACACCGACGCTGCACGCGCGGCCGCCGAGGACGCGCTCGGCGTCGCCCGTGCCGCGCGCCTACCGGAGTTCGAGGCGTCGGCGCTGGAGCTCGTCGGCCGTGTCTACCGCGACGTCGATCTCGAGACGGCCGAGACCAGGTTCATGGAGGCGGCTCGGGTGGCCGACGCGCACGACCTCATGCTGCGCCGCGTCAGCGCGCTCCACGAGCTCGGGACGCTCGAGGTGTACCGGTTCCGGTCGGCCGCGCGCCTCGAGCTCGCGCGCGAGCTCGCCACCCAGTTCGGAGACCTGCACGTGGCCGCGCACGCTGCCATGCACGCTGCGGTCGTCCATCTCTTCCGCGACGAGATCGACCGCGCCGAAGGCTTCTTCACCTCGGCGCGCGACGAGGCCGCCCGCTACCGGATGCGCGAGCTCCAGGCCGGCGCGACGGTCGGACTCGCGCTCGTGGCCGTCGCGCGGGGTGACGATGCCGAGGCGAGCGCCTTCCTCGACGAAGGCCTGCGCATCTCGCCGGATCCCGAACGGGAAACGCTCGCGCATGGCCTCGGACACGCGCTCATCGCCCTCTTGCACGAGGATCGCGCCGCGGCCCGCGCGCATCTCGATCGCTCCTATCGGGCCAGCGCCACCCGGCCCGGGCTCATGCGGTCACCGGCGACGGGATTGTGGGCGCTCGTCGAAGTGCTCGAAGGCACCGACGACTGGCCCGTGCGTGCGCTCTGCGACGCGCACGGCGATCTCAACGTGGTGAACGCGGGCCTGGCCGCCTCCGCGCGCGCGGTCCTGGCCGGCCGCCGGAACGACGACGATGCCGCGGCACTGTTCGCGCACGGCGATGCGGCGCTCGCGGTCTCGCCTCGGACGCGCCAGCTCGCCCGCCGGTTGGTCGCCGAAGCGGCGCTCGCCGACGGCTGGGGGGAACCGGTCGGGTGGCTGCGCGAGGCGGAGGAGTACTTCACCCAGGTGGGCCGCGAACGCGTCGCGGCCGCGTGCCGGGCGCTCCTGCGGGACGCGGGCGTTGCGCCGCCCCGCCGGCGCGCGGGGGAGGAGAGCGTGCCTCCGGAGCTGCGGGCGTTCGGCCTCACCTCGCGGGAGGTCGAGGTGCTGCGTCTCGTCCGCGAGGGGCTCACGAACGCCGAGATCGCGCAGCGTTTGTTCCTTTCGCGCCGCACGGTCGAGAAGCACGTCGAACGGCTGCTCGCCAAGACCGGCACGGCGAACCGCACGCAGCTCGTGGCGTTGCGTACGTAGGGCGCGCGCCGGCGAATACGTACGTACCCCGATGTCGGGAGTGCGGGCGAAGCGGATGCTGGCTGCTGTCCGAAGCCACCGCGCAGCCAGGAGCCCCCGACATGCACCCGTTCATCTCGGTGAAGGAGCCCTACGAGATCGCACCCGACACGTTCGTGGTGCCGACGATCGGCCAGCCCCCCGGCGCACCCGTCGCCGTCAACCTGAACACCGTGGTGATCCGTGCCGCCGAGCCGGTGGTCGTCGACACCGGCGCCGCCGTCATCCGCGACGAGTGGCTCGACGCCGTCGGCTCGATCGTCGACCTTGCCGACGTGCGCCACGTGTTCATCAGCCACGACGACAACGACCACTGGGGCAACGCGCTGGCGGTTCTCGAGCTCGCTCCTCAGGCTCAGCTCGTCTCGACGTGGTTCCTCAGCGAACGCCGGTCCGACACCGACATCGTGCCGGTCGACCGCCAGCGGTGGGTGAACGACGGCGAGTCGTTCTCGGCCGGCGACCGTGAGCTGATCGCCGTCCGCCCTCCGATCTTCGACGGCCCGACCACACGCGGCCTGTACGACACGAAGACCGGCGTCTATTGGGCGGTCGACGCGTTCGGTTCGCCGGTGCTCGAGTTCACGCAGTACGCCGACGAGCTCGACCGCGCGTTCTGGACGCAGGGCGATCTCGACTTCAACCGGTTCGTGAGCCCATGGCACACGATGCTCGACGCACAACGCTTCGGCGACGCGATCGACCGGGTGGCGTCGCTGCGACCGATCGCGATCGCGAGTGCGCACGGTCCGGTCGTGCGCGGCGAGATGGTCGACGAGGCGTTCCGCCTGGCTCGTGAGCTGCCGCACATCGATCCGGTCGCGCACCCGACGCAGGCGGACCTCGACGGCATGCTCGCCCAGATGGCCGCCTGACCGGACCGACGACCCTCCCCGAGCTCTCCCGGGCAACCGAGCGGGCGCTCGCCGGCTACGGCAGCTCGGCGACCGCCCGCTCGACCGCGGTCCCCGCGAAGAACGCCGCGCCCCACAGCCGCACCGCGTTCTCGAAGGTGAACGCCCGGAAGTCGTCGGCGCGGACGTCGCCCCGCTGGACGAGCTCGAACGCCTCGGGGACGACGGTGCGCGCGTCGGGCACGTCCCAGTGGCCGAGGTCCGACGCGAACATCGCACCGAGGCGCGTGCCCGACCACCGGTCGTCGAATGCCAGCGCCCACGTCGGGTCGTCGGCCTCGCACCCGAAGAAGCACTGCCGCGAAAACGTCGCTCGGATGTCGTCGGCGCGCGTGATGCCAGTGCGCGCGAACTCGTCGAGCTGACCGGCCGGTTCGTCGGGCTCGCTCAGCATCGTGAGGGCGTCCTCGATGGCGTCGAGCCGATCGCGCACGCGGTCGCCGGCGTACTTCCGGGCGAGCTCGTCGAGGTACGCGCGGTCGAGCCGCGCGGGGTCGTACTGGCGGATCGCATCGCGGTTGCGCTTCTCCCAGTGCCCGACGAGGTCGGCGCACAGCGTGACCGCCCACGCGACGCCACCTTCGAGGAACGCGAACCGCAGGCCGGCGAAGCGGTGCATCACGCCGGCGAGGAACAGCGACCGGCAGAGCGCCTCACCTGCGGCCGCGAACGACCCGACGTGGTTGGCGACGTAGCTCGACGGCGACGAGCGGCTGCCCCACCCCATCCCGGTCGAGTGGAACGTGGGCATTACACCGAGCTGCTCGAACCGGCTCCACAGCGGGTCGTAGTCGAACATGCTGTCGATGCCGAGTGCGTCGACCCAGCGCGCGCCGCGCACACCGTGGTCGCCGGGAAGTGGCCGGTTGACGAGCCCGGTGCACATGACGGCCTTGAGACCGAGGGTCGTCACCGCGTGGTCGAGCACGTCGATCGCTTCGTCGGGCGCGTGGGTCGGCACGATCGCGACCGGGGAGCAGCGGTCTGCGTAGGGTGCGAACACCTCGGCCGCATAGCTGTTGAACGCGCGCGCAGCCGCGACGCGCAGGTCCGGGTCGTCGAGCCCCATGACCGTGAGCCCGTAGGTGGGGTAGAGCACCGAGAAGTCGATGCCGAGCTCACCGAGTCGTTCGTGCAGCAGTGCCGGGAACATCGCAGTCGCGCGATCGAGCGTCCGCTCGGTGGGCAGTCCCCACCATGACACCCGGAACGCGCCGAGCACGCGCTTGGTGTCTGCGTCGAGCGTGCGCGTGAGCGTGGCGCTGCGGCGCACGAGGTCCCATGCGTCGGCCGCCCGCCCGCCGCCGAACTCGGCGATGAGGTCGCGCACGACCGGCAGGTACTCGATGTGGTGCCCGTCGGCGTCGACGATCGGGTGGTCGAGCGAGGCGCGGACCTCGGCCGGATTCGTCACCGTGACGAATCTCGGGTCGAGGCGAAGTGGGAGAGCAGTGCGGCGTTGAACTCGTCGGGGTGCTCGAAGTAGGCGGAGTGGCCGGCACCATCGATCGTGACGATCTCGGCGTTGCGCAGCCGCCCGATGCTGTCGCGCGTGAGCTCGCTCGGGAACAGCGCGTCGTCGGAACCGGTGACGAGCAGCACGGGTACGCCGGTCGCGTCGAGATCCTCGGGCGCGACGTGCGTGCCGAGGAGCGCGCGCCCGATGTCGCGCATCGGCGGATCGTGGAACGTGTTGAGCTGCTGGTAGAGGAACGCCCGCGCCGGATCGGTCTTCGGGCCGAGCGCGGGATGCGTCCCGATTCCCGACTCCGGCGTCGCGCGCGGGCTGCGAAAGTGCGCGGTGAGGGCGTCGGTCCAGAGGCCGCCGACCGTGTTGCACAACGTCAGCGAGCGCACCCGCTGCGGATGCGCGATCGTGAACGCGACCACCCACCAGCCACCCATCGACTGGCCGACCAGGTGCACGTCGCCGGCGTCCGTCTCGGCAAGCACGGCCTCCATGTCGGCGACGGCCGCAACGGCGCCGTGCACGCCTGTGTTGTACGACGAGTTGCCGAAGCCGCGGGCGTCCCATGTCACGACGCGATAACCGGCGTCGACGAGTGCGGGAAGCTGCTGCCACCAGACGGCGTGGTTACCGCCCGCCCCGTGCGTCAGCATCACGGCCGGCGCGCCCGCGGTGCCGATCACCTCGAAGTAGATGTCCTCGCCGGCGCTCGCGACGCGCCCCGTGTGCCAGGGAACGCTCATCCCGCGGGCAGTGAGCTGCGCCCGCCGGTCGACCACCACGACGCGGTGAGCTGCAGCCCTTCGACGTTGCCGCGCGGTTGGAGCTCCTCGTAGATGCGCCGGTAGCCGGTACGCCTGATGCGCCACTCGCCCGCGATCTTGACGTAGGTGTCCTCGTAGAACGACGCGCCCCGTACGGTGATGTTCCACTGCGTGTCGACCACCACGTCGTTGAGCGCCCACACCCCGGTGGCCGTGTTGGGACCCGTGAGATCGATCTCCGGGTGGTGCATCGTGTGGCTCGAATGGAACGTGTCGGCGCCCATCGACCGCTGCAGGAACTCGACGATCGCCGCCCGGCCCTCGAACGTGTAACCGCCTCCGGAGTACGCGGCCACGGCGTCGTCGGTGAAGCACGAGCCGATCTCGCCCCAGAGCTTCTGGTCGAGGCAACGGGCGTACTTGTACTTGAGCCGCTTGATGAGCTCGATCTCGACCAGGTCCTCCGGCGTCATCGGCACGGACTGTACGCGTGTCGCGGCGAGGGCCGCGAGGAGCCGCCTCGGGATTATCGGCGAAGTCCCGAAAGCGCCGTGAGGCGCTCCCCCACGCCGCCGATAATCCCCGTTATGTCAACTACCGCAGGGCGCGCTGGCGCCGGGCCGGCCGGAGGGCGAGCAGCCCGAGGAGGATCATCCCGGCGCCGAGGCCGAGGTGGAGCCAGTCGTCGGCGGTGTTCAGCGGTACGAAGTTGGCGTCGTGCTCGTCTTCGACGATGAGGCCGTACAGCCACAGCACGAGGTACGTCGCGCCGCCGGCGAACAGGAAGGTCCGCGACCAGTTCGCGGAACGCGCGGCCGCGAGGCCGACGACCCCGAACAGCAGGTGCACGACGTTGTGCAGTACCGAGACCTGGAACACGCCGAGAAGCTCGGCCTGCGAATCGTGGCCCGCGAACTCGATGCCGTCGAGGTTCTGGGTGA
>Ga0073934_10006720_pt1 | contig 16516 bp, 9 predicted proteins | sample LarsenN4metaG_FD_76834 | JGI IMG/M metagenome (GOLD analysis project Ga0073934, IMG submission 76834) | Hot spring sediment bacterial and archeal communities from British Columbia, Canada, to study Microbial Dark Matter (Phase II) - Larsen... ...
CGAGCCCTCGGTCTTCCGCCACGTGGTCTACATCATTAAGGAGAACCACACCTACGACATGACCCTGGGCGACCTGCCACAGGGCAACGGCGATCCCTCCCTCTGCACATTCCCGGAGGAGGTGACTCCTAACCAGCACGCGCTTGCCCGGGAGTGGGTGCTGCTGGACAACACCTACACCAGCGGCACCAACTCCGCGGACGGCCACCAGTGGGCCGCCTCCTCCGTGGCCAACGACTACGTGGAGCGCAACTACAGCGCCCACGTGCGCAGCTACCCCTACGATGGCGGCGATCCCCTCGCCTACTCCCCGGCCGGGTTCCTCTGGACGGCCGCCCGCCGCAGGGGGCTGTCCGTACGCGTCTACGGCGAGTTCGTCAACGAGCCCAGGATCGTGGACACCCGCGGCGGCAGGCCCACCTGGCAGGCCCTCTGGCAGGACTACCGCCAGGGCGGCAACCGCTTCCAGATCACCGCTCACACAGACCAGGAGGCGCTGCGGCCGCTCCTCCACCCACGCTTCATAGGCTTCCCCATGACGGTCTCCGATCAGTGGCGGGCGGATCAGTTCCTGGAGGACCTGGACCGCTTCCAGCGCGAAGGCGGCCTGCCGAACCTCTCCATCCTGCTCCTGCCCAACAATCACACCGCGGGCACGAACCCGTCCATGCCCACGCCCAGGGCCCTCGTGGCAGACAACGACCTGGCGCTGGGGCGCATCGTGGACCGCATCTCCCACTCCCGCTTCTGGAGCGAGACGCTCATCCTGGTGATCGAGGACGATTCCCAGCTCGGGCTGGACCACGTGGACGGGCACCGCACCCTGGCCTACTGCATCTCACCCTACACGCGCCGCGGCGTGGTGGTGAGCACTCCCTACAACCATACATCCTTCGTGCGGACCATGGGGCTGGTGCTCGGCTTCCCACCATTGAACCGGTTCGACCGCACGGCCACGCCGCTGACCGACTGCTTCATGGACACTCCGGACCTGCGGCCGTTCGTGCACCGGCCTGCCCGGGTGCGCCTGGACGAGATGAACCCTCCCGCCAGGCTGCTGCGTGGAGAGGCCCGGAGGCTGGCCGAGGCGTGCGCCCGACTGGACTGGGCCGACGTGGACCGCGCCCACGCGGAGACGGTCTCCCGGGCCGTGTGGGCCTCCACGCGCCCTGGCCAGCCGTTCCCGCGCTACGCCTTCCACCCGCCGGACCGGGACGAGTGACCGCCCGCCAAGGCAGGATTCCGGCCGCCAGGACGCCAAGACCACGGGTGGCCCAGGAAGAGGCGGGACCACGGGTGGATTCTGAAGCAATGGGAGCCTGCCCCGTGCGCCGGGGCCCTCGCGGCCTTCCCGCCTCGCCGTGTCCTCGGGACTCCACCCATTGAGAACGAAAAAGGAGCCGATCGTCGTGTCGGGTCCGATCCAAATCCCATGGCTCAACCCTGCATCCTGTGCACCGCGCCCTTCGCCCTGCGTCCCATGATCCGTCCAACGACCCTGCTCGCCATATCCGCCATGATCGTTTCCAGCCCAGCGGCGCAGGCGCGCCGCCCGCCCGCCTGCCTGCCGGTCGCCCTGCGCGTGGAGTACCTGGACCGCCCCCTGGGCCTGGACGTCCAGCGCCCGCGCCTCTCCTGGCGCCTCCAGGACTCCCGCCGCGGCGCCCGCCAGACGGCCTACCAGATCCGTGTCGCCGAGACGCCCGGCGGGCTGGCGCGCGGACAGGCGCTCTGGGACTCGGGCCGCGTGGCATCCGACCAGACCGCCCACGTGCACTATGCCGGACCGCCACTCCGCTCCGGCCAGCGCTGCTGGTGGGCCGTGCGCGTCTGGGACCTGAGGGGCCGGCCCTCCCCCTGGAGCGAGGCGAGCTGGTGGGAGATGGGCCTCCTGGACCCGTCAGAGTGGAAGGCCCAGTGGATCGGCATGCCAGAGGCGCAGGCGCCCGGCATGCAGGCCGCCGATGCCGCCTGGATCTGGCACGCCGAGCCCGAGACGACCAACGCAACGCGCTTCTTCCGCGGCATGCTGGACGTTCCCGCTGGCGGCGCCATCACCTCGGGACGGCTCCTTGCCGCCGTGGACAACGACCTGGAGGCCTTCGTCAACGGCGAGCGGGTTGGCGTCACCTCCGGCTGGCAGTCGTTCGCGGAGTTCGACATCGGCCACCTGCTGCGGCCAGGACGCAACATCATCGGCCTCCGCGCCCGCAATGTGGCCGGACCCGCCGGAGTGGCGGCCATCGCCACCGTCCAATGGGAGGGGGGCTCGGTCCGCTTGGTGACTGGCGCCTCGGGCTGGAAGACCTCCGCAGAAGGGCCGGCGGGGTGGAACACGCGGGAGTTTGACGATGCCCGCTGGGGAGCCGCACGCGTGGTCAAGCGCATGGGAGAGCAGCCATGGGGGACCCCCGCCCTGGCCGACCGGGGCGGCCCGGCGCCCTACCTGCGCCGGGAGTTCCGGCTGAGCAAGCCCATCCGCAGCGCCCGCATCTATGCCACGGCCCTGGGCAGCTATAGGGTTCACGTGAACGGGCGGCGCGTGGGCAACGACATCCTCACCCCGGAGTGGACCGACTACCGCAAGCGCGCGATCTACCAGACCTACGACGTGACGGACCTCCTGCGCCAGGGAGAGAACACGGTGGGTGCCATCCTGGGCGACGGCTGGTACGCCAGCGGGCTGGGCTGGGCCCTCCAACGGTTCTGCTTCGGTCCGCCGCCCACCCGGTTCCTGGCCCAGCTCCACGTGACCTATGCGGACGGCACCGATGAGCGGATCGTCACCGACGGCACCTGGCAGGCGGCCCAGGGGCCCATTCTGCGCTCAGAGATCTACGCGGGAGAGACCTACGATGCCCGCCGGGAACTGAGCGGCTGGGACCTGCCCGGCACCGCCAGCGGCGCATGGCATCCCGCCCGGGTGATCCCCACACCCCCCATCGCCCTGAGCGGCCAGCGGTCTCCCACGATTCAGGTGGCCCTGCGGCTGCGGCCGAAAGCCATCACCCGCCCGGCTGAGGGCGTGCACGTCTTCGACATGGGCCAGAACATGGTGGGCTGGGTGCGCCTTCGCGTGAAGGGCCCGGCGGGCTCCACCGTGCGCCTGCGCTTCGCCGAGATGCTCCAGCCTGACGGACATATCTACACGGCCAACCTGCGCCGCGCCGAGGCCACCGACACCTACACCCTCAAGGGCGGCGGCGAGGAGGAGGTCTTCGAGCCTCACTTCACCTACCACGGCTTCCGCTACGTGGAGGTGACGGGCTTCCCCGGCACGCCCACTGTGGACACCCTGGAGGGGCAGGTCTTCCACTCTGCCATGCCCCTCACGGGACGCCTGGTCACGTCCAGCCCCCTGGTGGACCGCCTGGCCGAGAACATCCTGTGGGGCCTTCGTGGCAACCACCACAGCGTGCCCACGGACTGCCCCCAGAGGGACGAGAGGCTGGGATGGATGGGCGATGCCACCGCGATCGCCGAAACGGCCAGCTTCTTCTTGGAGACGGCGGCCTTCTACGGAAAGTGGATGCGCGACGTGGTGGAGGCCCAGTCTCCAGAGGGAGGATTCTCGGACGTCTCCCCGCGCGTGATCGACCTCGCCGACGGCGCGCCCGCCTGGGGCGACGCCGGAATCCTGGTGCCCCACGCCGTCTTCCGCCAGTACGGCGACGTGGAGATCGTCCGCGAGAACTGGCCGGCCATGGAGAAGTGGATGACCTACATCCACTCCGCCAACCCGAATCTCTTGTGGATGAAGCGGCGCAACAACGACTTCGGGGACTGGGTGCCGGCCGATTCGGTCACTCCCAAGGACGTCATCGCCACGGCCATCTGGGCGATGGACGCCCGGGCCATGGCGGAGATGGCCCGGGCCCTTGGGCTCGCCGCGGAGGCAGCCCGCTATGAGAAGCTCCATGCCGGCATTCGGGAGGCATTCCAGAAGGCCTACGTGAAGGCGGATGGAACGGTGGGCAACGGCAGCCAGACCTGCTATGCCCTGGCCTTCGCCGCGGACCTGATCCCCTCCCACCTCCGCGCAGCCGCCGCCAGCAGGCTTGTCGCCGACATCGAATCGCGCGGCAGCCATCTCTCGACCGGATTCCTGGGAACGTTCGTGCTCCTGCCGGCCCTCTCCGAAAATGGGCGCGACGACGTGGCCTGCACACTCCTCCTGAACGAGACCTATCCCTCCTGGGGCTACACCATCAAGCACGGGGCCACCACCATCTGGGAGCGGTGGGACGGCTGGCGCCACGACAAGGGGTTCCAGGACCCGGGCATGAACTCGTTCAACCACTACGCCTTCGGGTCTGTGGGAGCCTGGATGTTCCGCTATCTGGCCGGCATCCAGGCGGCTGCTCCTGGATTCCGGCGCATCGTCATCCGGCCGCGGATCGACCCACGTCTCACCCACGTGCGCGCGGAATACGACTCGCTCCACGGCTCCATCGTGAGCGAGTGGACGCGGCAGCCGGGCGGACCCCTGCGGCTCGCGGTGACGGTTCCTCCCAACACCCGCGCCCAGGTCCACATCCCGAGCCGGGACCCGTCCCAGGTCCGGGAGGGCGGCCGGCCCATCGCCCTGGGGCGCGGCATCGAGCTGGTTCGGGTGGAGAACGGCGCGGCGGTCTACGAGGTGGGCGCGGGCGCCTACGCGTTCGAGGCCGGGCTCTAGAGGGCCGCAGCACACGGCGGGCAATGCTGGTGCGCGGCCACCCTGCCGGTGCCGGCATCTTTCGGCACGTGCCGGCACGGATGCCAGGGCGATGCGCCGCGCCCGTCCAGCCTGCCGGCCACACCCGGCGCGCGTCCCGCCGCCAGACGCACCACAGCCGCATGGCCGGGAGGCCGTGCGGCTGTGGGCTGGACCGAATGGATGGTTCGTTGGCTGTCTCGAACGCAGTTTATGGAAGGATGTGTTTCGCCCTGTCGCTCGTGGGCCGCTGGCACCTGGAACGGGTCTTCAGACGCGTGGCTCGCGCCGCGAGTATCGACCGGTGGCCGTTTCCGGCTATCCAGGCGATGCCGGGGCTCGGTGACCGTGCAAGGAAGCCCGCTCCGTGCTGCGTGCCGCTTGAGTTTCAGGCGGGATCAAGCTGATCGGCTGCCTCCTTTCGGACGGGAGCCCCGCGGCAGCCACGGATGGCCGGACGGGCATCCCCTGTTCAACTCCGCCCAGAGTCTACTCCGCGCCCGCCCATCCGGCATCCCCTTTTTGGCGGATTCTGGGCACCGTCCGCTGAAGGCTGCGACATTCGCCGGAGCTTCTATGGACGGCCCGCCAGGGCGCGCAGCAGCTCCGTGGAGTCCTCGGCCGGGCGAGCGCAAGCGGCATGCCCCAGCCGCGGCCGCTCAGCGTCGGACCGGCGCCGGTGGGCCCGAGCAGGGACGCGAGAACCGGGCTGGCCACCTGCGGGGCGTGCATCAGAAGCCTCTCATCCGCCCTGCGCCCGCGAAGGCGCGCGGCCCGGCAATGACCCACCGGCCACCTGCCCGATGATCCCTGGCATTACAGGCTCAGCCCGGGAGGGTCCTGGTGGTACGAATCCAGCACCCTCAGATAGTTGGCGCGCTCGTAGAGGGAGGGCGACTCGATGAGCCGCTCGCTCAGCAGGCCCCGCACCGAATCGAACGACGCGTGGCGCCGGTCCTCCATCCACCGCGTCATCTCGCCCAGGATATCGCGGAGGCGCCGCACTCCCCGCTGAAGGAGCTCAGAAGCGACCATGACCGCGTTGGCGCCGGCCAGCACGGCCTTCAGCGCGTCGTGGCCCGTGTGCACGCCGCCCGATAGAGCCAGATCCGCCTCCACGCGCCCGTGGAGCATCGCCGTCCACCGCAGAGGCAGCCGCAGGTCCTCCGAGCTGCTGAGCATCAGGTGGGGCGTCATCTCCAGCCGATCCAGGTCGACGTCGGGCTGGTAGAAGCGGTTGAAGAGCACGAGCCCGCGGGCACCGGCGGCGCAGAGGCGCGCGGCGAGGTGCGCCAGGGAGGTGTAGAACGGCAACAGCTTCACTGCGACGGGGATGTCCACCGCAGCGCGCACGTCTCTGAGCAGCTCCACGCAGAGGTTTTCGATCTCGCAGGCCGGAACGGCCGGGTCCGAGGGGATCGAGTAGATGTTCAGCTCCAGGGCGTGGGCGCCTGCCTCCTGGATCAGCCGGGCGAAGGAGGTCCAGCCGCCGCGAGTGATGCCGTTGAGGCTGGCGATCACCGGGATCTGCACAGCCTGGCGGGCCTGCTGGATCAGCGCCCCGTACTCGTCCGGGCCCAGGCTGTAGACGTCCATCTTGGGCAGATAGGCCTCCGGCACGGGTGAGTCGGTGGCATGCGCGAATCCGCGGCCCTGGCTGGCGTAGGCGATCTCCTCCTCGAAGAGGGAGCAGAGCACCACCGCGGCGGCGCCGGCATCCTCCAGCCGGCGAATCCCGTCCAGCGTCTTGGTGAGCGGCGAGGGAGAGGCGATGAGGGGATGCTTGAGCCGAAGGCCCAGGTACGCGACTTCCGTGTTCATGGCCTAGAGAGAAGGGGTGGGGCGCACGAAGCTGCGGCGGACCGGTCCCCACCCGCTTCGCTCAGTGCGCCGGGCGGTGCCATGCCGAGCGCGCGGCCCTCAGAGCGCCATCCGCCACCATAAGCACGATGACGACGGGCCCCAGCGCGGCCCCCGCGAAGACCGCCAGCGGGCTGACAGCGGGGGAGGTCACCGCGACCCCTAGGACGAGGGCGTACAGCGGCAGCTTCACCGCGGCCAGGACGGCGATCCACGCTCCGGCCAGCGGATTGTCCGGACGACAGGCGCGGGGCACCAGCATCAGGAAGCTCCACAGACTGAAGAGCCCCACGGCGGCCCCCGCCGCCAGCCCCAGGGCCGCGGGCGTCTCTCCCATAAGCAGTGCCGCAAGGATGAAGAACAGACCCAGGCCCGCGGTGGCGCGCAGGGCCCTCTGCGGCAGGCTTTCCATGACGATCCCTCCCGGCCGATTACGCCCCGGATTGCCTGGATCCCGGGAGCCGACCTGTCCTATCTTGGCCCCAGCGCGGCCCGCCGCGCATCCGCCAATCGGCCGATTCTCGCCGCGGAGGCCTGCTGCGCCTCCTCAGCCACGTGGCATCCCGGCGTGCTGCACTGCATGGACTTCCAGGCGTCGCCGATCTCCACCGGATGGACGAACTGCATCCCATTCACGGACGACCGCGTCTTGCCGTCGGGGCCGCGCTGGAGCACGATTGTGTGGCAGAGATTGCAGTCGTTTGTGAGCACCCTCCCGTCGTCCGCCACGTGCTGATTGTCGTGGCAACGGAAGCAACCCTCCGAGTACATATGGTCGTTGCGGTCCGGGTAGGAGCGCCAGCTCACCTTCATCTCGGGGAAGTAGGAGCGGCTGTAGATGGCCTGGAGGTGCTGGATGGCGGCTTCGATCTTCGGGCGGGCGGACCGGGCCACCGCGGGATGGTTCTTCGCATAGAACTCATCCACGCCGCTGCGGATTCCCGCCACCGCCTCCTTCTCCGTCTTCCAGGGCTTCTCCAACAACTCCACTCCCAGCCGACGGATCTCCGGCAGGGAGGGGTCGATCTGCCCCAGAGACATGGCCAGGTTCACGCTGCGCGCCGGGTGACGGTAGATGTGGGTGGGGCGGTTGTGGCAGTCGATGCAGTCCACCACGTGGCGCTTGGCGGTGCGCAACTGGGATTCCGTAAGGGGGTGCTCCTTGCTCCGCCACCGCGTCACCTTCCCATCCTTGGACTTGGACTCGACGTAGGGGATCACCAGCCGCTGACGATCCGTGGCCACGTAGGTGATCTCGTGGTCAAGGTACATGTGGGCGTGGATCCCCTCCGTGGCTCCGTGCTCGGCGCTTCCTCCCCCGATCTTCATCAGCATGTTGATCTGGGCCCGGGAGTTCTTCTCGTCCGAAAGGAAGTAGGTGCGTCCCTCCAGCTTCTGGCTGTAGAAGTGCTTGGGCCAGTGGCACTGCTCGCAGGTCTCCTTGGCGGGCCTCAGGTTCTCCAGCGGCGTGGGGATGGGACGGTGGTACTTGTTGAAGAGCGTGGAGTACACCTGGTAGGCGCCGGACAGCTTCGAGCGCACGTACCACGTGGCCCCCTCTCCTATGTGGCAGGCCACGCAGGTAACCCGCGCGTGGGGCGAAGCCTGATAGGCCACATACTCCGGCTTCATCACGGAATGGCAGAGCTTGCCGCAGAACTCCACGGAATCCGTGTACTCGTAGGCCTGGTAGCTCCCGAAGGCAGAGAGCGCCACAAACGCCAGCGTGCCGAAGGTGAAGAGCACGGCGGCCCGCCGGTGGCCCGGGAGGTTCAGGTCCAGGCGAGGGAGGGGAGGCTCCGCCGCCGCGGCCTTGGCGCGAAGGTTGGCCTTCACTATCCCCACGATGGCCGTGATGACGCCCAGGATCAGGAATCCGGGCAACACGATCCACGTGACGAGCCCCAGGTAGGGATGGCCCGGTCCCGGCGCAGTCAGGTCGAGTATGAAAAGAAACCCGATGCAGGCCAGCATGGTGCCGGCCAGCATGGTGCCCGCCAGGGTGGTGGCGTTGTAGAAGCAGCTGGGAAGACGCCGCATAGTCGATGCAAACCTCCCGCAGGCCGGCAAGTCGCGCCTTGTATCCTGGCGCGTATCCGCCTGGCCCGCCGCGCCGCATACGCTCCCGGCGTCTCGGCCAGAGCACCTCGATCTATGGTCTAGGCGAGCCGGGTGGCGACGATTCCTGGTCCGGCGGGCCCTCTCCTGTCCCTTCTCCTTCCGCCGCCTCCAGCCGCTCCAGCTCCAGCGGGTGCTCCCGCTCCATCTCCTCACGAGTCATCGTGCCGGTCAGGAACACACCGCTCATCGGGAAGCTGTCGGGATTGAAGTGGGTGTTGTAGAAGTGCCAGAGCACTATGGCGAGGAAGGCCAGCACGGCCTCGTCGCTGTGGGCGATCAGGGCAGCCGACAGGCCCACCTCCGGCAGCAGGTTCCCGAAGTAGATGGGAAACCAGAGAACGAGGCCGGAGAGGACCATGATGGGCATTCCCCAGTAGACGGCGAAGTAGTCGAACTTCTCCCGGAACTGGAACCGATCGAACTTGGGCTCCTCGGCGGTGAGGCCCAGGTAGTAGCGGGCCGTGTCCAGCACGTCTGCCAGGTCCTTGCGGGTGGGAAGCATGGTCATGGACTTCAGGGTGAATCCGGCCTGCTTCCACCGGTAGAGCAGGTAGACGGTGTGCCAGATCCATGTGAAGATCATCACGAGGGCGGCACCCCGGTGCACCAGCCGGGACACGGGCAGGCCGCCCATGGCGAGATTGAGGGCGCGCAACCACTCCACCTCCGGGAACCGCAGGGGCATTCCCGTGAGGACTAGAAGCGTGAAGCTCAATGCCAGGAGGCCGTGCTGGATCCGCTGGGCCAGCGTGAAGCGCTGGTAGCGCTTCTGGGGGACCGCCTCATCCCGCTTCCTTGGCCGGAAGAGGTGAAAGACTACAGCCAGGCCGATGAGCCCCGCGGCAGCCATGGCGGTCCACTTCACTCCGCCCGCGCCCAGCACCGAGAGCGTCAGGGCGATCACCACGAAGAGGAAGCTCAGGGAGATCAGGGCGCCCACCAGCCGGCCCGCGCGGGGCGGCCGGCCCTGGCCGAACACCTCGCGCCGAAGGTCCAGAGCGACCCCCGCCAGAAGCAGCAGGATGGTGACGGTGGTGAGCGCCCGGAAGAAAAACTCCTCCCAGTAGAGGGCCGGCGTATCCTTCACCTTCAGGCGCAGGTGGTTCGCCCCGGACATGGCGAAGTTCACCCTGGCCCCGGGGTGGCAGCCCTGCTGGGAGCACGTCTTGGCAGCGTTGTTCCGGTGGGTGGTGGAGGCGGGATGGCTGGGTGACAGGACGTCGTGGTGCAGGTGGCAGTCGGTGCAGATGGCGACGCGCAGGTCGTTGAACCGCAGGAGCGCCTTTCCGTGGAAGCTCTCCTTGTAGGAGGCAACCGCGTCTGGGTCCACCTTGTAGCGGCCCATGCGCTCCCGCTGTTCGTGGCACTGGGTGCAGACCTGGACCTTCTGCTGGCGGGTCCACTTGCTTCCGGCGGTGATGGCGTGGGGATCGCCGCTCCCGTGGCAGAAGATGCACGTGGGATGGTCCCCTGGAACGTAGTCCTCCCGGGAGTGCGTGCTCTTTCGGAAGGCCTCGGCGGCATCGTTGTGGCAGGCGCCGCAGGAGGCCTTCTCCTTAACCATGGCCGGCGTGTGGGGTGCCGCGGTGATGGAGGAGTGGCAGTCCTGGCAGACCAGCTCCTTGTGGGCTGAGCCTTTCAGGCCGGCATGATTGACGGCTCTGGCGCCATCCACATCGGCGGAGTGGCAGGCCATGCAGGCCTCCACGTCCTCCCGGGGGATGGCACCGCCGCCTGCCTGCCCGCCGGCAGCGGCGCTGAACAGGAGCGCGCCCCCGCCTGCCGCGAGGGCGCACAGAGAGGCCAGTATCAGTCCGGGGGTGGAGGGCCGGCCCAATCTCCGCACGGTTGCCTGCTCCTCTGGATGTGGCCGGCCACGCATGGGTTGCGCGCTACTTGACCTTCGCGTCGCCCGGCAGCTTGTCGGCCTTGATCTCGTCGATGTTCTTGACCCCGTCCTTGTCGGAATCAAGGGATTCGATCTTCTTGAGGACGTCGGCGTTGAGCTTCTTGGTCTGCAGCTCCGCCATCGCCTTCTTCATATCCTCTCCGTAGGGGTTGAGCTTCGCCCCCACGGTGTGGCAGAGCTTGCAGCCCGCCTTGTCCAGGGCACTGCCCTTTGCAATCTTGTACGCGGTCGTGAACGGCTCCTTGAAGGTGGGCATGGCCAGCGCGGCGGTCGCCAGCGCGGCCATCCCCACAGAGAGCCCCAGCCGTTTCGTGATCATCGATGTCTCCTTCGCTGTGCCGGGCAGCTCCGCAGCAGCGGAGCGGTTCTGCTGAATCACAGCCTATTCTAGGCCCAGCGGGAAGGCCCGCACATCCGCCAAACGGCGGATTATCAATGCCCGAGGAGCCGCGGCACAGCGTTGTTCCTCCCCCGCCGCGACGAGTCCTGCCTCGCCGCAAGGGTCGGCACCCTGGCGGCGGGTCGCCGGAACCAGCCCCGGGCAGCTGCTGCCTGCAGCCCCCTAAGCTGACAGTGCCGCGCGCGGGTGCTCTGCCGCTTGGCCCGCCTCCCCATCCTCGCCGGCGGCGCCTTCGTTGTCGGGAACCGTCGTCGCCCAGGCCTCTCCCATTACCGGAAACACCTTCGCCAGCGCCCAGAACACCGGGAAGGGAAGGAGCCCCACCAGCAACGCGCCGAACAGTCCCTCCTTAAATGTGTCCAGGTCGTGCGGCCACACAGGCAACCGGTAGTGCATGTAGCCTGAGAAGGTGATGGAGTAGGCCTGTCCGCCGATGACCACGTTCCAACGCATCATGAACACACCCAAGAGCACGAGGAGCAGGCTGACTGCGGTCCGCCTGAGCGTCAGCCTGGGAAGGAGCAGCAGCACCAGAGGCACAAGATTGCCGAGCCCATACTGAAGCACGAAAATGCTGTTGAAGTCCTTCTCATAGATGACACTGCGCAGGGTGTCCCAGGCCTTCACTGCCGTATAGCCCCTGAACACGAGGTCCAGGAGCTCCAGGCTGATGGCAAACACGAGGAAGAGGAGAAGGTATCGTGAGGTCATCCGGATGACGTGCATCTCCACGCCTGCTATCTCCGCCCGGGACTCGCCCGTCCGGGAGCTCCGGCGGGCGGCAAGAAGCTTCCTGCCCTCCATCACCACCATGTACGTGAGCATGCAGAGTGCGATCCCAGAGACGATGGCGGACATGATAAAGATGACCGGCATGAGCGGGGTCATCCACATGGCGTTTGCCTTGACAGACCCGAAGATGAATCCGGCATAGCCGTGGAGGAAGCACGCTATCGGGATTCCAGCCGCTGCCAGAATGCGCACTGCCTTCTTGTCCGCCGCCACAGCCGCTGGACTGAGGTCCCAGGCTCCCAGGGTCAGAATGCTGTAAAGCAGCCGGCCACCGGCCGCGAGAACCCCCGGGCGGCCTGCGGCTCGCAGCTCCAGGGCCCTGCGGACCAGGTGCTCGCGATAGACAAACCAGATCTCGGCCGCGACAAGGGCGCCATAGGTGCAGAAGACCACCCCGAAGGCGGCGATGGCGGATGTGAAGTGAGGAGTGAGAAAGACGTTCGCCGCGCGGAGAGGCTGCTGCAGGTGGAAGATGAGCGGCACGGGAGCGACCGGAAGCAGAGCGAAGGAGAACACCAGGGAGAAGCGCGCCATGTCGCGCAACTGCTTGATGCCGAACACATGATACAGCGACGACAGCACAAAGGCGCCCGCCACCAGGCCTGTCATGAACGGGTACATCACGATCTGAATCGACCAGTACACGTACTCGTTCGGATAGGTGAACAGCTCCTTGACGGTCCATGCTTCACCGTGACCCATGGCTATCGCACCTCCTTGCTCATCCCAATATAGAAGACCTGTGGCTTGGTGCCATACTCATCCTTCAGCACGTCCACCGGCTCGGACATGATCCTGCGGGTGACAGGATCCTCAGGGTCCTTGATGTTGCCGATGGCCCGGGCACCGAAGGCGCAGGCCTGAACGCACGCAGGCTGCAGGCCGTTGCTGATGCGGTGGTAGCAGAAGGTGCACTTCTCGGCGACCTTGAGTTCCGGATGAAAGAACCTGGCTCCGTAGGGGCAGGCCATGATGCAGTAACCGCAGCCGATGCAGGTCTTCCGATCAATCAGGACCACGCCATCCTCCGTGCGGTAGGTGGCGCCCACCGGGCACACCTGCACGCACGGCGGGTTCTCGCACTGATTGCAGAGCTTCGGGACGAAGAACGCCTTTGTGATCTCCGAGGGCCGGATCGTCTCGGTCTTCCCGCCGCCAACGTCTATCTTGTCTGTGGTGAAGCCGTCCCGACAGCCCTTGGGCGAATCCGCGTGGACGGTGCCGTCGGCGGTGAGGACATACCTCTCCACCCAAGTGCGGGACACTTCCGCATCAAAGGGCACTCCGTTCTCGAGCTTGCAGGCTGCCACGCACAGGCCGCAGCCAACGCACCTGGTATTGTCGACCAGGAACGCCCACTGCAAGGGCTTGCGTGCCTCCCGCCGGGCGGGAAGCTTCTTGTCGCCGCCCGCAAAGGCTCTCAGCGCGGCCACCGAACCCAGCACAAGGGCGCTCCCCTTGGCAGCCACCGCCAGCAGGCTTCTTCTTGTCAGCATGGCTATCCTCCCAGGTTGGGCGAGTGGGGATTGTGGCACGTGGCGCACTCCACGCCAGGATTGTGCCTGGCCGGGTCGATCCCAGGCACCTGCGCCCGTCCGCTTCGGGGATAGGGCAGCGCGGCATGGCAACGCAGACAGTGCTCGCGCTCCCGATGAATCACGAGCTTCGGCGGCTTTTCAGGATGCCCGAGCGCCGGGCCATGGCAGTTCTCGCAGGCGATCCGCTTGTGCACAGAGGCGTGAATCTTCCCGTAGTTCTCCGCATGGCAGTCCCGGCAGTACTCGGATGTGCGGTACCGCGGCGTGATCTGCTTCCATTCGTCCTGATTGGACCGGCGGTGCCAGCCGTACATGTAGCCGGTGGGCCCAACGCCGAAGTCGTCGGGCACCACCATGCTGCGCGCCACAAGCACGAGGCCTCCCAGACACGCGGCAATCAGAAGCGGCCTTAAGACATGACTTGTCATCCGTGCTCCTTTCCGGTCCGACCGACTGTTGGCGAGCCCGGGCGCCTTCGCTCACGTGGACCCGGGCGCCGTCCCGCGGAGTGGCTCGACCCCGCCCTGGTCACGAACTGTGGCCGCAGCAACCGGCACCCCCATGAAGCTCACCCGGTCACGCGGGGATCAGGCTAGTGGCGCCACCCACCGCTGAACCGCTCCAGCCGGGATCGGACCTCCCCGGCATGGACGCTCAGGTAGAAGATCAGGGCAAGCAGAGCGATGCCCAGGGCGGCTGAAAAGAAGCCCGCCCAGATCTCAGTCACTGCGAGTGCGCTGACCACCACGTAGAGCAGAGCGCCTGCCGTGCCGGCCTGCACGCACGCCCGGACGCGCCCAGCCAGTCCACAGCCGATCGCGGCGACGCACTCCACCACAAGGAGCAGGCCGTGGACAGTTCGCGCCCCAGCGCCGCCGCTGAGAAACGCCGCCATCGCCGGCACGAGCGCGGCGCCCAGGCCGAGCCACCGCACTGCGGCAGCACCAGCCAAGCGGTGCCGGCGCGCCAGCAGGTGGCCAAGGATCAGCAGGTACACGGCCACGGGGAGCAGATAGAAGTCCGCGAAGGCCGCCCCCAGTCCCAGACCGTGCCGCAACGCGACCATGTAGGCCACAGCGAGAGCAGCAAACGCTCCGTGGGCGTGCGCCCGGTTGTTCATGACTCGAAGCAGGCCGGCTTCCACAGCGCCCGCCACTGTGAACACCAGCATCGACAGCATTGCATGCCGGATGTCGCCCACGGAAGGCACCGCGGCGGCGGCGGCGAGGGCCGCGCTCACGCCGGCCAGCCGCCCCAGTGCTCTGGCGACCTCGGCCCGCCCGGTGCGGCGGACTAACAGCGCGGCCGCCAGCCACGCGGCGGCGGCCCCCACGACGCGGAGTGCCCAGTCCGCGCTGTTCTGGCAATGGCTGGCTGCCAGAAAGCCCCACGAAACGGTGAGCATGCTGGCGGCCCCGGCCGCCCAGCGGACGGTGCGGTGCCAGACGGCGCCCAGGGCCAGTGCCCCCGCGTACGCGGCGAGGGTGGCGGCAGCAATCCCAGCCGCGGCCGGTGTCCCCAGCGCGATGGCCCACGCCGCCTGCCACAGGATTGCGGCACCCGCGGCGGCCAGGGCCGCGTGCCGCAACGGAGGCCCCAGCACGCCTCTGTTTCCAGCGCCGCAATGCAGCCCCAGTGCATACAGCCCCACAAGAAACGGAAGCGCGGTCAGGCTCCAGCTCCTCTCCGGCAGGGCGAGGACCCGGCCCGTGAGGCCCATCCAAGCGCAACAGGCAGCCAGCGCTGCTCCATAGGCCGGCGCCTGGTGGCGAAGCCTGAGCGCGATGCGCCCGTAGAGCAGCGAACAGCCCGCGGTGACGGCCACCAGCAGCGCGTCCGCCAGGTGCGCGGAGGGATGCGCTCGCGGGACCTGCAGGCCAAACACCCAGCCGCCGATGAGGGCGGCTGTCGAGAGCGCGCCCAGTGGATGATCGATCTCACGGCCCGCCTGCGCCGATGCTCCGAACACCAGGGCGTAGCTGAACAGCGTCACCGCCATGGGCAGGCTGCCCGCGGTCCCCTGCCCAATGGCCACGGCCGCCACCCACGGCAGCGCGATATAGGCCGCGGTCACTGCTACTCGCTGGAGGGGTCGATGAAGGACCGTGCCGTCGCCTGTGTCGCGGAGGTGCGACGCGGCAACCAGAATGATGAGCGCAGGCAGGAGGGCGGCGCCCAGCCAGACACGGTCTACGAGCAGATAGAGGGTCGCCAGCCGCAGATAGGCCGCTATCAGCAGAACCCCGGATGCATAGGTGAGCAGGGGGCGCCGGCTCCGCCGGGCCAGCACCGCGAGTCCCACCGCCCCGCCGGCAACGCCGAATCCGGAAGCCTGCGCGATGAGCCGCGGCAGGGCGGGCTGGGCCGCACCGAAGAGGGCACCCCCTCCCAGCGCGACCGCCAGGGACGCAACCCCGAGCCAAGCGAGGCCGGGGCGGGCGGACCGCCACGCGGCCCAGCCATAGAAGGCCGCGGACCCCAGCGCGAACTGCGTTGCGGCAAGTGCCGCCGTGGCGCTCTCTGCGTCCTGCTCCAAGGCCGCTCCCGCAAGCCTCAGAGGGCACAGGACCACCACCCACAAACTGGCAAGCACCGGGCCCATCCGGCCCCGCGCGGTGCCATCCCACACGAGAAGTGCCAGTGCGCCTGCAAAGGCGGCCACCATCCACCATGCCGCTTGGTCGGCGCCCGAGGAGGCCAGGGTGGCGCCAGTCAGCGCCGTGGCGGCGACGCCCGCATGCAGCGCGCCCTCTGCTCCCGGCGCACGCCGGGCGACACGGTCCGCCAGCAACCGCCACAGCCAAGCCGACAGCACAAGCGCTGTACCCGCGGCCAGCCCTGGAGTCCACGGGCCTCCGGCCACGCCAGCCGCCAGGAAGCCCGCGCCAAGGTCGACTGCCACGAACGCACACCCTGCCCACGGGCTCAGGACGCGCCCGCCTTGATGCCGGAGGGCAGCGGTCCCAACTGTGGCGATCAGGCCATAGCTGCAGATGCACATCCAGAGGGTGGGTGCGGGGCCGAACCGCAAGCCCTGCCACAGCGTCGCCGCCAGGCCCAGGCTCACGGTGGAAGCCGCCGTGTCGAGGAGAGGATGCGCCGCCTGCGCGAGCCCGGCACTCGGGCCCGGGCCGGACGTCCAGCGCAGAAGCAGGCCAGCTCCCACGAGCACCGCGGCCGGAAGAATCAGATCCACGGCC
>Ga0073934_10006721_pt1 | contig 16513 bp, 17 predicted proteins | sample LarsenN4metaG_FD_76834 | JGI IMG/M metagenome (GOLD analysis project Ga0073934, IMG submission 76834) | Hot spring sediment bacterial and archeal communities from British Columbia, Canada, to study Microbial Dark Matter (Phase II) - Larsen... ...
ACGTCCAGGCGGACCGCGGCGGCGGCGGCGAGGATGACGGCTTCGGCGTCGTCCCCCTGCCGGCGGGGAAGAACCCCACGGCGCAGGCGCCCAGCGCCGAAGAGGGCCGCGCCGCGCCGGACTTCGTGCTGGAGGCCCTGGACGCGGCCCCCGTGCGCCTCAGCGACCTCCAGGGCAAGCCGGTGATCGTCAACTTCTGGGCCAGCTGGTGCGGGCCTTGCCGCACGGAGACGCCGGAACTCATCGCCGCGTACGAGAAGAACCGGGCTCAGGGCTTGGTGGTGCTGGGCGTGAACCTGCGCGAGGCTGACAGCCGGGTCCGCCCCTTCGCCGAGGACTTCGGCATCGACTATCCGGTCCTCTTCGACCGCCGCGGCGAGGTCGCGGGCGCCTGGAGCATTCGCGGGCCGAACCAGGGACTGCCCGCCAGCTACTTCATCGACCGCCAGGGCGTCGTCCGCAAGGTGGTGCTCGGCCCCGTGAGCGAGACGGTGCTGGCGCAGGGCCTGGCCCTCATCCTCCCCGGAGGCAGCTAATGACCGGCGCGCCGCTGGCCGCGCGTCTACGCTGGTCGGACTTCGACCCCTTCCGCCTCCTCTGGCGGGGATTGACGTCCGTCCGCTTCGCCCTGGCCCTCATCGCCTTCCTGGCCGGCGCTTCGCTCATCGGCGTGCTCGTCCCTCAGGTGCCCGCGGAGATGCGCGGCAATCCCGCGGCGGAGGCGGCCTGGCTGGAGTTGCAGCGGGGACGCTTCGGCTTTCTCACCGGCCCCATGGAAGCGCTGGGCCTCTTCCAGGTGTTCCGCTCTCTCTGGTTCGTCTCCGGCCTCGCCCTGCTGGTCTCCAGCGTCTGCGTGTGCACGGCCAACCGCCTGCCCCCGGTCTGGCGAAACGTGTTCCAGCCGCAAGCGCGCGTACCGGATGAGTACCTGGAACGCAGCGCGGAGGCCACGGCGGTGGACTGTGCCGACGCCGAAGGGCTGGCGCGCGAGCTGCGGCGCCGGCGCTTTCGCGTCTCGCTCTCCCGGGAAGGCGATGCCGTTTACGTGTTCGCGGACCGTTTTCCCTGGTCCCAGTTCGCGACGTTCATCACCCACCTGGCCCTCATCCTGTTCCTGGCGGGAGGCTTGGTCACGCTCGTCGCCTCCAGGCAAGTGCAGGTCTTCGTCGCCGAAGGCGAGGCGGCAAGGCCGGTCTTCGCCATCGACGACCCCGACCACATGCAGGTCTACGTGGAGGATGCGGTCGGCCGTTTCGACGAGACGGGCTTTCCGCTCGAATACCGCACGGAGCTCGTCGTCTACCGCGACGGCCGGGAGGTCGCGCGGGGGCCGACGACCGTGAGCCATCCGCTTTCGTTCGGCGGCTACCGCTTCTACCAGTCGGCCTACTTTCCGGACGGGGCCGCCCTGCGCGTGCGCGATGTCGCCAGCGGCCGGGTGGTCTTCGATGAGGTGCTGGCGCTGCTGGACCAGGCGGCCACGCCGCGGATCGTCGTCACGGACGCGGCCGGCTCGGTGCTGCTCGACGACGCCATCGTCCCCACCGATTTCCTCGGCGACGCGGCGGGCACGACCGTCAGCGTGCCGGGGACGCCGCGGCAGTTCTGGGTGGGGGCGAAGCCCGGCGCGGGCGAAGCGGCGTGGCAGCTCGTGGTCTTCGAGACCTCGCGGCCGGACGGCGCGCGTGAGGTCCTCGCCCCCGGGGCAAGCCTGGACCTCGGCGGCCTCAAGCTCACGTTCGCCGGCGTTACCGGCATCCCTTCCGCCGCCATCGGGGGCCTGCCGGGCTCTCAGGGGACGGCCGTCGCCGAGCTCTCGCAAGGGCCTCGGGGGCCCCTGCTCACCCTGGGGCCGGTAGCCGGCAGGGCGCTGGCGCTGGCGCCCGGCCTGCCCGTCGTGGTCGAAGGCTACGAGTACACGTTCGAAGGCAGGCGCGAATTCGCCGGCCTGACAGTCCGCCGCGATCCGGGCTCCACGTTCATCTGGGCCGCCACGGCCGCTTTCCTGGCCGGTCTGGCGCTGACTTTCTACACGCCCAGAAGGAGGCTGTGGGGTAAGATAGCCTCGGGCCGGGCCGTATTCCGCGGGCTCGGAGGCAGCCGTAAGGCCATCGAGAAGGAAGTTAGGGAGGTCGCGGCTAGGGCTAGCCGGAGGCTATGACGGGCTTGCTGGCCATAGACATCGGAATCGATCCCAACCTCATCGAGGTCGGCGGCCTGCTCATAACCTGGCACGGCTTCTTCACGGCCGTCGGGATCATCGTCGGCGTCTGGCTGGCGGTGCGCATCGCGACGTCCGAACGCGTGGGCATCGACGCCGATACCGCCTACACGATCGGCATCATCGTCGTCGCCGCCGGGATCGTCGGGGCGCGTGCCCTCTACGTCATCGAGAACTACGGCGATTCGCCGTCCATCGATAGCTTCGTCGACATCTTCCGGATCACGGAGGGCGGGATTTCGATCTACGGCGCCATCATCGGCGGCGCCGTGGCCGGCTGGGCCTACGGGCTCTGGAAGAAGCTCCCCTGCGCGGCCGGGGCGGACGCTGCCGTTTTCGGGATGCTGCCGGGCCTGGCCATCGGCCGCATCGGCGACATCATCAACGGGGAGCACTTCGCCAAGGCCTCGGACCTGCCGTGGGCGGTCACCTACAGCCACCCGAACAGCCCCGCCTTCTTCCGGGAGGCCATGCATCCCGCCGTCGCCTACGAGGCCATCGGCGACCTCGCCGTCCTGGCGGTAATCGCCTACCTGTGGCGGTTGCAGCCAAAGAGCGGCGTGGTCTTCACGGTGGCGTTCATCCTCTACGCCGTGATGCGGTTCTTCGTCAGCTTTCTCCGCATCGATAGCGAAAAGCCTTTCTTGGGCCTCAGCGTGCCCCAGGTGGTCTCCGTCCTCGTCGTGGCCGCCGGCGTGCCGCTGCTCGCGTTCTTCCTGAAGCGCGAGGAGCCGGAACGCCAAGCGATATCGCCTACCCGGACGCGCCGCGCCCTGTCGCGGGCGGAACGGCGCCGGCGCTTGCGAGGGGCCTGAGGCGGATGTCTGCAGCCGCGACCCGGCTCCGCCTGCTGAGCCGGCCCGATTGTGGCCTTTGCAAGGACATGGCCAGGGACCTGGCGAAGCTGGGCCTGGCCTTTGATACGATCGATATCGAAGGAGACCCCGGCCTCCTCCAAAGCTATGGCGAAGCGATCCCGGTCCTCATGCACGGCGACCGAGAGATAGCGCGCGCCCCCCAGACGGCAGAGTCCCTGCGGAGAGCGCTGGAGCGCGCCGGGCTCCTGTCCGCCGGGAGGTGACGAGATCGGCGAGCTATACCGGGTCCGCGTTGAGGGTGTGCAGTTCGACGCGGCCCATTTCGCGACCTTCGGAGGGCGGTGCGAGGCCCTTCACGGCCACAGCTACCAGGTCGCCGCGGAAGTCGAGGGCGAACTCGTCTCGGATGCGTGGGTGCTGGACTTCGGCCGGCTGAAGAGGCTGCTGCGCGAGATCTCCCGCGAGCTGGACCACCGTTTCATGCTCCAGGCCAAGAGCCCGCTGCTCCAGATCGAGGCGCGTGACGGGTTCTGGAACGTCCGCACGCCGGAGGGCCTGGTCTATTCGCTGCCGGAGCAGGACGTAGTGGCCCTGCCCATCGATAATTCCACGGCGGAACGGCTGTGCGAGTGGTTTTCGCTCCGGTTGTGGAGCGCCTTGGGCAAGAGGCGCGCGAACAATCTGCGTGCTGTAACGTTAGAAGTATGGGAAGGCCCCGGTCAGAGGGCCTCCCGGAGGACTGAGAGGCCGTGAAGTCAGGCTTGCGGCGGCCGGAGCCCTGATGGGAAGTCCCTTTCCCGGCAGAGGCTTGCCGCTAGCAGGGACGTTGATAATAATGCTCAGGTCGTTTCGCGCGGCCTTATTTGTCAGGTGAGACAGTGTTCAGCCGTCATGAACGGAACGTAAAAAGCAAAGAGGCGCCGCTGGCGTTCAAGTCCATCCTGGTCCCCGTGAACGGGAGCGAGGCCAGCCTTACCGCTGTCGAATTCGCCTGCAACATCGCCAAGCGCACGCGCGGCAAAGTGCACGTGGTCCACGTCATCGAAGTCCGGCGCGCCTTGCCTCTCAATGCCGACCTCACTTTCGAGGCGCAAAGGGGCGAGGAGATCCTCAGCCAGGCAGAGATGGCCGCGCGCCGCCAGGACCTCGAAGTCGAAGGCGACCTCCTCCAGGCGCGCGACGCCGCCCACGCCATCGTCGACGAGGCGATCGAGCGCCAGGCAGACGCGATCATCGTCGGCGTGCCCTACCGGCGGCCCTTCGGCGAATTCGAAATGGGGCGCGTCCCCACGCAGATCCTCAAAAACGCCCCCTGCGAGGTCATCATCCTGAGGATGGCCGCCGAATAACGACAATGTTCGTGCTGATCATGGGCTGCGGTCGACTGGGCGCCGAACTGGCGGTAATGCTGGAAGGCGACGGCCACGAGGTCGCCATCCTCGACGTCGACAAATACGCCTTCGACCATCTCCCGCCGACCTTCAAGGGCCAGCGGATCCTGGGCGACGGCACGGACCAGGACACGCTGCGCAAAGCCGGAGCCGAGCGCGCCGACGCTTTCATCGCCGCCACCCGCGGCGACAACCGCAACGCGCTCGCCACGCAGGTGGCAAAGCACGTCTTCCACATCAGACGCGTGGGCAGCGTGATCTTCGACCCCATGCGCGAGGAGGTCTACAGGGGCCTGGGCCTGCGGACCATCAACCCCACCAAGCTGGAAGCACAGCTCCTGCGCGAGTCGATCGAGCGGGAGGAAGACTGATGTTCATCATCGTCGCGGGCGGCGGCAAGGTCGGCTATCACCTCGCCCGGGCCCTGATCGCCGACCATGAAGTCCTCGTCATCGAGATCGACCCGGGACGCGTGGACTTCATCGCCGAGGACCTCGGCACGGACGTGATCATGCAGGGCGACGCCTGCGACGCCGCCACCATGGAGCGGGCCGGCATGGAGCGCGCCGACCTGGTGGTGGCCGCGACGGGCGAGGACGACGACAACCTGACCTTCTGCCAGATCGCCAAGGCCCGGTTCAACGTCCCCCGCGCCGTGGCGCGGATCAACAACCCCCAGAACGAGAGCTTGTTCCGGCAACTCGGCATCGATAGCACCGTCTCGGCCACGAACCTCATCCTCGGCCACATCGAGCAGGAGCTGCCGTGGCAGGGCGTCATCCCCGTCCTCACGCTGACGGGCCTCGACCTCGAAATCGTGGAGGTCCGGGTCCCCCGCGAGGCAAGGACGGTGGGGCAGCAGGTCAAGAACCTCCTCCTGCCCCAGAACTCGCTCATCTGCCTCATCATCACGGAGGGCACGCCGCGGCTGCCCACCGGCGACTCCATCATCCACGCCGACGACATCCTCCTGGCGGTCACGCGGATCGAGAACGAGGAAGCGCTGCGGACGGCGCTCACCGCGCCCGCGATCTGAAATGGCCGCCGAAATCGCCTATCTGGGGCCGCCGGGGACGTTCGGCGAGCAGGCCGCGCTCCTCTACCGGCGGCTTTCCGGCCTGGAGGCGGAACTCCGGCCCCTGGCGACGAACGCCGCCGTCGTCCGCGCCGTCGAAGCCCGCGAGGCCTCTCACGGCGTCGTGCCCGTCGAAAACAGCCTCGAAGGGGCGGTGACGGAGAGCCTGGATGCGATGCTGACCGCGCCCGGCGTGTGGGTGTGCGCGGAGCTTGCCCTGCCTGTGGAGCACCACCTGATCGCGGCGCCGGGGACGCATCTCGAGGCCGTCTCCATCGTTATGTCACACCCGCAGGCGCTCGCCCAGTGCCGCGGCTTCCTGAAGGAGCGCCTACCGCGCGCCCGGCTGGACGCGGCCCTCTCCACCGCGGCCGCGGTGGAGGAGGCCGTGCGCACGCCGGGCGCCGCTGCCATCGGCACGAGGAGGGCGGCCGAGCTCCACGGCGGCGTCGTCCTCGCCGAAACCATCCAGGACGAAAAGGAGAACCACACCCGCTTTCTGGCCCTTTCGGGTGCGGACTCCCCGCCCACCGGCGATGACAAGACCTCGATCGCCTTTGCCGTCGACCACGCGCGGCCCGGGACCCTGATCGCCGCCCTGCGCGAGCTTTCCGAACGGCAGATCAACATGACGCACATCCAGCTGCGGCCTTCGCGCAAAGGGCTGGGCCTCTACGTGTTCCTCATCGACTTCCAGGGACACAGGACGGAGGCGAACGTGGCCGAGGCGCTCCAGGCAATGGCGGCGCAATGCAGCTTCCTGCGCATCCTGGGCTCGTATCCGCGCTTCGACGAAGGCCTCTGACACTCAGACCGGACACGTTGGCTGCCGATGTTACAATCGTAGGAGCGCATGACCTTTTCTCCCTTCGAACCGCGCGAGCCTTCGCGGGACCCCGGAATGCCATCCGAACAGCCGCAATCAGAGGGCCTCAGGCCGCCGCAGCGACCGCACCGGTCCGCGTTCACCGAGGCCGACCTGTTTCGCGCCGAAGAGCCCCCGGAGCGGACGGCAGCCGGCGCACCCCTCCCCAGACAAGACGGATCCTGGTGGCGCGCGGCCGATGACCCCCGCCTGGGCCCCGAGGCGGCGGCAGCAACGGAGGGCTTCCCTCCCCAGGCCGGGGAGCGGACGCCCGGCAAGAGCCGCCGGGCCGCTCACCTCGTTTGGGAGCTGGGCCAAACCCTCGTCCTGGCCCTGATCATCTTCCTGATCGTCCGGTCCGTGGCCCAGAACTTCCGGGTAGAAGGGCCCAGCATGGAGCCCGGCCTCCACGACGGCCAGTACCTGCTGGTCAACAAAGCCGTCTACTTCAAGCTGGATATGGGGACCCTGGCGAAATACATACCGTTCCTGGACGCCAAAGACGGCGAGGAGAAGTTCCTCTTCCACGGCCCGCAGCGCGGCGACGTGGTGGTCTTCCGCTACCCGAAGGACCCGAGCCGCGACTTCATCAAGCGCGTCATAGGCGTCCCCGGCGATACCGTCGCCATCCGCGAGGGCGTGGTCTACGTCAACGGCATCGCCCTGCGGGAGGACTACACCGTCAACCCCGGCGCCACCGACATGCCGGAGCAGCTGGTACCGCCGAAAAGCTACTTCGTCCTCGGCGACAACCGCGCCAACAGCTCCGATTCGCGCAGCTGGGGCTTCGTGCCGGAGGAGAACATCATCGGCAAGGCGCTATTCTCTTACTGGCCCCTGAGCCAGCTCGGGGGCGTGGGCAACCACAGCCTGGACCTCGGCTTCATAGACGTGCCGCTGCCCTAGGGAGGCCGCCCCTTGACCGATATCGACGCCCTGCTCCGGTCGACGGGGGCCGTCCTCACGGGGCACTTTCGCCTCGCGTCCGCGCGCCATTCGCCCGTCTACATCGAGAAGTTCCGGATCATGGAGGACCCGCGGGCCACCGCCGCGCTCTGCGCCATAATCGCAGAGCACTTCCGCGGCGCCGGCGCCACGGCCGTCGCCGGCCCGGCCATGGGCGGCGTCATCCTCGCTTACGAGACCGCCAAGCAGCTGGGCGTCCGCGACATCTTCGCCGAAAAGGGCCCGTCCGGCGAGCTGTTCTTCGACCGCGGCTTCCGCGTGGAGCCGGGGCAGCCGGTGCTCGTCGTGGACGACGTCCTGACGACGGGGGGCAGCGTCCGGAAGCTGCTGTCCCTGCTGGAGAAGGCGGGTGCGCGGGTGGTGGGCGTCGGTTTCCTCGTCGACAGGACGGACGGCGGCGTGGACTTCGGCGTGCCGTTCTTCGCCTGCCACCGCATGCGCGTCGAGAGCTACGCGCCGGAGGAATGCCCGCTCTGCCGCGAAGGCGCGCCCATCATCGATACGTAGCCGGCCGCCGCGTCGACAGAAACGGCCGTTCGCCGGGGGCGCTCCCGGCTTCCGAGGCTAGTCCACGTGGCCGCTGGCGCCGAGCTTCGGCGAGAGCAGCGGCTTGCCGTCCGGGCCAGCCGGTTCCCCGGGGGCGCTCCCCGGCTTCCGAGGCTAGTCCACGTGGCCGCTGGCGCCGAGCTTCGGCGAGAGCAGCGGCTTGCCATCCGGGCCGATGGCCGGATCGAGGCCGGAGGACCGCATCATCTTGGCGTGGCGCTGCTTGAGGTGCTCGATCTCGCGCCGGTCCTCCAGCTCGCCGCGGGTCGGCTTGGGCTTCGGCTCCGGGCGATAGAGCTCCGGGTGCTCGTTCATGGGCACGCCGCCCGTATTCATGTTCTTGACCTTGCGGCCGTCGTGGTGCCAGTACTTGAAGTCGTCGGGAATGCGGCGGGGCAGCCCGTCGCGGAACGTGAAGGCCGAAAACGAAGTCGGCATGATCCGGCGGCTGTCGCGGTCGCAGAGCGGACAGGGCGCCGGCTCCGAAGACTCCCGCATGGAGCGCAGCTCCTCGAAGACGCCGTCGCAGTGCTCGCAGTAGTACTCGTACAGAGGCATTCGCCTGCCCCTCCTCCAACCGGTTTCTGGCCTGTTTTGCTAAATGATACGCGAAACGCCCGCCGCCGCGATCTTTGGGCGCACACAGGAGGCGCTCGCCGGACTCAGGGCTGCGGGACGGGTCGCGTCTGCCGGAGCGTCTCCACGAAGCGGGCGCTACGCACCTCCCGCTCCAGCACGTGGCGCACGTAGGCGCCGAGGCAGCCCTCCAGCTCCGCGGCGAGCGCCGCCGACAGCCTGACGCGCGCCGCCTCCTCGAACGCTGCGCGGCGCAGCAGGCGGAGGACTTTCAGCCCGTTCAGGCTCAGGGGCGAGAGGCGGAGGGCTTCGTCGGCGCAGTCGGGACAGACAGCGCCGCCGGCGTCGGCGCTCCAGAAGTTCGTCACGGGCTCCAGCCTTTTCCCGCAGGCCGCGCAGTCCGTCAGGGACGGCGCGTACCCCAGCTCCGCCAGCAACAGGAGCTCGAAGCGGCGGACGGCCAGATCGTAGGCTTCGGCGGCATCTATGTATCCGAGCGTCGCCAGCAGCAGGCGGAAGATGGGGTTGCCCTCCGAGCGTTCGGGGGTCAGGCGGTCGACCAGCTCCGCGCAGTAGAGGCCGCGGCTGAGCCGCTCCAGGTCGGCGCGGAGGCTGGAGAATGCGTCCACGGTCTCGGCCTGGGTCACGATGTCGAGGTCGCGGCCCTCGGCCAGCAGGTAGGAGCCGTGGGTCAAGGGCTCCAGGTGTCCGGCGAGCCGGCTCTTCGTGCGCCGGACGCCCTTGGCGACGGCGTCCACTTTGCCTCCGTGCGACGTATAAAGCGTGACGATCTTGTCCGCTTCGCCGAGGCGCCGCTGGCGGAGGACGATCGCCTGGGTCTTGTACACGCGGGGCCGCGGCATGGCCCCAGTCTAGCAGCGCCCCAGCGGGCCGGAGGCCCCGCGTCCCGCCTCGGGAGGCGGTCCGCCCTTCTTCGCTACTCTTCCGTGACGTCCATCTTCACGAGCGGCAACGGCCCGGCCTTCTCCGCGGCCGGGATGTATGGCCAGTACTTGGCCAGGGCGCCGCCATCGACGCGGAAATCGGCGCCGGTGATCAGGCGGGCGTAGTCGGAGGCAAGGAAGGCGACCACGTGGCCGTAATCGGTGGGCGTCGGCTGTTCGCCGAGGGGGATGAGGCGCGGCGGGTCGATGCCGACGAATGCGCGGCTGGGGCCCTGGGGCCCGGCGGCGCGGCGGGCGGCGATCAGCTCCGGGTTGTCCGGCAGCGTGAACGTGGGCGTGAAGCTGTTGACGCGGATACCGTAAGGCGCCAGGTCCATGGCCGCGGCGCGCGTGAACTGCACCAGGGCGCCTTTGCTGGTCGCGTAGCCGATGTTGCCCGCCGGCCCCTGCCAACCGGCTGTCGATATGATGCAAATGATGCTTCCCTTGATGCCGCGCTCGATCATCGACATGGCGACGTGCTTCGTATTGAGGAAGTTGCCGGCGCAGGCGACCTCAACCTGGCGGTTGAAGCCTGCCAGGTCGCGCTCCAGGAGGCCGCCGCCGGTCATGACCGCGGCGCTGTTGACGAGGATGTCGATCTTGCCCCACGCCTCCAGGACGCGGGCGACGTAGGCCTGCACCTCGACCTCGTTGGAGACGTCGCCGACGGCGGTCATCGCCGTGCCGCCGTTGCGCTCGATGCGGCGCACGCACGCCTCCGCCGCCTCGGGCCGGACGTCGTTGCAGGCCACCCGGGCGCCGTACTTGGCGAGCATCAGTGCCAGGCCGCTGCCGATATTCGGCCCCGTGCCGGTAACCAGCGCTACTTTCCCGTCGAGAGAGATGTCCACGGCCTTCGCTCCTTGCTGCGTTCGGTAGTCCAAGCGCCGCGAGCGTAGCCCAGCCCCGGCGGAGCCGCAATCATCGGCGGCCCGCTATACTCCGGCAGGTGAACACCCCTGAACGGCCGGCGACCATCCCCGCAGGCCTCGAGTACGCGGCGCGGCGGCACGGCGAGCGCATCGCGTATATCGAGGGCGAGCGGCGCCTGACCTGGCGCGAGCTGAGGGACCGCGCCCGGGAGGCGGCCGCCGGGCTTGTCGCCTCCGGGTTCGAAAAGGGCGACCGCGCGGCGATCTGCGCCGAGAACAGCATCGACTGGATCGTCGCCTACCATGCGACAGCGATGGCGGGCGGGGCCGCGGCGCTCGTCTACTTCGACCTCAAGCCCCGGGAGATCGAGGAGCAGGTCCGGCGGCCGGACTGCCGCGTCCTGTTCGCCTCCCGGCCCGTGGTCCAGAAGCTCGGCCTGCCCCCGGCGGAACGGACTGTGCTCCTCGGCGAGGGCGGGGGCGGCATGGAAGGCTTGCCCACGTTGGCCGCGCTGGCCGCCGGCGCGGACGAGGCCTCGCGCCGCCGCTTGGAAGCGCGGGCAGTCTCGCCCGAAGACCTCGCGGCGGTCATCTATACGTCCGGGACCACCGGAGGCGCCAAGGGCGTCATGCTGACGCACCGCAACTTCATGGCCAACGCGCACGCGGTGCTCGCCACCCTGGACGTGGGCGCGGGGGACTCCGTGCTGCTCGTGCTTCCCCTCCATCACGCGCTGCCGTTCATGGCCACAGTCCTGCTCCCAGGCCTGGTCGGCGCGCACTTCATCATCGAAAACGATCTCCGCCGCATCCGCGACCGCCTTCAGGAGCACCGTCCGACGATCTTCTTCGGCGTCCCCGCCCTCTACGAGCTCATGTACCGGAACCTGCTGGCGCGAGCGGAATCGGAGGGGCGCCTCCAGACGCTGCTTGCCTGGCAGGCGAGGTCGCGCGCCATCAAGCGGCTGACGGGCTTGAACCTGGGGCCCTTGCTGTTCCGGCGGGTCCACAAGGCGCTTGGCGGCAGGCTCCGGTTCCTCGTCAGCGGCGGCGCGGCCCTGAAACCGCAGACCGCGCTCGACTTCTTCAGCCTCGGGCTGCCGCTGCTCCAGGGCTGGGGCATGACCGAGGCCTCCCCCGCGATCGCCGTGCAGCGCTTCTCGCGGGCGCGCTTCCTGCTCACCCGCTACTACGAGCGCCACGCGGGCAGCGTCGGCCAACCGCTGCCGGGCATCGAAGTGCGCCTCGCGGACGTGCCCGAAAAGGAGATATTCGTCGCGCAGGGAGGCGAAGGCGAAGTGCTGGTCCGCGGCGAAAACGTCTTCGCGGGCTACTGGCTGGCGGAGGAGGAAACGCTGCAGGCAAAGCGGGACGGCTGGTTGCGGACGGGCGACCTCGCCCGCATCGATGCCGCGGGCAACATCTATCTGACCGGCCGGAGCAAGTACGTCATCGTCCTCGATTCGGGTGAAAAGGTGCACCCGGACGAGGTCGAGGAGAACCTGGCCGAAAGCGACCTCATCGAGGACGTGTGCGTCGTCGGCCGCGGTGCCCGGGGCAAGACCCACGTCGCCGCGGTCGTCTACGGGAGCGTGGAAGCGGCGCGCCTGCGGGCGGAGCAGGGCGGCTTCAGCCTGGATGAGGCCTCCCTGCGCCGGCTCGTGGAGGCGGAGGTGGACCGGCTGGGACGCCGCCTGGCGGCCTACAAGCGCGTCGCGCAGGTAGAGCTCGCGGACGGGCCTCTGCCGAAGACGCCCCTGCAGAAGGTCGCCCGCGGCCGCATAGCGGAGCGGTACGACTTCGACTTCGAGAAGTGGCTGGCGTCCGGGAGTTGACCGGCGCGAAGTAGCGGGCGAGCAGCCGCCGCTGCCTTCGCCCGCCCCTTACACCGCCTCGTAGGACCAGCCGCTGCGCAGCAACGCCGCGCAGAAGAGGATGGCGATCGAGAGCAGGAGCGTCAGGCCGGAGAAAACCACGGAGCGGGCGCGCAGGGCGCGGATGCGGGCGGCCGTGGCGGCGTCCGGGGAGACGGCCGCGGCCTGCTGCAGCGCCATCAGCCTCGGCCCGATGACCAACGAGTGCAGCGCCATCAGCCTCGGCCCGATGACCAACGAGTGCAGCGCCGTCAGCACCAGCACGGCCGCGAACAGCGCAAGCTTGACCGTCAGGACCCAGCCGTAGCGCAGGTCGAACATGTCCGGAGGCCCGTAGCGGTCGACGTTGTCGATGCCGGAGAGGACGAGGAGCGCCAACGAGGCGGTGCCCAGGTAGCCGAAGCGCCGGGTCACGCCCCGCAGCACGGCGGCGCGGGAGCGGGGGTCTTCTGCCGCCCGTAGCGCCGGGACGACGACGACGAACAGCATCACCTGCGAGCCGACCCAGATCGCAGCGGCGAGGATGTGCAGCCACAAAGGGACCGAGTCCAGCATGACGGAGCGCAAGCCTCATCCTAACGGCGCCACGCGCTACGGGCGAGGTTCCGTTGGTCGCCTTCGCGCTTGCGGGCCCGGCCGCTGCCGCGATTTCGTTGCTCCGCAGCGCTTCAAGGCGAACGTAGGTCGTAGATTGCCCAGAGACCTGCCAAATAACCGCCCAACATGAGGATGGCTGCAAAATCCAACGGGAAGCGTCCCGGTGCGGTCTTCAAGACCAGGGCGGAGGCGCCGATGGTCATCAACAGAATCGCCGTGGTGGCGGCCACCTGCAGGCCGGGGCCTGCGGCCGCAAGGAGATCTCCTCGATCGTAGGCCAGGTCCAGAGGCAAAAGGAACGCCATGTTTGCAGCGTTGCTACCGAATAGGTTAGCGACGGCCAGATTGAAGGCGCCAATCCGAATCGCCGCGAAGGAAGTTGAAAGCTCCGGCAGCGAAGTGACGAATGCGAGCGCCAAAGAGCCGAAGAATGTCTCACCAAGTCCCGTCTGCTCTGCCAGTCTGTCGGCGCTCCGAGCCAACAACGGACCCGCCACCAGGATTGCTGCTGCCAAGACAACGAAACCAAAGACGGCTGACCGAAACGATAGACTCAAGACTGGCACGCGCTCTTCGATCAGACCAGCCGCGGCTTGGCGCTCCCGCACGAAAATGGTGCCCAATACGTACGTCGCGGCAATGACCCCTGGGCCAACCTCAAAGCGGCCGAGAGGCCAATTCTCGCGTGCGTTACTAAAAAGCAGCGCCAGAGACGTTAGAGCAATCGCGAGGCTGGCGGTTAGGACGTGTTCCAGTGCCGCCCGCTGGAGAAGACGCCGGGCTCGAAAGACCAACGCCGCTGTTGCCAGGATCGCCATATTGGCCATGCTGCTGCCGAACAGGTCCCCGAGAGCAAGATCGGAAGCCCCGCGCCGGATCGCTGAAATATCGGTAACGAGTTCCGGCAAAGACGTAACCGCTGCAACGGCGACCGCGCCGAACCACAAGGCGCCTATTCCCGTGCGCTCTGCCAGGACATCCGCACAGACCGCCAGTCCGACCCCTGCCGCGACAACAAGGCTCGCGGAGGCGGCGAACAGCAGCCAGTCCATACCCCACGCAGACTATACGGGCTCATTTGCGTCGAAAAGGCCCCGTTTCCGTTAGTAGCCTTCGCGTTTTGGCGCTCGAGCGCGGCGGCGGCTGGTGAACCCGAGGCAGCCGGGGTAGGATTGGAGCCATGGCGGGGAACCCCGAGGCCGGCCGGCCGCCGGCGGCCCCCCAGAGCGCGCGCATCGCCCTCATCGCCGCCACGCTGGCGACGCTCGGCCTCCTCGTCCTCATCTACGCCGGCTCGCGCGGCCTGCGCGACTTCGATTCCGCCCTCATCGGCTACGCCATGGCAACGGTGGTCGCGTTTGCGGCCCTTGTCTATCGCTACACGGTCTGGATCATGCGGCCCCCTACCTGGCGCTACTTCAAGGGCGGCTGGTCCAGCTTCCTCTCCTGGAGAAACTTCCGCCGCTACACGCTCCTGGTACCCACCGCCTGGTGGACGGACATCTTCGCCCAGACGTTCATCTTCCGGCGCAGCCCCCGCCGCTGGCTGATGCACATGTCCATCTTCTGGGGAGTGGTCCTCTCGCTGGCGATCACGGTGCCGCTTTCCTTCGGGTGGGTGCGCTTCACCCTCCGCCCCCCGGACGACTACGAGATGTGGGCCTTCGGCGTGAAGCTCCTCGTCTTCCCGCTGGACACCGTCTTGAGCTTCGCCATCTTCCATGCCCTCAACTTCACCGCCATCCTGGTGCTCATCGGCGTTGCGCTGGCGTTCTGGCGCCGCAGCCGCGAGCAGGGACCGCTCCTAACCCAACGCTTCGGCTTCGACCTCCTGCCCCTCGTCCTCCTGGCCGCCGTGGCCATCACCGGCCTCACGCTCACCCTCTCCAGCGCCCTGTGGGACGGCCGCTACTACTCATTCCTCTCGTTCACGCACGAGATCGTCGTCGTTGCATGGCTGCTCTCGCTGCCGTTCGGGAAGTTCTTCCACATCATCGAAAGGCCGGCGACTATCGGCGTGCGCCTCTATCAGCGCGTGACCCAGGACCTGCGCGAAGGCGCCCTCTCCGGCTCCGACGCCCGCTGCCGCGGCTGCGGCGAGCTCCTGCCCTCCGCCCGTTTCATCGCCGACCTCAAAGCCGTCCTCTCCGACCTCGGCCAGGACTACGACCTCGATGGCGACCGCGGCGACCTGATCGACTACTGCCCGACGTGCAAGCGGCGGCTGCGGGCCGGCGCCTATTACCACCTTGTGGGAAAGCGATTCCTATGACCGTCAACCGCGATACGTTCATGGTCCGAGACTTCAATTACGACCTGCAGATGGCGGGCCGCCAGCCGGTGCAATGGCTGGAAAGCGAGCGCGCCGCCTACGACCTGGTGCCTACGCACTGCTGCTTCTGCGGCGTGCAGTGCGGCATGAACATCCGCGTGAGCGAAGGGCGGGTGGTGGGGGTGGAGCCGCGAGACTTCCCCCACAACCGCGGCGCCCTCTGCCCGAAGGGGGTCGTTGCCTACCAGCAGGCGGACCACCCGGAACGCCTCCTCTACCCGCTCCTCCGGCGCGGCGGCAAGGAAGGCCGCCTCGAACGAGCGTCCTGGGACGATGCCCTGGACTACGTCGCCGAACGCTGGCAGCGCCTGCAGGCGGAGCATGGCAAGGACAGCATCGCCGTGTACAGCGGCTCGTCCATGACCAACGAGAAGTGCTACCTCGCGGGCAAGTTCGGCCGCGTCGCCCTCGGCACCCGCCACGTCGACTACAACGGCAGGCTGTGCATGTCGGCTGCGGCAGGCGCCTACACGAAGGCTTTCGGCATCGACCGCAGCCCCCTGCCGCTGCCCGACTACGCCCTCGCCGACTGCATCCTGGCCATCGGCACCAATTTGGGCGAATGCTTCCCGGTGGCGATGCAGTGGGTGTGGCAGGCGCGAGACCGCGGCGCGACCTTCATCGTCGTGGACCCCAGGGAGACGCCGGCGGCCCGGACGGCCGACCTCTGGCTGCCGGTGCGACCCGGCACGGACGCCGCGCTGCTCAATTGCATGCTGCGCCAAGTCATCCACGACGGCCTCGTCGACGAGGCGTACGTCCGCGACCGCACCACGGGCTGGGAGGCGGTGAAGGCGGCCGTGGAAGCGTACACGCCGGAGCGGGTGGAGCCCATAACCGGCGTGCCGGCGGAGCGGCTGGTGACGGCGGCACGGCTGTACGGGCGGGCGGCGACGTCGCTCATCCTCCACGCCCGCGGCATCGAGCACAGCACCCACGGCGTCAACAACTGCCTGGCGGCGATCAACCTCGCGCTGGCCCGCGGCCAGCCAGGCAGGCCCGGCGGCGGCGTCACCATGCTCACCGGCCAGGGCAACGGCCAGGGCGGCCGCGAGATGGGCCAGAAGGCCAACCAGCTTCCCGGCTACCGCGGCATCTCCAACCCCGAAGACCGCCGCCACGTCGCCGCCGTCTGGGGCATCGACGAGGCCGAACTGCCCGGCGAGGGCGCGGCGGCGCCTGAGATCATCGGCCTGATGGCGAGGGGCGAAGTCAGGAGCTGCCTCGTCCTCTGCTCCAACCTCATGGTCTCGCTCCCGGACAACGGCTTCGTCCGGCGGGCGCTTTCCGGGCTGGAGCCGCTGGTCGTCATCGATTTCTTCATGTCGGAGACGGCGGAGCTGGCGGACGCCGTCCTGCCGGGGACCGTCTGGCTGGAAGACGAGGGCACGACCACGAACCTGGAAGGACGCGTGATCAAGATCAACAAGGCG
>Ga0073934_10006722_pt1 | contig 16511 bp, 13 predicted proteins | sample LarsenN4metaG_FD_76834 | JGI IMG/M metagenome (GOLD analysis project Ga0073934, IMG submission 76834) | Hot spring sediment bacterial and archeal communities from British Columbia, Canada, to study Microbial Dark Matter (Phase II) - Larsen... ...
CATGGCGGAGCGGCCGCCCGGTCTTCGACTGGCTGACGACGGTGACGCATCACGATCTCCATCACGCTCAGGCGGGATGGAACTATGGCCTATATTTCACCTGGTGGGATCGCCTGATGGGAACGGAACACCCGCTCTATCATGAGAAATTCGCCGCCGCGGTCAGAAAACCGCTCGACGGTTCAGCGGTCAGGGCGATCCTGAACTCGGCGGCGCGCGCCGACGCGGCGCCGGGTCCCGCGCGCGACGCGGTTGTGGGCCTTTGGGCGGCAGAGGGACATGGGGGCGGTCCCGTTTGAGGACGACGCGCGCGTTTTCTTCAGGAGCGAGGTGTGGCGAGGCTCAACGAAATTCCGGGCTGCAACGCCTCGGGCGCGGAAGGACTCTGTCGAGCCTTGTTTATGAAGCCAGTCCTATCGTCTAACCTGTCGCGGCGAACGCAGGAGAAGTCGATGGCGGACGGCGCTGGGCGGACGGCATGGTGGCTCAAGGGAAATTTCGCACCGGTCGAAAGGGAGATCGAGGCGTTTGACCTGCCGGCAAAGGGCGCGCTGCCGCCAGAGCTTTCAGGCGTTTTCATGCGCACCGGCCCCAATCCGGCGCGCGAGCCGACGGCGCACTGGTTTCTCGGCGACGGCATGATCCACGGGCTGAGAATCGAGAAGGGTAAAGCGCGCTGGTACAAGAACCGCTATGTCAGGACGCCGTTGATCGAGCGCGGAATTTCAACGCGCGACCCTTTGGTCTTCGGCGACAAGCGCGCCTCGACCGGCAACACGAACATCGTCCGTCACGCCGGGCGAATCTATGCGCTTGAGGAGGCGCACTTCCCCTATGAAATCACCGGCGACCTTGAGACGAAAGGCTGCGTCGACTTCGACGGCGCCTTGAAGACTGCGCTCACCGCGCACCCGAAGATCTGCCCCCTGACCGGCGAGATGCTCGCCTTCGGCTATTCCTTTATGCCGCCCTTTTGCGTCTACCATCGCTTCGACAGGGAAGGACGCCTCGTGCAGTCCGAAGAGATTCCGGTCGGCGGTCCCGTGATGATGCATGATTTCTGCGCGACGCGGACGAAGGTCGTGTTCATGGACCTGCCGATCGTCTTCGACATGGCGAGCGCGATGCAGGGCGGCATGCCCTACAAGTGGAGCGACGATTATCCGGCGCGCCTCGGCGTCATGCCGCGCGAGGGGACGGCGCGGGACCTCAAATGGTTCTCAATCCCCTCCTGCTACGTCTTTCATCCCTTGAACGCCTATGACGACGATGCGGCGGTCGTGCTCGATGTCGCGCGCTACGAGAAAATGTGGGTCAAGGGATTCGACGTTCCCGCGCACCTCCATCGTTTCCGGCTTGACCTTTCAACAGGCCTCGCAAGAAGCGAGCAACTCGACGATTATCCAATCGAGTTTCCACGCGTCTCCGATGCAAAGGCGGGACTGGAACACCGTTATGGCTACGCGATAACGACGCATGGCGACGATGAGGCCGGTTTCAATCTCGGCTCGGAGATTGTGAAGTTCGACCTTGCGCGGGGATCGGCGTCCGTCGCGCGGCTCGGAAAGGGCCGGTTTCCGAGCGAGGCCGTCCACGCCGCGGCCGGGAAGGGCGAGGACGACGGCTATCTCCTGTCAATCGTTTACGATGCGTCCCGAAATGCGTCGGACTTTCTCGTATTCGACGCAAAAGATATTCAAAAAGGGCCGGTCGCCGCGGTCGCCTTGCCGCAACGAGTTCCGTTCGGGTTTCACGGCGCGTGGTTCGCGGATTAAGGGCGCTTGCCTAATAGAGCGGGCGGCCTATTTTGGCGACTCTTGATCAGATGGGTCGCAATGAGACTAGTCAACTTGATCATCGCTTCGGCGATGCTTGCCGCGGTCGGCTGCGCGATCCCGACGACGAAAGTGCTCGCGACGGCCTCGTAACCGGTAAAGTCCGCGTCGATGAAAATCGAGCACGGCAAGGATACGGCCAGCGTCGACGAGGAATACAGCGCCTATTTTCGCAATCAGCTCGCCGGGCATTTGTATGAGGAAGGCGGCTTTTCGGACGCCGAAGGCATGACGTTGAGGTACCGATTCATCCAGGTTGACGAAGGAAGCCGGTTCTCCCGCTACATGCTCGGCCCGATCGCCGGCAAAGGGACGATGGCGATCGAGATCGTCTATCTCGATCCCGCCGGCGTCGAAATAGCCGGCGTCGAAACCGGCGGCGAAATTTGCGGCGGGATCTTCGGCGGCTCGTTCAGATCGGCGCTGAAGAAAGCGGCGAAGGAAACGGCCGAATACGCGCGGTCGAATTGCCAGCCCTGAGCGGGAACCTGCGATTGCGTCGCGGCGGCGGGTTCTTTGAGCAAGGCCGCGATGCGGAGCGGTCGCGGGCGCTGACGGCGGCGGAACGGACGCTTCTTCCCCCGCCGCTCGCCGCCGGCGTCGATCTTGATCGCGTGCGCATCATTGCGCGCTGGCACACGCCGATCGCGATGATGCTCAATGTGACGATCGTTCGCGGCGCGCGCATCTTCTGGAAGAATGCGCCCGAAGAGGCGACGACGCTCGGCGAGCGCGCGCATCTCGCGCATGAGCTTGTGCATGTGTGGCAGTATCTCGCCTTAGGGCGAACCGGAATTGAACTCCTCGCGAGCCGGCGCTACGACTACGATCTTGACCCCGGCCGGCCGTTCATCGCTTACGGCTATGAGCAGCAGGCCTCGATCGTCGAGGATTTCACGCGCCTTGCGGGCGGCGCGCGCGCCCGGCGCCTGCGCGGCCCTGCTCCGCCGCTTAGCGATTATGAACGGGTGATCGAAAGCGCGTCCGCCGCCGGCGCTGCTGGCTTCATCGCCTGAAAACTGGTTCATTCAGGGCCGGTTCGAAACGGAGCACTCGCCATGACCGACGTCCCGCGCGGTCCGCTCGCCGGCGTCCGCATACTCGATCTTTCCCGCGTTCTCGCCGGACCCTATTGCACGACGCTGCTCTGGGAGCTCGGCGCCGACGTTTTGAAGATCGAGCAGCCGGGGCAGGGCGACGACACGCGGGCCTTTCCGCCGTTCCAGAACGGCGAGAGCGTCTATTTCGCCTCAATCAACCGCGGTAAGCGAAGCCTTGCGCTCGACTTGAAGGACGAGGGCGACAAGCAAGTCTTCGAGGAATTGCTCGGCCGGTCGGATGTGCTCGTCGAAAATTTCCGTCCGGGCGCGATGAAGAAGCTCGGCCTTGACTACGCGGCGATCAAGGACCGCTATCCCTCGCTCATCTACGCGTCGATTTCGGGCTTCGGTCATACGGGGCCATATCGCGACCTTCCTGCATACGATCTTATCGTGCAGGCCCTCGGCGGCATGATTTCGATCAATGGCGAGGAAGGCCGGCCTGGCGTTCGCCTTGGCATTTCGCTCGGCGATCTTGCGGCCGGCGCTTTCGCCGCGCTTGCGATCGCGTCTTCCCTCTACGAACGCCGCGCGAGCGGCAAAGGGCGGTTCATCGACATCGCGATGCTCGACGTGCAGACGATGCTGCTCGAGAGCGCGCTCGTGCGCCAGCTTGCGACCGGCGAGACGCAAACCCCGACCGGCTCACGCCACCCGGTGATCACGCCGTTCGACGTTTTCGCCGCCAAGGACGGGCCGATCGCGATCGGATGCGCCAATGACCGGCTCTTTGACGAACTCTGCGACGCGCTGGGTCGGCCGGACTTCAAGACGGATCCGCGATACGACAATCTCTATCTGCGCTTTGCAAACCATGTCGTTCTGAAGGCGCAGATCGAGGCGGCGCTGAAAACGCGAACGGTCGCGGAATGGGTCAACCTCTTTCGCGCGCGCGGTCTTCCCGCCGCGCCGATCCATACGATGGCCGAAGTCGTCAACGATCCCCAGCTCAAGGCGCGCGGCATGTTCGTCACCGTCGACGACAAGGAAATGGGTCCGCTCACGATGACAGGGAGCGCGTTCAAGATTTCCGGTTACGAGCAATCGCCGACGCGCCCGCCCGCGCCCAATCTCGACGAGGCGCGCGCCGACATCATGGCCGAACTCGGGCGCCCGACGGAAGAAAAGCGGCCGCGGATCAAGGCGCCCGAACGGCCGCAGATCTGGTAACAAACCGCGAAAAGAGGAGAAACTTGTGGGAGCCCTAACCGGAGCAAGACCCGTCGTCATCATTTGCACACGCGATCGCGCGACGTCGGAGCCGTTCTACCGCGACGTTCTCGGATTGCGGCGGACGGGGTCGGACGATTTCGCCGCCGTGTTCGACGTCGGCGGCGCGCCCTTGCGGCTCTCAACCGTCGCCGACTGGAAGCCGCATGAACACACGATCTTCGGCTTTGCGGTCGACGACATCAAGGCGGCGGTCGGCGCTCTGAAAAAGCAAGGCGTCTCGTTCACGATCTATCCGGGCTTCGGTCAGGATGCGGACGGGATCTGGACGACGCCCGACAAATCGGCGCGCGTCGCGTGGTTCAGCGACCCGGACGGAAACAATCTCAGCCTGACGCAGTTCGGCTGAACGCTTTCATTTCCGCGCATGTGCGGCGACGATTTGCGCAACCGTCTCGGTGACGCGCATGCCCGTCGGCAAGTCGAGGAATTCGTTGGGCCCGTGGGCGTTCGAGTTCGGCCCCAGGACGCCGGTAATGACGAACTGGGCTTTCGGAAAAACCTCGCCCAGCATGCCCATGAAGGGGATCGTGCCGCCTTCGCCCATCATCGCCGACGGCTTTCCCCAGGAGGCGAGCGAAGCCTCGTCGATCGCCTTCGAAAGCCAGCCCTCGGTCGCAGGCGCGTTCCAGCCCGAGCCCGCCGATTCCGGCGCGAAGGCGACGCGCGCGCCATAAGGGGGACTTTCTTCAAGGAGGCGCTTTAGCGCAGCGCTCGCCGCGCCCGCCTCGACCGTCGGCGGCAGGCGCAGCGAGAGCTTCGCGGTCGTCGACGGGCGGAGCACGTTGCCGGCGTTCGCCGGCGGCGGCGCGCCGTCAAGACCGGTCACCGCGAGCGCCGGCCGCCATGTCCGGTTGAGGACGAGCTCGGCGAGGTCGCGCGTCGCGGGCGACATTCCGGGTACGAATGGAAACTTCGAAAAGACGGCGTCGCCAAGCGCCTCAGCGGCGACCTTCGCCTCGCGGCGGCGCCCTTCCGGAATTTCGGCGTGGAACGCTTGGGGCTTGACCACGCCCGTCGCGGCGTCGTCGATGCGGTCAAGCAGCATCCGCAGAATGCGAAAGCTCGAAGGCACGATCCCGGAAGCGTCGCCCGAATGAACGCCTTCGCTCAAAACGTCGATGCGCAAGGTCCCGCCGACGAGGCCCCTCAGAGACGTCGTCAGCCACAGCCGTTCGTAATCGCCGCAGCCGGAATCGAGGCAGATGACGAGGCCGACATCGCCGATCTTTCCTGCAAGCTTTTCCATATGGAAGGGAAGGTCCGGCGAGCCCGACTCTTCGGAAGCCTCGATGACGGTGACGCAGCGCGCGCGGGGGACGCCCTCTCTTTCGAGGGCGACGAGCGCGGTCAAGGCGCCGAACATCGCATAGCCGTCGTCGGCGCCGCCGCGCCCGTAAAGCCGGTCGTTCTCAATGACCGGACTCCATGGGCCCTTGCCCGGGGCCCAGCCGGTCATCTCCGGCTGCTTGTCGAGATGGCCGTATAGAAGAACGGTTTCGCCTTTGATCGCTCCTGGCGCATCAATGACGATCAGGGGCGTGCGGCCTTTCTCGCGCATCACCTCGATCGTCGCGCCCGGCAGTTCCTTGAGCTTTCCGCGCGCCCAGGATTCAAACAGCGAAACCGCCTTTTCCATGTGTCCGAGCTTTTCCCATTCGGGCTCGAACATCGGCGACTTGTTCGGAATGCGGATATATTCAGTGAGCGTCGGCGTCACCTCCGCGCGCCAGGTTTTTTCGACGAAGGATCTGAGGTTTTTATGCGCGAGGGGCGGCATGGCGGGCTCCGTGACTCTCGAACGGATGACGCGATCGCCGCGCCATTCCGCGGCAATTTAGCGGTTGCGCGCCCTCGATGTCATCCAAGTTGCGCTTTTGTGGTTCGAAGACCGTCTATCAGTCGGCGGTTAGCGACCCCTGGAGGGCCTTGAGCGCCCGCCAGTGATTTTGCGCCGCAAGATCGGCCTGCTCCGGCCAGGATTCGACGGTCCAGAGGTCGGCGGTCGCGCCGCCGGCGCGCATGACTTGCAAGATCTCGGCGGGCGTCATGGCGGCGATTGTCGCAAAATCGCCTGCGCCGGCGCGATGAAGCGCGTCCGCCGCCGCGCTGTCGAGGCCGGCGATGATCGAGAGATCGTTCGGACCTTCGATCGGAAAGCCTTCCGCTTTCGCGGCGGCGACATCGATTGTCGTTCCTGCCACACCCGCGTCCGGGGATTGCGCGTCGTTCGCCGGTTCCTCCGACGCGCCGTCACGGCGGCGAAGCGCGCGTTCGATATCGTCGAAGCGGCGTTCGAGATCGCGCAGGCGCCGATCGCGATCCTCGGCGGCGCGCCGTTGAAGATCGAAGATCCGTCTGCGCAGTCCCGGAACGAGGCCCGCCTCCTTTTCGAGCGCGCGGATCTTCGCGACGTGCACGGGATTGTCGACGAGACGCTCGACGATCCTCTCGACCGGCCTTTCGATGATTTCCGGCGGACGCCGTTCAAGCTCGTCGATCCGGGCGCGAAGACCGGGAATGACGTCCGCTTCCTCTTCAAGGCGCCGGATGCGCGCCAGGTGCTCCGGATTGTCGATCGGGCGCTCGACGATCCGCTCGACAGTTTCCGGCGCACGCGCCTCAAGCTCGGCGATTTTCGCCTTCAGGTCCGGAATGATCGCGACTTCCGCTTCGAGCGACTGGATGCGCGCGACGTGCTCCGGATTGTCGACCATGCGTTCGACGATCTTCGGCGGTTGCGATTGAAGCTCGGCGATCCTCGCCTTCAGGTCGGGGATCCGCGCGGCTTCTTTTTCGAGCGACTGCAGGCGCGTCATCGTCGCCGTATTGTCAAAGGGCCGCTCGATCATTTTCACGACCGGCTTTTCAACGATTGTCGGCGGTCTCGCCTCGAGCTCCGCGATCTTTGCTCGAAGCCCCGGAATGAGCGCGGTTTCGCCCTCGAGGGACTTGATGCGAAACACATGCGCTGCGTTCTCGGCGGCAAGCGCGCTCGCCCGGTCCTGATCCCCGCGAAGGCGTCGCACGAGCCGCTCGCCGCCCCAAAAGAGAAGCGCGCCGACGACGATCCACAAAATCGCGAAGACCCAATCCATCGGAACCACCGGGCGCATTTCTCCGGCCAATATGAAACGCGCAGACGCGGACCCATTCAAGCGCCGTTCCAGCGCATGCTCGCCCGACGCGCGCATTTCTCGCCTACGGAGAGAATTGCGAGACTGAAAAAGGAAAAGGCCGGGATCGCTCCCGGCCTTGCCCCATGACGGCGCAATCGCTTACGCCGAATAATACATCGCGAATTCGACCGGATGCGGGGTGATCTCGAAGCGCTTCACCTCCGAGGTCTTGAGTTCGATATAGGCGTCGATCTGGTCGTCGTTGAAGACATTGCCTTTTTTCAGGAAGGCGCGGTCGCGGTCCAGGCTGTCGAGCGCGTCGCGAAGGCTCGCGCAGACATGCGGGATATCCTTCAATTCCGCCGGCGGCAGGTCGTAAAGGTCCTTGTCCATCGGCTCGCCCGGATGGATGCGGTTCTCGATGCCGTCAAGGCCCGCCATCATCAGCGCGGCGAAGGTGAGGTAGGGGTTGCCGGCGGGATCGGGGAACCGCACCTCGATGCGCTTGCCCTTGGGCGAGGGGACCCACGGTATGCGGATCGACGCCGAACGGTTTCGCGCCGAATAGGCAAGGAGGACCGGCGCCTCATAGCCGGGCACGAGGCGCTTATAGGAGTTCGTCGTCGAATTCGCGAAGGCGTTGATCGCGCGCGCGTGCTTGATGATGCCGCCGATGTAGTAAAGGCAGGTCTCGGAAAGGTCCGCATACCGATCGCCGGCGAAGAGCGGCTTGCCGTTCTTCCAGATCGACTGGTGAACGTGCATGCCCGAGCCGTTGTCGCCGAAGACGGGCTTGGCCATGAACGTCGCGGTCTTGCCATAGCCGGCCGCGACCTGATGAATGATGTACTTATAAAGCTGCATGTTGTCGCCCATCTTCACGAGATTGGCGAATTTCATGCCGAGTTCGTGCTGCGAGGGCGCGACCTCGTGATGGTGCTTTTCCGGCTTCAATCCGAGATCGCCCATGATCGACAGCATTTCGGTGCGCATGTCCTGCGCCGAATCGACCGGCGGCACCGGGAAATAGCCGCCTTTGGGTCCGGGCCGGTGGGCGAGGTTGCCGCCTTCATAGGCGGTCGAGGAATTATAGGGCCCCTCGTCGGAGTCGAGCGAGAAGCCCATATTATGCTGCTCGGTCGACCATTTGACGTCGTCGAAGACGAAAAACTCCGCCTCCGGACCAAAATAGGCGGTGTCGCCGATTCCGGTCGACTGGAGATAGGCCTCCGCCGCTTTCGCCGTCGTTCTCGGATCGCGGCTGTAAGGCTGGCCGGTCGCCGGATCGAGAATGTCGCAGATGATCGACAAGGTCGGCTGCGCGAAGAACGGATCCTCAAACGCCGTCGCAGCGTCCGGCATCAAGATCATGTCGCTTTCGTTGATCGCCTTCCAGCCGGCGATCGACGAGCCGTCGAACATCGTTCCTTCCTCGAAAAGATCGCTGTCGACGAGGTCGCGGTCGAAAGTGACGTGTTGCCATTTGCCGCGCGTGTCGGTGAAGCGAAGGTCGACGAAGCGGATGTCCTTGTCCTTGATGCGTTTAAGGACGGCGTCAGCAGGTGACATTTGGGGAAGCTCCTTCCTCGGGTTGCGGCGTGAGCGCCCGAGGCGGGGGGTGGCCCCCGCACAGGGGCTAACGAATATGTGACCTTGAGATGACGGCCCGGCGGGGCCGAAATCAACAGGAATTTTTGCAGTGCAATATAACGGCGCGCATTTCGCTATAAAGTCGCCGGCAGCTAGCAGAATCGGCGCTTTACGGGCTGGCTTGCGCTATATCGCGTCTTCTCCGGCTTCGCCGGTGCGAATGCGGACCGCGTTTTCGATCGTCGAAACGAAGATCTTGCCGTCGCCGATTCGGCCCGAGTGAGCCGCCGCCTGGATCGCCTCGACCGCCCGGTCCGCGAGCGCGTCGGTCGTCACAATTTCGATTTTCACTTTCGGCAGGAAATCGACGACGTACTCGGCGCCCCGGTAAAGCTCGGTGTGGCCCTTCTGGCGGCCGAAGCCGCGGACGTCGGTGACGGTCATTCCCTGGAGGCCGATTTCCGAGAGCGCCTCCTTCACGTCGTCGAGCTTGAACGGCTTGATGATGGCTTCGATCTTCTTCATGGGAGACGGCTCGCGCGGGCATTGGCGAATGATCAACGGTTCTTGAGGAGCAAGTCAACTGATCCCCCCGTACATTCTTCTTTCCGCCGCCGAGACGCGCGCCGTCGAGGCCGTCGCCGTGAAGGGCGGGCTTTCCGGCGCCGCCATGATGGAGGCGGCGGGATCGGCCTTCACGTCATTCCTTGTACGGAGCGTCTCGAAGCGTCCCGTCGCGGTCCTGTGCGGCCCGGGCAATAACGGCGGCGACGGCCTTGTCGCCGCGCGCCTCCTGAAGGAGCAGGGCTGGACCGTCCGCGTCGGACTTCTCGGCGAAAAATCGGCGCTCAAAAGCGAAGCCGCGCTCATGGCCTCGCTCTATGACGGCGTGATCGAGCCGCTGTCGCCGGCGGTCGTTGACGGCGCCGGCGTCATTGTCGATGCGCTGTTCGGGACGGGCCTTGCGCGTCCGATCGAAGGCGCGGCGCGCGAGGCGATTGTCGCGGCGAACGCGGCCGCGGCGCCGACCTTCGCCGTCGACATTCCTTCAGGCGTCGACGCCGACACGGGCGGCGTTCAAGGCGCAGCGATCCAGGCCGCGGCGACAATGACGTTCATCGCGAGAAAGCCCGGCCATCTCCTGTTTCCGGGACGGGCGCTTTCGGGCCCGGTTGCTGTCGGCGACATCGGCGTCAAGGACGAGTGGGCGATGAGCGCGAAGCCCTCGACCTTTGAAAATCACCCGGCGCTCTGGGCGGGGCGCTGGCGCAGGCCGAGCTTTCTCACCCACAAATATGACCGCGGCCATGTCGCGGTCGTTTCGGGGCCCCGCCTTCGAACCGGCGCCGCGCGCCTTGCGGCGGTCGCGGCGCTGCGGAGCGGGGCGGGGCTCGTCACCGTCCTGTCGCCCAAAGACGCTGCGGATGAAAACGCCGCGCACCTTACCGCCGTGATGCTGCGCGAGGCGGACGGCGCAGCGGCGATCAGCGAGGCGCTCGCCGACAGGCGGTTCACGGCCGCGCTCATCGGTCCCGGCGCCGGCGTCGGACCGGCGACGAAAGAACGTGTGCTGACGATCCTCAAATCCGCCGCTGCGGCGATTCTCGACGCCGACGCGCTGACAAGCTTTGAGGGCGATCAGGCCCTGCTGTTCGCGGCGCTGCGCGAGGGCGACGTGCTGACCCCGCATGCAGGAGAATTCTCGCGGCTCTTCGTCGACATAGATTCGAAGCGCGGAAAGGCGGCGGCGGCGCGGGGCGCTGCGCAAGGCGCAAAGGCGGTCGTCGTCCTCAAAGGCGCGGACACCGTGATCGCCGCCCCGGACGGACGGGTTCTTATCAACGCCAATGCGCCCTACGATCTTGCGACGGCTGGCGCCGGGGACGTGCTTGCAGGGCTCATCGCCGGCATGCGCGCGCAAGGCATGCCGGGGCTTGAAGCGGCGGCGTCAGGCGTCTGGCTCCACGGCGCGGCCGCGCAAGTCGCCGGGCCAGGGCTCATCGCCGAGGACCTCCCTATCGCCCTTCCGCAGGTTTTGCGGACGCTTTTCGCGCCGCCCCCGAACGCGAAGGACGACCGCAGACAAGGGAATGGGAGCTGAAGCGGCGTTCGCCGCTTCGCGCCTCACTCGCGCCGAACCGCGCACGCTTCAGCGCACGCCGCTCTGGGAACCGCCATGATCGTCGATGAAGGCGATCATGGCCGGTTTTGGGCTTGAACCGGCGGTCGAGCTCCGCCTGAGCGAAATGCGCCGACGCCTTTCTCAGAATCTCGTTGGCCTGGCGCAGCTCGCGATTCTCACGCTCCAGCGCCTTGATCCGCGCAAGCTCCTCGCGCGTCGGCCCGGACCTTCCGCCGCTCTCACGCTCGGCCTGCGACACCCGATTATGAAGCGTCTGCGCCGAGCGCCCGGTCTTGCCGGCAATCGAGAGGATACACGCCCATTGCGGGGAATGCCCGTGCCCGTGCTCCACAATCATTCGAACCGTGCGCTCGCGAATCTGAGGCGCATATCTCGGCCGTTGGTTCTCTTCGTCACGGCCCCATCCTCTCAAGAGATGGAGCCTCCGGCAAATCCGGGGCGGTTCCGGCGCGAACCGCATGGCGCGGACGATCAACGCGCTGTTGCGCGACGGAACGAGCTACAGGCCGCAAGTTTCGGCGGCATGATCCGACCGGGCGCGCATTGAAGGAATGGTGAGGGCGATCGTGAGGTGATGGCGAACGGACGGAGAGGACGAGACGGGACACCCCGATGACCCCGAAGCGCCTTCCAGCGCGTTCGATTGAATGGGACCTTTACCCCAGCGGACATTCATCATGGCGCGCTGCACATCGTCTGCGCAAAGACGCTGAATCCATGGCCGCGGCCGACCAGTTCGACGGAAATTCAAAAAGCCCTTGCCGCCTAGGAGTCGTCCATAAAGGGGTTCAGTATTCCGGATCGTCAATAAGCGGCGTTGGTTTGGCGAGTCTTATTAGATCGTCCTTCCTGGCGAGGCGAAGGCAGGCGCCCTCGACTTCGACGCCGTAAGGGCCGAGCGTGTTGAAAGCGCGCGAGAGATTCTCGGGCGTCATGCCGAGGTAAGACGCGAGAACGCGCTTTTCGGTCGGAAGGTCAAATCGGCCAGTTCCGCCGTTGATTTCATCGAGCCGCAACAAATAGTTTGCGAGCCGCTCGACGGCGCTTCGGAGCTTGAGGTTTTTAGCCGTCTTGACGACTTCCCGAAAACAGCCGGCAAGCTCGGTCACCATGGCGAGGCTGAGCGCCGGGTCTCGCGCCATTCCCTTGCGTAGGTTTCCGGACGGGATCATGAGAATGTCGGACGCGTCATATGTCCGCGCAGACATGAGGTAAGGCGCGTCCCTGATCACCGCCGCCAAAATGAATGTCGAAACCGGCCGCACGATCTGCATCGTGCTCTCCTGCCCGTTCCACGCGCTGTAAAGCTCGACCGTTCCGGAAATCACGACGTGGAGGAAATCCGCAGGCTCGCCCTCGCGGATGAGGACGACATGAGAGGGAAAACGCTGGAAGTAAGAGCCGGCGAGCAGATCCTCGAACGAGGCGTCGGTCATTGACCGGAAGAGCCGCAAGTCCCGGACTTGTTGCTTGTTCTCAGGCCGCATCGGTGGATCGAATCGCTCCTTGAGTGAGGATGTGATCCGCCCCGGCTTGATAATTGTCAAGCCGCGCCGGCGCGCCGATCAAACGGCATCCTGGCGCAAGCGGGCGCGACGCCGAGCAATATTCGCGCGTCCGCTTATTTCGTCGCCGCTGCGTCGCGAACTTGATCTGCCTCAAGGCGAATGAGGCCGTCCGAATAATCGTCTCGCCGTCAATCGCATGCGCAGCCTTGCGCGCAACTGACGGACGCCGCCATGACAACCCTTGAAGCTGTAAATCCTGGTCAGCGCCGAACGGCGCTCTGGGCGAGCACATTCGCCTTTACCGCGTGTTTCGCCGTCTGGACGATTTTCTCGATCATCGGCGTCCAGATCAAAAGCGATCTTGGTCTTAGCGAAACAGAGTTCGGTCTTCTCATCGGAACGCCGATCCTCACCGGCTCGCTGATCCGTCTCATCCTCGGCATCTGGACCGATCAATATGGCGGACGGATCGTTTATGTCGCCGTCATGCTGTCGGCGGCGCTGGCGACGTTCCTTCTCACATTCGCGGACGCTTACGTCGAATTTCTGATCGCCGCGCTCGGCGTCGGCATCGCCGGCGGATCCTTCGCGGTCGGCATCGCTTATGTGTCGAAATGGTTCCCGACCGAGAAACAGGGAACAGCGCTCGGCGTTTTCGGCGCGGGCAATGTCGGCGCCGCCGTGACGAAATTCGTCGCGCCCTTCGTCATGGTCGCCTACGGTTGGGAAGCCGTCGCGAAAATCTGGGCCGCCGCGCTCGTCGTCGTCGCCATCCTTTATTGGCTGGCGACGAAGGACGACCCGTCTCACATCGCGCGAAAAAAGGCCGGCGTCAAAGCGAAGGGCGCGCTTCTCCAGCTTGAACCGCTGAAAAAGCTGCAGGTCTGGCGCTTCTCTCTCTATTACTTTTTCGTCTTTGGCGCCTTCGTCGCGCTTGCGCTCTGGCTGCCGCGCTATCTCGTCGGCGTCTACGGCTTCGACATCAAGACGGCCGGCATGGTCGCCGCCTTCTACTCGATCCCGGCGAGCCTCTTCCGCATCTATGGCGGCTTCCTCTCCGACAAGGTCGGCCCGCGCAAGGTCATGTACTGGACCTTCGGCGCATCGATCATCTTCCTCTTCATGCTCTCCTATCCGAAGACGGATTACGTGATCCACGGGATTGAGGGCCCGATCGCTTTCTCGACCGAGATGGGCGTCGTTCCGTTCATGATCGCGATCTTCGGCCTCGGATTCTTCATGTCGCTCGGCAAGGCCGCCGTCTACAAGCACATCCCCGTCTACTACCCGGATCACGTCGGCGCGGTCGGCGGTCTCGTCGGAATGATCGGCGGTCTTGGCGGCTTCATCCTGCCGATCCTCTTCGGCGTGATGAACGACCTTACGGGAATTTGGACAAGCTGCTTCATGCTGCTCTTTGGGATCGTCGCGGTCGCGCTGGCGTGGATGCATCTTTCGATCCTCCACATGGAGCGCAAGGCGCTCGGCAAGGAGCTCGAAGCGCTTCCCGAATTTCCGGAAATGCAGGAGATCCATACCAAGGAACGCGGGCGCGCGATTTCGCCCGTCATCGAAGACTGGCGTCCCGAAGACGAAAAATTCTGGGCGGAGAAAGGCCGCAAGATCGCCTACCGCAATCTCTGGCTGTCGATCCCGGCGCTCCTTCTCGCCTTCGCGGTCTGGATGGTGTGGAGCGTCGTCGTCGCGAAGCTGCCGTCGATCGGGTTTGAGTATACGACCGACCAGCTCTTCTGGCTTGCGGCGCTGCCGGGACTTTCCGGCGCGACGCTCAGGATCTTCTACTCCTTCATGGTTCCGATCTTCGGCGGGAGGCTGTGGACGACGCTGACGACCGCGTCGCTGATGATCCCCGCCTTCGGCATCGGCTATGCGGTGCAGAATCCGGACACGCCCTATTTCATCTTCCTGTTCCTCGCGCTCCTTTGCGGCCTCGGGGGCGGCAATTTCGCCTCGTCGATGTCGAACATCTCCTTCTTCTTCCCGAAGAAGGAGAAGGGAAACGCGCTCGCGCTCAATGCGGGTCTCGGCAATCTCGGCGTCTCGACGATGCAGTTCGTCGTGCCGCTCGTCATCACGGCCGGCGTCTTCGGCGCGCTCGGCGGCGAGCCGCAGGCGACGAAGGAAGGCGGGGAGCTCTGGCTCCAGAACGCCGGCTTCATCTGGATCCCGTTCCTTATCGTTTCAACGGCGCTCGCCTGGTTCGGCATGAACGACATCGCGTCGGCGAAGGCGTCCTTCGCCGAGCAGTCGGTGATCTTCACCCGCCGGCACAACTGGATCATGTGCGTCCTCTACACCGGCACGTTCGGATCCTTCATCGGCTACTCCGCGGGCTTCCCGCTCCTGATGAAGACGCAGTTTCCGGAAGTGAACGCCTTGCAGTTCGCCTTCCTCGGACCGCTCGTCGGCGCCTTGTCGCGCTCATTGACAGGCTGGGTCTCCGACAGGTTCGGCGGCGGGCGCGTCACCTTCTGGGTTTTCCTCATGATGATCGTCGGCGTCGCCGGCGTCCTCTACTTCCTCGACGCGAAGAATTTCGCCGGCTTCTTTGCGATGTTCATGGCGCTCTTCTTCGCGACCGGCGTCGGCAACGCGTCGACCTTCCAGATGATCCCGATCATCATGCGACAGGAGATGCCGCGCCTGATGCCGGGGCTCGACGCCGCCGCGCGCCTCAAGCAGGCGGAGAAGGAATCGGCGGCGATCATTGGCTTCACATCGGCGATCGCGGCCTACGGCGCCTTCTTCATCCCGAAATCCTATGGCACGTCGATTTCGATGACCGGCGGACCTCAGGCGGCGCTGATCGGCTTCCTCCTGTTCTATGTCCTGTGCGCGGCGATCACCTACCTCGTTTACACGCGAAAGGGCGGCCTTCTGCATGACGTCGAGCGCGGCCGCGCCGCGCCGGCGATTGACACCCTGCCTCAGGGAGAGCCCGCATGAGCCATCTTCTGAACCGGCTCGCCTATTTCAAGAATCGGGTCGGCGAGTTCTCGAACGGCCACGGCGTCGTCACTCGGGACGATCGCAGATGGGAAGACAGCTACAGGAAGCGCTGGCAACACGACAAGATCGTCCGCTCGACGCACGGTGCGAACTGCACGGGCTCTTGCAGCTGGAAAATCTACGTCAAGGGCGGGATCGTCACCTGGGAAACGCAGCAGACGGACTATCCGAGAACGCGACCGGACCTTCCCAATCATGAGCCGCGCGGCTGTTCGCGCGGAGCGAGCTATTCCTGGTATCTCTATAGCGGCAACCGTCTCAAACACCCGCTCGTCAGGAGCCGCCTCCTGAAGCTCTGGCGCGAGGCGCGCGCAACGAAGTCGCCGGCCGCCGCCTGGGCGTCGATCGTCGAAGATCCGCTGAAACGCGCCCAATATGTAAAGCGGCGAGGGCTAGGCGGATTCGTTCGGGCAAGCTGGGACGAGGTCAACGAGATCATCGCTTCGGCGAACGCCTATACCGCGAGGACCTATGGTCCCGACCGCGTGTTCGGCTTCTCGCCGATCCCGGCGATGTCGATGGTCTCCTACGCGGCGGGGTCGCGATACCTATCGCTCCTCGGCGGCGTCTGCATGAGCTTTTACGACTGGTATTGCGACCTGCCGCCCGCCTCGCCGATGACCTGGGGCGAACAGACGGACGTTCCCGAAAGCGCCGACTGGTACAATTCAGGCTTTCTGATGCTCTGGGGCTCGAACGTCCCGCAGACGCGGACGCCCGACGCGCATTTCTACACGGAAGTCCGCTACAAGGGCGCGAAGAGCGTCGTCATTTCGCCCGACTATTCCGAAGCGTCGAAGTTCGGTGACATCTGGCTGTCGCCGAAGCAGGGGACTGACGCCGCGCTCGCTATGGCGTTCGGCCACGTCATCCTCAAGGAATTCTACGTCGATCGGCAAGCGCCGTACTTCTTCAATTACGCGCGTCAGTACACCGACATGCCTATGCTCGTGCGC
>Ga0073934_10006723_pt1 | contig 16507 bp, 17 predicted proteins | sample LarsenN4metaG_FD_76834 | JGI IMG/M metagenome (GOLD analysis project Ga0073934, IMG submission 76834) | Hot spring sediment bacterial and archeal communities from British Columbia, Canada, to study Microbial Dark Matter (Phase II) - Larsen... ...
ACTGGCGCAACAGGTGGCGGAGAAGGCGTTGACGCTGGTGAAGAACGGATCGAATTTGTTGCCGCTGGCGAGCCCGTCGAGCACGTGCTACCTGATCCTGAGTCCAAGCCGGCAATCCCGGGCAGGACGGGACATGTTCGACGAGTTGCGGCGGCGCGGTCCGAAGATCGATGTGACACTGCTCGACCCGCAATACACGGAATCCGAACTCCAGCCGTTGGTCGAGCGGGCCGCTCAATGTCCCGCCATCGCGATAGCGGCTTTCGTGACGGCGGCGGCGTACCGAGGCGATGTGGCACTGGCCGGCGTTTATCCGTGGCTGATGGAACGCCTGCTGGCGCAGAAGACACCGATCGTGTTTGCCGCGATGGGCAATCCTTACCTGCTGCGCGCCTATCCTGGTGTGGCGGCGTATATCGCGGCTTTCAGCACGGCCTCGCCATCCGAAGTTGCGGTAGTGAAGGCGTTGTTCAACGAGATCCAGTTTCAAGGCAAGCTGCCGGTGACGATACCAGGCTTAGCCGCCTTCGGCGCTGGTTTGCGACAATAGTGAGTTTCCATGGCTATCTCCGCTGCCGGGTTGGAAGGGATCGTCGCGGCCGAAAGTTCCATCTGCTACATCGATGGCCAAGCCGGAATTCTTTCTTACCGCGGCCATAACATTCATTCGCTGGCCCAGCATGCCACTTTCGAGGAAGTCATATATCTGCTGTGGCATGGCGTTCTCCCTACGGCAACGCAACTGGACGAGTTGAAAGCGGGCCTGGTCCGCCACCGCGGGTTGGCGCCAGAGGTGGTGGACTATCTGCGCCGCGTTCCGAACGCCAAGCCGATGGATGTGCTGCGCACCGCGATTTCTATGCTCGGCGTTCTGGACCCGCTCAGCCGGGAGACGGGTGAGGCGGCCAACCGCGAGCGCGCGCTGCAATTGATGGCGCAGGTTTCGACCATCGTCACGACATTCGACCGCCTGCGCAAGAACGTACACATAATCAATGGCGATCCGAAGTTGAGCTACGCCGCAAACTTCATCTACTGTCTGACGGGGCGGCATCCCGACAGCGTGATGGAGCGAGCCTTCGATGTCGCCCTGACGCTGCATGCAGACCACGAATTGAACGCCTCCACATTCGCCGGGCGCGTCGTCGCCGCCACGCTGTCCGATATTTACTCAGCCGTGACCGCAGCGATCGGAGCGCTGAAGGGTCCGCTGCACGGCGGAGCGAACGAAGAAGTGATCCGCATGCTGCTGGATGCGGGCAACGCATCGCGCGGCGTCGAGATGGCGCGTTCGATGCTGGCCGCCAAGAAAAAGATTCCCGGTTTTGGCCATCGTGTTTATCGCACCGAAGATCCGCGCGCCACACATCTGCGCGCTCTATCGGAGGAACTTGGCCGGCGGACGGGGCAGGAGGAGCTGTACCGGACGTCGAGCGCGATCGAGAAGTTCATCCGCGAGTCGAAGAACCTGAATCCGAACGTGGACTTTTACTCGGCTTCCACGTACTACTCGCTGGGAATTCCGATCGATTTGTTCACTCCCATTTTCGCCGTGAGCCGCATGTCCGGATGGACGGCGCATATTCTGGAGCAGTACGCGAACAACCGGCTGATCCGGCCGCGCGCCGATTATACGGGGCCCGCCGACGGCCAGACCTGGATTCCGCTCGCGCAACGCACTTAGTGACCTTTCATGCACGACCTTACTACTTTCCGCAGCAATCTCGAGACGTTCGCTCAGCGGCTTGCCCATCGCGGATACACGCTGAACATCGACGAATTCCGCGAACTCGACTCGCGCCGCCGCGCCGCTCTGACTGAAGTTGAATCGCTGAAAGCCGCCCGTAATGCCGCCAGCATGGAGATCGGCAAGCTGAAGAAAGCCGGCGCGGATACGTCAGCGCGGCAGCAGGAAATGCGGGACATGGGCGATCGTATTGCCGCGCTGGACGAGCAGGTCAAAGCGATCGATGACGAATTTAAGCAACACCTGGCAGTCATCCCGAACGTGGCGCATGAGTCGGTCCCGGTGGGAAAGAGTTCCGAGGAGAACGTCGAGGTCCGGCGTTTTAAGGAACCGCGCAAGTTCGATTTTGAGCCGAAGGCGCACTGGGACTTAGGTCCGGCGCTTGGAATTCTGGACCTGGACCGGGCCGCCAAGATCACGGGAGCGCGGTTTGCGGTTTACTGGGCGCTGGGGGCACGGCTGGAACGCGCGCTGATGAACTTCATGCTGGACACCCATACCCGTGAACATGGTTACACCGAGGTTCTGCCGCCCTTCATGATCAATTCGGCGAGCCTCTACGGAACCGGCAATTTGCCGAAGTTCGCCTCCGACCTGTTCAAGTGCGAGAACTTTGACTTCTGGCTGGCTCCGACAGCGGAAGTACCGGTTACCAACTTATACCGCGATGAGACTCTGGATGGGGACAGGTTACCCATCAAGCTATGTGCGTATACGCCGTGTTTCCGCAGTGAGGCGGGCAGTTACGGACGCGACGTTCGTGGAATCATCCGCCAGCATCAATTCCAGAAGGTTGAGTTAGTCAAGTTTACCCGTCCGGATCAGAGCTATAACGAACTGGAGAGCCTGACCCGTAGCGCCGAGGCGATTCTGGAGAAGTTAGGCCTGCCTTTCCGCACGGTTGTGCTTTGCACGGGAGACATGGGCTTCTCGTCGGCGAAGACCTACGACATCGAGGTCTGGATGCCGGGCCAGAATGCTTACCGGGAGATCTCGTCGTGCTCGAACTTTGAAAGCTTCCAGGCTCGCCGCGCGGGCATCCGTTTCCGCAACGAGAAGGGGAAGCCAGAATTTGTTCATACACTCAACGGCAGCGGATTGGCGATCGGGCGAACGTGGGTGGCAATTCTCGAGAACTACCAGCAGGCGGACGGGTCGGTGCTGATTCCTGAGGCGTTGCAGCCGTATATGAAGACCGACGTCATCAAGCCGGTTGTTTCGTAGGGTTAGCCTTTCAGGCTGCGCCGGCGTACCAAGCCACTCTACACTTTCTGGTTGTGGCTATGCTGCTCTGTGTGGGGCAGGATGCTACCCCAGCCTCCGCGAGTTGACGAGGCCGATTAACAATCGGCCGCGGGTTACCAACCCGCCCCACAGCGCAAGCTTACTCACTTAGGGGCGAAGTTTATCCTGGAACACCGGTGCACCTCCTTGTAAGACGCAAAAAGGGCGGCCCCATCGCAGGGCCGCCCTGTTCTACTACCGTATCGGCAGACTTACGGGTCTACTTTGCCGGTTCGGCTATGATGCCGCTTTCCTTCGGTGCGCGCTCAGCCTTGATCTTCTTAGTCTCAAGGGCCTTCTGCACCCAGTTGTCCGCAGTCTCTACGTCTTTCTTGTACTCTTCGGGCGTTTCCGCCAGATCGGCGCGCTCGCGGATGAGGAGGTTCATGTACGCCATTGCGTCGTCGTACTCTTTGTCGATCTCAAGCGCTTTCTCAAGATTCTTGATGCCGTCCTCGATCAAGGCGGAATACTTTTCTTTCAGGGCGGCCTTGACCTTCTTGTCCTTGAGAGGGCCAGGGTCTTCGGCTTTCATACCCAGGTCGGCGCGGGCTTTCATCAAAGCGGGATACCACTTGGCCCACGCGATCACGCCCAGACTGTAGTAAGCTTCTTTCTTTGTTGGCTCGGCTTCGGTAAGCCGTCTATACCAGACAGCAGCTTCGTCCAGCTTTTTGAGCTTGTCATCCATGTTCTGGATGCCCTGCGCTTCCTGGTAATTCAGAGAGGCCATCGACTCAATTGCAGTGGAGTTCTTCGCGTCCGTCTCGAGCACCTTAAGGAAGTTTTCCTTGGCGTTGCGGGAGTAACCGAGATTCTCCTCGGATTCCGCACCGGGAATGTACTGGCTCATGTACGCGGTCGCGAGGTAGAGCCGGGCGGTGGGATAGGTGGGATCGAGGTCAACCGCCTGTTTGAAGAACTCCACGGCCTCGGGAAACTTTGAGTTCTTGAAAGCCTGAACGCCCTTGTTCAGATTGTCGCGGGCCTGTAGCTTCTTACAGCCCGTGTTGGCGCCTGCCAGCAGCAGTGCCGCTGCGGCGGCTGCGATAACGATAGGATTGCGCTTCATAAGCCTGCTCCGATTCTTACGTTACTGACCCGCTTCCATTTTGGCGGTGATCAGGCCGACCTTCTCCATCTGCGCACCCTTCGCAATATCGATGATCCTGGCGACTTCGCGGAATTCCAGGTCAGGATCACCCTTGACGAAGCACACGCGTTCGGCGCGCGTCTTGAACACTTCGAAAAGGCGCGACGCGAGCCGGTCTTCGGTGATTGGCTCAGTATTCAGCGCCAGCGTCTTGTCCTTGTTCACGATGATTACAACCGTGCGATCCACATCCGGCGGAGGGGCGTTCGGTGGAGGCGGCTGGGGAATCAACGCTTCCAAGCCCTTAGGCGTCAAGGGCGTAATAACCATGAAGATGATCAAGAGTACAAGCAGGACGTCAATGAGCGGCGTCATATTGATGTCCGCTTTGGGACCCCCGCCGCCGCCGCCAACATTCATTCCCATGACTGAGTCTCCTTCAACAGCAAACTTGTTCTTCGCGTTCCTGCGGACGTAGCGGCATTAGTCGCCGGTCTTGGCAGCTGCGCCTGCAGCGGCATCTTGCAGATCTTTCTGCTTCTGATCGAGTTCCGTCAGCAAGCCGATATTGTCGACACCGGCTGACCGAATATTATCGACCACCTCAACAACGCGCTCGTAGCGGGCGCGGCTGTCGACCTTTAAGTAAACGACCTTGCTCAGCTTGTTCGTCAGCATATCCTGAACCTTGCCGGGCAGGTCGGAGATATTGGCACGGTTAGAGCCGAGGAAAACGTCGCCGTTGCGGGTGACAGCCACGAGTACGGCGTCTTCCTTGTCGGCATCGGGCATTTGAATCGGATTCGTGGTCTTCACCAGGTCCACCGTGACGCCCTTAGAGAGCATCGGTGTGATAACCATGAAGATGATCAGCATGACCAGCATCACGTCCACCATAGGCGTGACGTTGATATCAGCTATTGCCTCATCGGCATGAAGTTTCTTCATTGTTGGAACCCTTTATCCCTGCGGCTTTGGGAGAACCCGGCGAGGTATGGAGAAGCCCTCGCCGGGCACGGCTTTCAACTCGCGGGAATCAAGCACCTTTCTATCAACCGGCGGTAAAGCCGATTGTCACTTGCTCGCGCCGGCGCGCTGAGACCGCTTCAGGAAGTAGTCGATCAGCTCCGAGCTCGAGTTGCCCATTTCCACATCGAACGCCTTAATGCGGTTGTTGAAGTAGTTGAACATCCACACCGCAGGAATTGCGACGAACAGTCCGATCGCGGTGGTGACCAGCGCTTCCGAAATACCGCCGGCGACTGCGCCGAGACCAGTGGACTTTTCCGAAGAAATACCCTGGAACGCGTTGATAATGCCGACGACCGTTCCGAAGAGTCCGACGAACGGCGCGGTAGAACCGATGGTCGCCAAGCCGCTGACGCCGCGCTCCAATTCGGAGTGCACGATGGCTTCGGCGCGCTCCAGAGCGCGACGGGAAGCTTCAATGTCTTCACCTGGAATTTCCGCGCTCATCTGGTGGGCGCGGAATTCCTGCAAGCCGGCGACAACCACCTTGGCAAGATGGCTCTTCTTGTAGCGATCGGCGATCTTGATCGCTTCATCCAGCTTACCCTCGCGCAGCGCACCGGCCACGGCCGGGGCGAACAGGCGCGACTGTTTGCGGGCGGCATTGTAGACGATAATGCGGTCGATCATGACGCCGATAGACCAAGCGGACATGATGAACAACGCGATAACGACGGCTTTCGCCAGCCATCCCATCTGTGCCCACATGCCGCGAAGGTCGAAGCTAACCTGGCCTTCTTGCAACAAATAAAAGGCCCATTGTGTTAATTCGAAATGCATCGTTTGTTCTCTCCTGCGAGTTGATTGTCCCTAACTGATTGAACTGACTGACAAGTGCTGAGTCCTTACTGGTTCAAAGTGAAATTGACGTCGATCTGCGTGACCACCTCGACGGGTTCGCCGTTGAGCAGCGTCGGTTTGTAGCGCCATTGCTTCACCGCTTCCGTCGCAGAGGCGACCAGAAGCGGGTGGCCGGAGATGAGCGTCAAATTCTGAATCGAGCCGTCCTTGCCGATAATGGCCGTGAACTTAACAGTACCCGAAATGCGAGCTTGGCGGGCGAGCGGCGGATACACCGGGCGCGGTTGCGAAATCAACATCGCCTGCTGCACGTTGCCACCGACCGTGATGCGGCTGACCTTAGGCTTCGGGGCTTCGACCGGCTTGGGCGGAGGAGGGGGCGGCGGTGCGGCGCTGGGAACCGAGCTGATGATACCGCCGATAACGCCACCGGGGGTTCCGCCTGGTACGCCGCCGGGAACACCGCCGACCACGCCGGCGCTGGCAGTGGGAGGAAGCTCTTCTTCCTTGATCATGGCGATTTCCTTGGGGACCTGCTTCGGCGCCATCAGCTTGGAGCCATCAAACTGGCGGGGAATAACCTTTTGCACTTTCACCACCTGGGCTGCCGGAGGAGGCGGCGGGGGCGGGGGCGGCGGCGGCGGCGGCGCTACCAGCATCGTGGATAACGCCGTCTTCGGCAGCAATTCCGGATTCAAGAGCGGAATAATGATACCCACGACGACCAGACCGATCTGCAATACGAATGACAGCATGACGGTCCAGCTTTTGTTGGTTTTGACTGTCCCTTCAACAAAGCTTTGTTCGAACATCGCTTCTTCTCCTTAGGTCCCCCAGTTGACGCCCTGCCGGGAACCCGCTTTAAACCTTTTTGACACCGGCGCCACGAGCGAGTTCCACCTCCAGAACCCGGACCTGACGCGCCCCTCTCAGTCTTGCCTTCCATGAAATTATGCCAGAGATGCACAGCGGGGCTTGGACTGGGGAGTTGCGTCGCCATGGGGCGATCTCGAGATGCTCTTGAAACCGAAACTGCATTGACCCTTCAGGCCGGTGTTCGCTTAGAGGAATATTGACACCGGGCGATTTCCTCTGGTTCCCGCGGCGCTTCAAAAAATTATCACAAACCGGACCAAGTCTCAACGCGCGCTCTTTCAGCCCTAGGATTTCACCTGTTCCGGGGGCACAACGCTCTGCACGGCGCCGCGCGAGAGCTGCAATCGTACGCTATCCGGTTTCACACGAATCACCAAAGATTCGTCCGTTTTGATCTCAACAATAGTTCCGATGATTCCGCCAGTGGTCACCACGACATCCCCGTTCTTGAGTTCCGACAACATCTTCTGCTGGGCCTTGCGTTGCCGTTGCATGGGCAGGAACAGCAGGAAGTAGAAGATGGCGAAGATCGCGAGGATGGGCACGAACTGGAGCAGCGGGTTCGCGGCCGCGGGGCTCTGGAGGAGAAAAAGCGCGAGCATAGATCTGGCTGAATCCCGGTTTTCAGTTTGCTGAAGCTTACACCGCTTGCAGCGCGCGGGAGCGGGCCGCCTTCAGAAAGTCGGGGAACTTCTCAAGCAGAATAGCCTCTCGCATTTGCCGCATGATGTCAAGGTAAAACCTGAGATTGTGGAGCGTTGCCAGCACACTGAAGAGAATTTCGCCCGCCTGAAAGAGGTGGCGGAGGTAGGCCCGGGTGAAGTTGCGGCAGGTGTAGCAGCCGCAGTCCGGGTCGAGGGGCGCTGCGTCGTCGCGGTAACGGGCCTGTTTAATGAGGATCCTGCCCTGAGAGGTGAACAGACAGCCGTTGCGCGCGTTTCGCGAGGGCAGCACGCAGTCCATCATGTCAACGCCACGGGCGACGTACTCCGGCAGTTCGTGCGGCATGCCGACCCCCATGACATAGCGGGGCCGGCCGTGGGGCAGCAGCGGGGCGGTGACCTCAGTCATTTCCAGGCTGAGCGCCCGTGGTTCGCCCACCGAGAGCCCGCCGATGGCGTAGCCCTCGGCGTCGAGGGCCAGCAGTTGCTCCGCACAGCGTCGGCGCAGGTCGGAAAACATCGACCCTTGAACGATGGGGAACAGCGCATGCCGCGGTTGCATCGATTCCATGCGCCTGCGGTAGTGCGCCATAGCGCGTTCCGCCCAGCGCACCGTGCGCTGCGTGGAGTGGTCCGCGGCGGCGTGCGGCGCGGGGTATTCGAGACACTCATCCAATGCCATCAGGATGTCGGAACCCAGCGCGAGTTGCACATCGACGGTGGATTCCGGCGTGAAGAAGTGTTCGTCGCCATTCAGGTGGGAGCGGAAAAGAACGCCGTCCTCGCGAACTTTGCGCAGGTCTGAAAGACTCCACACCTGGAAACCGCCGGAGTCGGTCAGAATTGCGCGAGGCCAGTTCATGAAGCCGTGCAGGCCGCCAAACTGCCGAATCAGTTCGTGACCGGGGCGCAGGTACAGATGGTAGGTGTTGCCCAGAATAATGCGCGCGCCAAGCTCATCCATCAGGTCGCGGGGCATGAGTCCCTTGACTGTGGCTTGGGTGCCGACCGGCATGAAAACCGGGGTTTCCACCGTTCCGTGGGAGGTGTGAAGGAGTCCTGCGCGCGCGCCCGTGTGCGGGCAGACGGCCACAAGCTCGAAGCGCAGTGTTGTCTGCAAAGCTAAACTAGGTAGTTTACCCCTCTATGGCGCTGCGCTTCTACAACACTCTTACGCAGACTCTGGAGCCGTTTCAGCCGCAGGATGGCAAAACTGTGCGGATGTATACGTGCGGACCGACGGTGTACTCGTTCGCGCACATCGGCAATTTCAGAACCTTCTCTTTCCAGGACATCCTGCGGCGAACACTGCGCAGCCGCGGCTGGGCCCTCGATCACGTCATGAACATCACGGACGTGGACGACCGCATCATTCAGAACGCAGTGGAGCAGGGCCTCTCGCTCGGCGACTACACAGCGCCGTTCACGAAGGCGTTCCTGGAGGACCTGGAAACATTACGCGTGGAGCATCCCGAGCGGATCATCCCGGCTACCGGACATATTGACGAGATGGTGGCGCTGATTCAGCGGCTGGGCCAGAAGAGTCATACGTATGAGAGCGAAGGTTCCACTTATTTCCGCATCGCGACATGGCCGGAGTACGGCAAGCTGTCGCACACGAACTTCAGCGGCAATGTGGCCGGGGCCCGCGTGGATACGGACAAGTACGAGAAGGACGATGCGCGGGACTTCGTGCTTTGGAAGGCGCGCAAGGAAGGCGAGCCGTACTGGGATACTCCGCTCGGTCCGGGCCGGCCCGGGTGGCACATCGAGTGCTCCGCCATGGCGATGAAGTATCTCGGCGAGACGCTCGACATTCACACGGGCGGTGTTGACCTGGTCTTTCCGCATCATGAGAACGAGATCGCGCAGTCGGAAGCGGCGACGGGGCGGCCGTTCGTGCGCTTCTGGTTGCACGCCGAACACCTGCTGGTGGAAGGCCAGAAGATGTCGAAATCGCTGGGCAACTTCTTCACGCTGCGCGAACTTCTGGACAAGGGCTACGCCCCGGAATCGATCCGCTATCTGCTCACCTCAGTGCCGTATCGCAAACAGTTGAACTTCACTTTCGACGGGCTGAAGGCGGCAGCGACTTCGATCGACCGGCTGCGCAACTTCGAACTGCGGTTGAAGACGACCCGGTTTGGCCCCGGCGGGAATGAGCGGATCGAGGAGCGCACCCGTGCGGCAATCAGCGCATTCGAAGCTGGACTGGACGATGACTTGAATACCGCCGACGCGCTCGCCGCTGTCTTTGAGTACATCCGCGACACCAACTCGGCAATGGATTCCGGTGAGTTCAAGGCAGAGAATGTGACCGGAGCGGCGAGTCTGCTGGCGCGGTTCGACGCGATCTTCGATGTGTTGAAGCCTTCGGTGGCCGAGGGAGCGCTTTCCGACGAAGAGATCGAGAAATTAGTGGCGGATCGGGCGAAGGCGAAGAAGACCAAGGACTTCGCGCGCGCTGACGGAATCCGGAAAGAACTGTTGGAGAAGGGCGTCGTGCTCGAAGACACTAAAGACGGCACGCGCTGGAAGAGGAGCTAGGGGAAAGTTGAAGATTCATACCACCGCCGTTCACGCAGGAGAACGGAAGCGCGCGCCGAAGCAAGTGCCGGTGTCGTCACCGATCTACCTGGGCGCGAGCTACATTTGCGAGACCACCTCGGAATTGGATCGCATTTTTGCCCTCGAAGAGAAGGGCTACGCGTATTCGCGTTATGCGAGCCCAACGAATGACGCGTTGGAGGAACAGATCACCGCGCTGGAAGGCGGCGCAGGAGCGCTGGCGTGCGCGTCGGGAATGTCGGCTCTGCAACTGGCGATACAGGCAGCGTTGATCGACCGGCGCAAGGACGTGCTGTATGCGCACGCGATCTACGGCGCAACGATGAAACTGCTGCACGATGTACTGGAACCGTTCGGCATCGAATCGTCTTTCATCGACATCTGCGACCTGCGGCACGTGGAAGCGGCGATTGCGGATCGCAAGCCCGGCTGCGTGCTGATGGAAACGGTATCGAATCCGATTCTGCGCGTGGGAGCCATCGACCGCATCGCCGAGTTGACGAAGAAAGCGGGCGCAGCGCTGATCGTCGACAATACGTTCGCTACACCGCTGCTGGTGCGGCCGCTCGAATTGGGCGCAAACCTGGTGGTGCATAGCGCGACGAAATACCTGGGCGGCCATGGCGACGTTCTGGGCGGCATTATCGTCTCCGATCAGGAGCATCTGGAAACGGTGCGGCGGCTGTCGCGCGTGGCGGGTCCGGTGTTGGGCCCGTTTGAAAGCTACCTGACTTTGCGCGGCATCAAGACCTTCGCGCTGCGCGTCGAGCGGCAGTGTCAGAACGCGCGCTGCCTGGCACAGTGGTTACGGAATCATCCGCGAGTTGAGAACGTGAACTATCTGGATGATCCGGCTCACCCGGACCGCGAGACAATCGCCCGCCTGCTGCCCGCCGGCCTTTATGGAGGCATGGTCAGTTTCGAAATCAAAGGTTTGGACCGCGAAGGGGTGTTCGCGTTCCTGGACAAGTTGAAGTTGATCGTGCGCGCCACCTCTTTGGGCGATGTCCACACGATGATCCTGTACCCGTGGATCAGTTCGCATCGCGATGTATCGCCAAAGCAGAAGGAGCGGATGGGAATTCGCGAGAACCTGGTGCGCGTGTCGGTTGGTATCGAGGATTTCGAGGACATTCAGGCGGACTTTGCGCAGGCGTTGGAGGCCTAGTCGCTTCATCGTTCCGGCAGGCGCCGCGTGAAATAGTACGCGGGATACACCTGAGTAGTCACCGGACGGTTGCCCTCGCGGGGCCCGCGTTCTTCATTCTTGAGGACCCACGGACTGACTGCCACCAGTTGCCAACCTTCTTCCGTCATGCGCGCGATCTCGCGCTCGTCCACCTGGTTGTACTGGGCCGGGGCGAATTCTCGTGGTGTCAGGGCACGATACTCAAGGGACGCGTTCAGCGGCACCATGGCGCGCGAGGTTGACCCCCGCTGAGCGAGAAGCAGAAGGGCGGCGGCCGCCATGACAAGGATCGCGGCAAACACGTGACGCATGTCATCTTTGACGAAGGAATGCGCCCCGGCGTGGAGGTCTGGATGAGCTAACGCGTGAGCGCGGGCTCCGGCTGCGGGTTCTGGGGAAAACTCACGGTGAAGGTAGTCCCGAGGCCCGGAGTGCTGTCCACGTGCACACTCCCTTTGTGGGCCTTGGCGATCCAGTGCACGAAGCTGAGGCCGAGCCCCAGACCCAGGCCGCGGTCCGGATCACCCTGTTTCTGCGAAACGCGAAAGAAACGCTCGAAGAGGTACGGCAGATGCTCCGGCGAAATGCCGATACCCGTATCGGACACGCGCAGGACAATGTTTTCTTCCTCTTTACCCAGGCTGATCGTAACCGACCCACGGGGTGGTGTGTACTTGACGGCGTTGGAAACCAGGTTTGCGAGGAGTCTTTCAAACTGCATCCGGTCGACTGTGGCCACGCAAGCCGGCGGCAGTGCCGCGGTCAGCTTGATCTGCTTCTCCTCCGCCGCCAGGTCAAACTGGCTGACTACGTCACGCACAAGTACGCTCAGGTCGATGGGCGCGAGTTCCAATCTGACTTGTCCCGTTTCCGCCTTGGAGAGCGTCAGCAACGACTTGACGATATTGGAGAGCCGCTCGACATCCTGCAACGCATTCTCCATCGCAGAGCGATAATCGTCCGGGGTTTTGGCGGTAAAGAGCGCCACCTCCAATTGCCCGCGGATTGCGGTCAGCGGCGTGCGTAACTCGTGCGATGCGTCCGTCGAGAACTGGCGGACCTGCTCGAAATTGCGCTCCAGGCGCTCGAGCATCTGGTTGAAGCGGTGGCTGAGCACATCCAATTCGTCGCCCGTGTTCCGCGTCGGAATGCGGACGCTGAGGTTGGCTCCAGAGACTTGTTCGGTGGCGTGCAGCAGGTCGTTCAGCGGCCGTAAAGCGCGCCCCGCCAGAATCCACCCGACGAAAGCCGTGCCCAACAGGAACAGCGGGACAATCGTGAAGTAGGTGCGCGTAAAGCCGTCCAGAATGTTCTGGTTCTCCTGAATCGGCAAGGCGATAGCGAGGAAAAAGTCCCTCCCTTCGTCGCGCAGCAGCCCCTGCCGGGTCAGGAACGCCTCGCCGCGGCCGTTGTACTTGAGTTTGAGCACGGGCTCCTTCGAACTCATCGCCGCCACGATCTCGGCCTCGGAATCCTGCGTCAGCGCAAGGTAGCCATTGGAGACTTCGATGGTGTTGCCGTTGGCGTCCAACAGGCACACAAACCGCCGCAGCCGCTCCACGTTGGCTGATTCCTCGGCATCATCACGGTCGTAGGCCCAAATGGCTTCCTCTCCCTGAATGCGCAGGTAGCCGCGCAAAGCGGCCCATTCTTCCTTGAGAAGCTCGCGTGCGCGGCTGTCGAGATTGGTGCGCAGGGCTTCGCGGAAAAACCAGCCGATGCCAGCAAGCAGAATGGCGAAAAAGACCAGATAGGTTATGGTCAGCCGCATGCGCAGACCGCCATAGACGCGCGGCCGCAGCGGCGGCAAGGCGGCTGGTTTCACACTTTTGCGCATGGCCGATTAAGGGCCGGTATACTCTTACGCCGGCCGTTCGGGTGCGCCCTCGGCGGTACCTGCTTCAAGCAGGTAACCGATGCCGCGGACGGTATGGATCAACTTGACGGGGTACTTGTCGTCAATTTTGCTGCGCAAATGGCGGATGTAGACATCGACGATGTTTGTCAGGCCGTCGTACTCCATGTCCCAGACGTGCTCGACAATCATGGTGCGGCTGAGCGGGCGGCCGCGGTTGCGCATCATGTACTCGAGGATGCTGAACTCTTTGGGCGCCAGTTCGATGACCTCGCCGGAGCGCGTCACCTTACGGCGAATACAATCCAATGTCAGGTCGCCCACGCTGAGCCTTTCCGGCAGGGGCTGCCCGCGGCGCAGCAAGGCCCGCACGCGCGCCAGCAGCTCCACGAAAGCGAATGGCTTCACCAGGTAGTCGTCGGCGCCGAGTTCAAGGCCTTTGACGCGGTCCTCCACGCCACCGCGGGCGCTGAGGATCAATACCGGGGGGCTGACCTTGCGGTTACGCGCCTTCTCAAGCACCGTGAGGCCGTCCATATCGGGCAGCATCAGGTCCAGGATGACCAGATCATATTCGGTATTGTGGAGCAGATCGAGCGCCGTCTGCCCATCGGGAGCGAGATCGACTGCATAACCCGCGCTTTCCAGCCCGCGGTTGATGAAATCCGCGATTCTTTTCTCGTCTTCGATGACCAGGATGCGCATGCGGAGTCTTCGATAAACTGTAACAATTCTAACAACGCCGTGTTATAGATACGGCGACAGACCGCCGTATTCACTCCAGCCAGCGGTGACAATTCAGCGCCAGCGATATAGCAGTCTTACATCAGAGGACAGGGCCAATGCGCCACGGCACGAATTCCTGGTGGCCCAGCCGTTCGCTGCATGTACGCTTGCCAGAGGCGACTTCGAGCAATGCGGCAAAGATCTCGTCGCCTATCTGGGGTATGGTTGCTTCTCCATCCGCGATGCGGCCGGCGTTAATATCCATGTTGTCCCGCATGCGGCGATAGGTGCCGGAATTCGTGGCAATCTTCAGAACCGGAATCGTCGGGAAGCCGATGGCGCTTCCCCGCCCCGTAGTAAAGACGATTAAGTTCACCCCTCCTGCCGCCAGGCCACTCAAAGAAGCCGGGTCATAGCCGGGGGTGTTCATGAACACCAGTCCGGGTCCATGCACTCGTTCCGCGTAATCCACCACTTCGTTCAGCGTCGAAGTCCCGCCCTTTGCCACTGCGCCGAGGGACTTTTCGAGAATATTGGTAAGACCACCAGCCTTGTTGCCCGGCGAAGGATTGTCATCGAAACTGCCGCCGAAGCGGTTGAGATAGTTTTTGTAGTCGCGGATCCGCGCCAGCAGTTTCCCGGCGACCTCGCGGCTGCGCGCCCTCCGTATGAGCAGATGTTCCGCGCCGATGATCTCGGGCGTCTCCGCCAGAACCGATGTTGCGCCGATGCGCGCGAGCCGGTCCGAACAGTGGCCCACGGCCGGATTGGCGGTGATTCCGGAGAACGAATCCGATCCTCCGCAATTCAAACCGAGTTGAATCTTCGATGCGGGAAGTTCGACGCGCTGTTCTGCCGTGGCGCGCTCCATGAACCGGGCGATCTCGCGGCGCGCGGCGTCGACGGTGGCGCGCGTCCCCCCACTGGTTTGCAGCGTCATTCCAACGATACGGTCCGGACGCGGCGCATTCGGTCCCAGATAGTGATCAATTTGATTCGTTTCGCAGCCAAGGCCGAGGATAATCGCGGCGGAGACATTGGGGTGGTTAAGAACGCCGCTGAGCGTGCGTTGTAACTGAGCCGTATCCGGTCCGATGGAATGGCCGCATCCCTCGCCGTGGGGGAACGCCACAACGCCATCAACGTTCGGCGGCAAAGTTTCATCGCGATAGCTATCGGCGATCCTTTGCGCGGTGTGCGCCGAACAGTTACTCGCGGCTACAACCGCTATGTAGTTGCGAGTCCCGGCCCTGCCGTCCTCCCTCAAGTAGCCCCAGAATGTGGGCGCTTGATCCACAGCCGGGTCCGGTTCGCGGTCCACCAACGGAAACTCATAGTCGAAGACGAGTTCCTCAAACCCGATGTTGTGGGTATGTACATGTTCGCCCGGAGCAATCTCGCGCTTCGCGCGCCCGATCAGTTGTCCATAGCGCCTTACGTACTCCCCCGCGGGAATCGCAGCCAGAGCAATCTTGTGCCCGGCGGGAATGGCGTCGCGTGCGGTCACGCGCGATTCCCCCGCAACCACACCCTGCCCCGGCGCCAGCGACACGCGCGCGATGGCAACGTTGTCGCTCGGGTGCAACAGAATTGCCGCATTGGCGGCGCTGGGTGCTTTCAGAATGTCGATCAGGCTCATCTGTCTATTACTATCTCAGTGTTTCCTTCATACTTGTGCGGCACGTCGACGATTTGCGCGTGACGCCCGCGTCGCACCGATTTGGCAGAAACGACTGTAAGGGCCCCAGTTGGGCAGATCCGCGTTCATGCCGTTCCAGCAGCACTTGGCCTGGTGGCGAGCCTCATGCACGAACGCGCCCGCTCGCAGCAGACAACTCATCGGGTGATGATCGCGCCGCTGGCGCTCAGCGCTTCAGCACGGTTTCCGTGATCTGCTCACCCAAGTGCACGTGGAACTTTCCGCCCACCGGGTGGATCCAGACGCCGCTATCCTGCGGCGCCGGGAAATCCTCGACTCTGGACACCACCTTGAACTTCGAATTTTCCGCAGCAGTTATGAATATGCCCATGTGCAGGTGCAGGTGGCATTGCGTGCGTGTCGATTCGCCGTTGTAGGCGAGGCCCCAGTTGCCTGCGCCCCACATTTCCTCAGCCTTGGCCATGGCGGCTTTCCAGTAGCGGGTCCGCTGATCCGGGCTGAGCGCGTGCAGATTGTGCATGCCCTCCAGGTGCGGCCGCCACAGCGCTAACCAGCGATTCGGTTTGCGCGGGTTAATGTCCTTGAGGAAGAAAACCTCAACGTCTGGAGGGTGCTTCTCTGCCTCGCGGCACAGGCTGCAATTGCGAGCTTTCTCGAAATCGGGCGTACCCACCACGCACTTGCAATCGAGCGGCGATATGGGGGTCTGCGCGGACAAGGGCGAGAGGCAAACGAGCAGCAACAGCAGAGCCGGCATAAAACAGTGGGGGCGGCGCATTCGCGCTCATTATACTGAGGTTGTGGATTCCGGCCGTGGCGCGGGAGCCGCGGCTTGTTTGATTCTCGCTCTCGCCGCGCTGTACCTGCTTTTCTTCTTTGCCATTGGAGACGTCGGGCTGCTCGGCCCGGACGAACCGCGCTACGCCTCTATCGGCCGCGAGATGGCGCGCTCCGGCGACTGGATCACGCCGCGCCTGTGGGGCGAAGTGTGGATGGAGAAGCCTCCGCTGCTGTACT
>Ga0073934_10006724_pt1 | contig 16504 bp, 11 predicted proteins | sample LarsenN4metaG_FD_76834 | JGI IMG/M metagenome (GOLD analysis project Ga0073934, IMG submission 76834) | Hot spring sediment bacterial and archeal communities from British Columbia, Canada, to study Microbial Dark Matter (Phase II) - Larsen... ...
GACAATGTGACGGTGGAGGCGGAGTTGATCATGCCGGTGGCGATGGAGAAGGAGTTGAGGTTTGCGATTCGAGAGGGGGGCAAGACGGTGGGAGCCGGAGTCGTCAGCGAAATTATCGAGTAGTCGCCCGTGAATAAGGGGCAGTGAGCCATCCATAGGCTGCTCACTGCCTGTCGGTTATGACCGTTGTAAGAGGCCACTGTGAAAGGTTAAAGGCCAGAAGTTAAGGAGAGAGGGTAATCTCTTTAACTTTTGGCCTCTAACCTTTCACTTTTCTATTCCAAAGGATTATGCGGGATATCGTAACTTTGGCTTGTACCGAGTGCAAGCGTAGGAATTACTCGACGACCAAGAATAAAAAGAGGACCCAGGAGAAGCTGGAATTTAAAAAATTCTGCCGATTTTGTAGAAAACACACCCTACATCGGGAAACGAAGTAAGTAAAACTCGGTACACAGCTTAACTACAGACCATCGCGATTAGTGAAGGCCAGTAGCTCGAACGGTTAGAGCACCGGTCTCCAAAACCGGGTGTTGGGGGTTCGAATCCCTCCTGGCCTGCCATTCTGATTTAGTGTTGATTTTCCCACGTCTGGCGAGTATTTTTTTCATAGTCGGTCGAAGAAAGACTTTATAGCCTTTAAAAAGGGCCCTTTTTTAAGCCCGGCACCATCTGTAACCCAGTTAAGCAAGGAACTATCATGAAAAAAGTCATCTTGTTTTTTCAAGAGGTAAGAAATGAATTAAAAAAAGTCTCCTGGCCCTCTAAAAAGGAGGTAATAGGGGCGACGACCATCGTCATCGTCACGACCCTATTTATGGGTCTGTTTTTGGGGGTCGTCGATTTAATCCTTTCTAGATCTGTTGAATTCTTGCTTCACCGATAATCGATCATTTTTTAAATCAGGTAGAACTCATGTCTTCATATAAATGGTATGTGATTCATACCTACTCAGGATTTGAAAAAATAGTCAAAGCCAATATAGAACAGCGCATAAAAGCTCTTGGTCTATCCGATCACATTCAAGAGATTGTCATCCCTGAAGCTCCTGAGGTACAAATCCGAGATGGAAAAAAGCAAGAGTACTCCAAGAAGTTCTTTCCCGGCTATATCTTCATTAAGATGAAAATGTCCGATGATGTATGGTATGCCATTCGAAATACGCCTAAAGTGTCTGGGTTCGTGGGGGGGATAAAACCTTCTCCTCTTCCGGAGTCTGAGGTGAACGCTATTATACAACAGATGAGGGAAAAATCGGAAAAACCTCAGCCCCGGGTGTTGTTTAATAAAGGCGAAGAGGTCCGAATCATCGATGGACCCTTTACAAATTTTGTTGGGGTCGTAGATGAGATTTACCCAGAGCAGGGAAAGCTAAAAGTTATGGTGACGATCTTCGGCAGATCTACCCCAGTGGAATTAGAGTTTTTGCAAGTGGAGCGAAATACTTAGGAACGACGCGGCGACGCGGCGACGCGGCGACGCGGCGAGATATTCTTTATCGCCGTATTGCCGCGTCGTCCGGTCTCCACGCCCCTTTGAATTGTGGCTAAAAAAGTAGTAGCACAGGTTAAGTTACAGGTACCAGCCGGGCAAGCTAATCCTTCACCCCCTGTAGGACCTGCTTTAGGGCAGCACGGGGTCAACATTATGGAATTTTGTAAGCAGTTCAATGCCCAAACTCATGGACAGGAGGGCTTGATTATTCCGGTGATCGTAACCGTTTACTCGGATCGATCCTTTACGTTTATTACAAAGACTCCTCCGGCTGCGGTCCTCCTTAAACGTGCTGCAGGGATTGCAAAGGCTTCCGGAGAACCTAACCGGAATAAGGTAGGCAAAGTGACCAAAGCTCAGGTTCGAGATATAGCAAAGTTGAAAATGCCCGATCTCAATACGGCCGATTTAGAGGCGGCTGTACGGACCATCGAAGGGACGGCCCGAAGTATGGGGATCGAAGTTACTGAATGAGAACGAGGAGGAAAGATCGTGCCAAAGCGTGGAAAAAAATATCAAGAAAGCCTCAAGCTTGTGGATAGGAGTAAAAAGTATAATCTACAAGAAGGGGTTAACCTGGTTAAACAAACTGCTTACGCCAGCTTTGATGAATCCATAGATATGGCCATTCGACTGGGCGTAGACCCCAGAAAAGCGGATCAGATGGTTCGTGGCTCCGTAGTGCTTCCCCACGGAATTGGTAAAACGATTCGGGTCTTAGTTTTTGCGGAGGGCGAAAAGGAGAAAGAAGCTTTGGAGGCGGGAGCTGATTACGTAGGGAAAGACGAATACATCGAGAAGATTCAACAAGGCTGGCTTGAGTTCGATCGGGTCATCGCGACGCCCAATTTGATGGGAGCTGTCAGCAAACTGGGGAAAATCCTCGGCCCCAGAGGCCTTATGCCAAATCCAAAGACCGGAACGGTGGGTTTCGAGGTGGGAAAAATGGTGAGGGAGGCCAAGGCAGGAAAAGTAGATTTCAAGGTGGAGAAAGCAGGAATTATCCATGTCCCGATCGGTAAAAAATCGTTTGATACGGAAAAGCTGATCGGTAACGCAAAGGCTTTAGTAGAGACGGTGTTAAGACTTAAACCGGCTACGAGCAAGGGTCAGTATATTAAAAGCATCACACTCTCTTCCACCATGGGCGTCGGAGTGAGACTGGACCCGATGGGAGTCGTGGCTGAAGTCCGGTAATCAAAGGGCAGGGGCAGAAGGCAGGGAGCAGAAAACGAAGGAATAGGCCGTTTTCTGCTCCCTGCCTTCTGCCTGCTGACAGTTATGGCTAGACCCGAAAAAGTTGAAGAGGTTCAGACTTTAAGGAAAAGCTTTGAAAAGAGCTCCCTGGCGGTCTGCGTTGATTTCAGAGGCATTAACGTGGAACAAATCTCCAGACTAAGGGGCCAACTCCGAGGCCTGCCGGTGGAATATAAGGTCGTGAAAAATACCCTGACCCGGCTTGCCATCCAGGATACCGCCTATCAACCTTTGGAGAAATTTTTAACGGGTCCGACCGGTGTCGCTTTCTGTGCAGGAGACTTGGTAGCTCCGGTGAAGGTTTTAACCAAATTTTCTAAAGATGTCCCCGGATTCCAAATCAAAGGAGGCGTGATCGAAGGGATTTTGGTCAGCCCTGAACAAATAGAAAAAATTGCCGAACTGCCCTCCCGAGAAGTATTGCTAGCTCAGGTGTTATCGGCTATGAAATCCCCGATCACCAACCTGGTATGGACCTTACAAGGCATTGTACGAAAATTGATTTATACTCTGCAAGCAATTGCGGATAAGAAAGGCTAAAACGATCCCCAGATCATACAGATAACCCAGATAAAACGACCCAAATTTATCTGGGTTTATCTGTGTCATCTAGGAACCGTTTTACGACTGATAAAGGAGAAAAAAATGGCTCAGATTACCATGGATGATGTGGTCACTTTCATTGAGAATATGACGGTCTTACAGCTAAACGAGCTGGTGAATAAGCTTCAGGATAAATTTGGCGTAACTGCGGCGGCTCCTGTCGCCCTGGGAGGACCTGTTCCCACAGCGGCGCCTACTGAGAAAGCGGAGGAGAAGACGGAGTTCAATGTCATCCTGACGGGCTCTGGAGATAAGAAAATCCAGGTGATTAAGGTCGTTCGAGAGCTAACGGGCTTGGGCTTGAAGGAAGCCAAGGACCTGGTGGAGGGGGCTCCTAAACCTATTAAGGAGGGTATCTCTAAAGAGGAGGCCGAGAGCATTAAAAAGAAAGTAGAAGAGGCGGGCGGAACCGTTGAAATAAAATAATTAGATGACTTCTTTGTCCGCTATGAGTTGTCCGTCGTGAGTTGTCAACCGTCCGTTGTCCATCCATAGATGATACAGATGGACCCAGGGAACCTGTGGGTTCATCTGTGTAATCTGTGGATAGACTCCAGACTAAGGACAAAAGATGCAAGAAACGAAAAGAAAAACTCCGAAGTATTTGGAGGACATAAAATCTACAGTTCGAAACCGTTTGGATTTCGCCAAAATACCTACAATTCTGGAGATCCCTAATCTCATCGAGATCCAACAGGAGTCTTATGAGAAGTTCCTTCAGATTAATACGCCGCCGGAGCAACGAAGAGATATAGGACTCCAGGAGGTTTTTAAAAGCGTCTTCCCCATTGTAGACTTTAATGAAATGGCTCGCCTGGAATTTGACAGCTATTATTTCTTAAAACCTAAATACGGGGTCAATGAATGCAGGGAGCGAGGGATGACCTATGCGGCGCCCCTTAAGGTAAAAGTCCGGTTAGTTACGTGGGAGCAAGACGAACAGACCAAGGCAAAATCAATTCGGGATATAAAGGAACAGGATATTTATTTCGGCGAGATCCCTCTGATGACCTCCAAGGGAACTTTTATTATCAATGGAACGGAAAGAACTGTAGTCAGTCAAATGCATAGATCCCCGGGGATATTTTTTAGCCATGACAAGGGGAGAACCCATGCCAGTGGTAAAATACTCTATAGCGCTCGGGTTATCCCTTATCGAGGTTCCTGGCTAGAGCTGGAGTTTGATTATAAGGACTATCTTTATGTTCGTATCGATAAAAAACGAAAAATTTTAGTTAGTACCTTTATCAGAGCACTTCAGTACATTGTCGAGGAGGAAGCTAAAGAAGCGGAAGCCCAAGGAGAGACCCCTCCAGCCCCCTTGAATTTAGAGTCTACAGAGAGTATCCTCCGCTGCTTCTATGATATCATTACTTTTAGATTTGATAAGGTTGATAAAGCCTTGGAAGGACAGACCTGTTCGGTCATCCTTAACACGGAATTAAAGGTCTCAAGCCCGGATGCCCTAGACGAATTCTTACGCGGCTTCACCGCCTCGGCAGATGTGGTCGCTCCGGACGGCACGGTTATTTTAGAGAAGGATAAGAAAATTACGAAAAAAGCTTTAAAGCTTTGTAAGCAACATCAGATTAAAGAGATCCCCGTATATTCTCAACACCTAACCGAATGTGTCGTAGCCAAAGATATTGTGGACCCGGAGACCGGAGAGGTTATCCTGGCTACCAACGAAGAGATCAGCGAAGATGCGATCGCTCGAATTGTCCAGAGCCCAATTCAAGACATCGAGGTCCTCTTAATAGATAACTCCGTGGGAGGCGACGCCCTGAGCAATGCGTTCAAGAAAGATCCTATTAAAACCAAAGATGATGCCCTGATGGAGATCTATAAAACTTTACGCCCTGGGGACCCTCCCTCCCTGGACAGCGCTAAAAAGCTCTTTAAAAATCTTTTCTTTAACCCGGAGCGCTACGATCTTTCCCGGGTTGGTCGACTCAAGGTCAATGAAAAGCTTAGGGTCAATAAGCCTTTAGATAAACGGACCTTAGATGCGGAAGATCTTATCGAGATTTTCAAGTATATGCTCAAGCTGCGAATGGGGGAGGGCAATATTGACGATATCGATCATCTCGGGAATCGCAGGGTGCGCTCGGTCGGGGAGCTTCTGGAAAATCAGTTTAGAATCGGCCTTGTGCGTATGGAACGAGCTACAAAGGAGCGGATGAGCTTACAGGAGTTGGATACGGTCATGCCCCATGACTTGATTAACGCCAAGCCCGTTACGAACGCGGTCAAAGAGTTCTTTGGGAGCTCTCAGCTTTCCCAGTTTATGGATCAGACGAACCCGCTATCGGAGCTAACTCATAAACGAAGGCTGAGCGCCTTAGGACCTGGGGGATTGAGCCGAGAACGCGCCGAATTTGAGATGCGAGATGTGCACCCCACCCACTATGGCCGAATCTGCCCGGTTGAAACCCCGGAAGGACCCAACATCGGTCTGATCGCTTCGCTAAGCACCTACGCCCGGATCAACGATTTCGGGTTCATTGAGACCCCTTATCGAAAGGTGGTCAAGGACAAAGACGGGGTCGTCCGCGTGACCAATGAGGTTGAATTTCTGGCGGCGTTCAAAGATGAGCAGTATACCATCGCGCAGGCCAGCGCGGAGGTAGATGAGGAAGGGAAATTTATCCGGGACCGGGTGTCCGCGCGGCGACGCGGTGAATTCGTGATGGTTCCCCCGGATCAGGTGGATTACATGGACGTCTCTCCCAAGCAATTGGTCAGTGTGTCGGCTTCCTTAATCCCGTTCTTAGAAAATGACGACGCGAACCGGGCCTTGATGGGCTCCAATATGCAGCGCCAGGCCGTGCCCTTGCTCAAAACCGATGCTCCTTTGGTAGGTACGGGTATGGAACGGATTGCGGCGCGGGATTCCGGCGCGCTCGTTCTCGCCAGAAGATCCGGCATTGTGGAAGATGTGGATTCCTGCCGTATCGTGATCCGGGCGGACGGGGAGTCTGAAATCGTCGATAAATACGCGACGAGCTACTTTCAGGATGCCGAAAGTGAGCCAAGCTCCATGGTAGATATCTACAACTTGGTTAAATTCCAACGCTCTAACCAGAACACCTGCATCAACCAAACCCCCCTTGTAAAGATAGGGGAACGTGTCAAGGCCGGACAGGTGATCGCAGATGGGTTCGCAACCGATCATGGGGAGTTGGCTTTAGGCCGTAACGTGCTGGTCGCGTTTATGCCCTGGGGCGGTTATAATTTTGAGGATGCAATCCTGGTCAGCGAGAAGGTCGTGAAGGAAGACTATTTTACCTCCATTCATATTGAAGAATGCGAGATCGAGGCCCGGGATACCAAGCTAGGTCGGGAAGAAATTACCCGGGATATTCCCAATGTGAGCGAGGAAGCCCTGCGTAATCTGGACGAAAGCGGCATTATCCGAATCGGAGCGGAGGTTAAGCCCGGTGACATTTTGGTCGGGAAGGTGACTCCAAAGGGGGAAACCCAGCTATCTCCGGAGGAGAAGCTCTTGAGAGCGATCTTTGGTGAAAAGGCCGGTGATGTTAAGGACGCCTCCCTTTATACGCCCCAAGGCATGGAAGGGGTTGTTATCGATGTCAAGGTCTTCTCCCGGAAAGGCATCGAAAAGGATGAGCGGGCCCTCAGCATCGAGGATGCGGAAATCGCGAAAATCATGAAGGATTATGAGGACGAGATTAAGATCGTTAAGGATGAGCTCCGCAAAAAGCTGGTGAGCCTCTTGAAAGGAAAGGTCGTCGCCAAAGATTATGTCGATCCGACCACCGAGGAGGTTTTGCTGTCCAAAGGGGAGAAAATTACTCCGGAGAAACTGGCCCGGATTCCCACCTCGGATTTTAATAAGATCAAAATTCTGGAAATTCAAGATATTAAGGATGAAATGGATCAACTTCAGGAAAATGCGATGGACCAAATTCATATCCTGGAGACGATCATGAACGAGAAAACGGGTAAGCTGAAAACAGGAGATGAGTTGCCTCCGGGAGTCGTCAAGCTGGTGAAGGTCTATATTGCGGTTAAGCGTAAACTCTCGGTGGGCGATAAGATGGCCGGAAGGCACGGAAATAAAGGGGTCGTCGCTAAAATTCTCCCGGAAGAAGATATGCCTTACCTGCCGGACGGCACCCCGATCGAGATTATTCTGAACCCGCTGGGGGTTCCCTCCCGAATGAACGTGGGACAAATCCTCGAAACCCATCTGGGTTGGGCCTGCAAGGAGCTGGGCGAAAAAGTAGCGGACCACCTGAAAGGGATGGAAACCACCGGGTCTAATGGTTCAGGGCTCCTTCAGGAGCTAAAGGGGCTGATCCAGGGAATATGTAAGGGGACCCGAATAGCCAAAGACGTAGAGGCCTTCCTGGGTAAAGCGACGGAAGAGGAGATCAAAGCCCTGGCAAGTTCTCTAAAAGATAATGTATCCGTTGCCTCCCCGGTCTTTGATGGCATCAAGGAAGACCAGATCCGAGAGAAACTCCGGTTAGCCGGCTTACCTGAGACCGGAAAAACGACGTTGTACGATGGGCGAACGGGAGAAGCTTTCGATCAAGAGGTGACTGTGGGATATATCTACATGATGAAGTTGTCCCATCTGGTCGATGATAAAATGCATGCAAGGTCTATAGGACCTTACTCTCTTGTCACGCAGCAACCCCTGGGAGGAAAAGCTCAATTTGGTGGACAACGCTTTGGGGAGATGGAAGTCTGGGCCCTCGAGGCGTATGGCGCAGCTTATAATCTGCAAGAACTGCTGACCGTTAAATCCGATGATGTGGTAGGAAGAACCAAGATATATGAGGCTATTGTCAAAGGACGTCACGTGCTTGAACCGGGAGTTCCGGAGTCTTTTAATGTTTTAGTTAAAGAACTTCAAAGCTTAGCCCTCGACGTTGAACTCCTTCAACAGAGCTGAGCTACAGAAAGACTAGCCATGGAGGCCCAGAGAGTACAGAGGGGAGGTTTTTATTTTACTCTGCTCTGTGTCCTTTGTGTCTCCGTGGCTAATAAAAATGCAAGACGTATTAGAACTTTTTAGAGGAACTCATAGCAGTCTGAATTTTGACGCTATCAAAATAAGCATAGCCTCTCCGGATAAGATTCGAGAATGGTCCCATGGCGAAGTGAAAAAGTCTGAGACCATCAATTATAGAACCTTTAAACCGGAACGAGATGGGTTATTCTGTGCCAAGATCTTTGGACCGATCAAAGACTGGGAATGCTTATGTGGAAAATATAAAAGGATCCGACATCGAGGGGTCGTATGCGAGAAGTGCGGCGTGGAGGTGACCCAGTCCCGAGTCCGGCGAGAAAGGCTGGGCCATATTGAGCTGGCCTGCCCGGTATCCCATATTTGGTTTTTTAAGGGTCTTCCCAGCAGGATTGGACAGTTGTTGGACATCCCTTTAAAAAAGCTGGAGACCATCCTCTACTTTGAAAATTATGTGGTGATCGATCCTGGAGAGACCGGCCTGGAAGAAAGACAGCTCTTATCGGAAGAGAGCTATCGAGAGCTCATGGAAAATCCGGAATATTCCGGGCGCTTTAAGGCCGGGATCGGAGCTGAAGCCATTCGCGAGCTCTTAAAAAGGGTTAACGTCGAGGAATTGGCCAAAGAGCTAAGGGCCCAACTCAAAGATGAATCTTCCGTTCAGAAAAAAAAGAAGATCACCAAACGACTGAAGGTGGTAGAGGCTTTTCGAAAATCCGGGTGTAAACCGGAAGAGATGATCCTGGAAGTGATCCCTGTCCTTCCCCCGGAGTTAAGACCTTTGGTACCCTTGGACGGGGGCCGATTTGCTACTTCTGATCTCAATGATCTCTATCGAAGGGTGATTAACCGAAATAACCGGCTGAAAAGACTGCAGGAGCTTAAAGCCCCCGAGGTTATCATCCGCAACGAAAAGCGGATGCTCCAGGAGGCCGTAGATGCGCTGTTTGATAATGGCCGGCGAGGCAGGGTCTTAAGAGGCTCTAAAAATCGTCCCCTTAAATCTCTGAGCGACATGCTCAAGGGTAAACAGGGTCGTTTTAGACAAAATCTGCTGGGGAAAAGGGTGGATTACTCGGGTCGTTCCGTCATCGTCGTAGGGCCTGAGCTTAAATTGCACCAGTGCGGGCTTCCCAAGAAGATGGCTCTGGAATTATTTAAGCCGTTTATATTTAATAAGCTCCAAGATCATGGTTACACGACGACCATGAAGAGCGCTCAAAAGATGGTAGAACGGGAGGCCCCTGAAGTCTGGGATGTTCTGGAGGAAGTGATCAAGGAGCATCCTGTTCTTCTAAACCGGGCTCCCACTCTCCATCGTGCGGGTATTCAAGCCTTTGAGCCGGTTCTGGTCGAGGGAAAAGCTATTAAAATACACCCCTTGGTCTGTGCAGCGTTTAATGCCGATTTTGACGGGGATCAAATGGCAGTACACGTGCCACTTTCCATTGAGGCTCAGATTGAAGCGAAAGTGCTCATGATGGCGACCAATAATATCCTGTCCCCGGCTAACGGGATCCCTCTGACGCTCCCCAGCCAGGATATGGTCCTCGGAATTTATTATCTGACCAAGGAGCGCCAGGAACTGGCAGATGAATTAACCGTCGTCCGCGGTTCCTCGTCGATCCCCTTGAAAATGAGGCTGGGGGAATTCCCCAAAGATTTTAATCGCCCCACTCCTGAGCTGTTGGCCGAGTTCGGACTTCCCGAAGAGATCCGGGAAAATGTCCTGGTGTTCCCGAAAATCGGCCTGGTGCTTCGGGACCTCCCCTCGGCAGGCTCAACCCATAGCCAAAATGGTCAGGGGAGGCCCAAAGGGGTTTCTGTGTTTAAGGTTCTCGAGCATAGCCCGGCAGAAAGAGCCGGATTGACCGCCGGGGATTTGATAACCCGTATCAATGGCCTTGAAGTTAACAACCTGGTCGATTGTTACCGCATAAAGAGCTTGAAGCTCTTTGCCAATACCCAAGAAGTAAGGGTGGCCTTTGATGATAAAAAGGTCGGACTGCTCGAGAAGATCAGACTAAGAATTAACGGGAGCGCCATCGTAACGACGGTCGGTCGGGTCCTATTCAATGAGATCCTTCCTGAGGGGTATCCTTTCTTGAATGAACACATGACCAAGAAGAAGTTGGAACGCCTTGTGGCCGATATTCATTTGAGGTACGGAAACCAGGTCACGGTAGAAGTTCTGGACCGACTTAAAAGCCTGGGCTTTACCTATGCGACGCTCTCCGGGGTTTCCATTAGCATCGATGATATTCGCATTCCCCCTAAGAAGCAGGAGCTGATCGAACGGGCAGAGGAAGAGGTCTTAAAGGTAGAGCATCAGTACCGGAGCGGAATTATTACCAACGGGGAACGCTATAACAAGGTCATTGATATCTGGTCCCGTACCACGGATCAGGTCGCTAAGGAGATTTTTGAGGAATTGGAAAAGCGCGAACAAGAAGGGATTACCCTTGGAGATCGAAATCACCTGGACGAGCGGAGATTTGCGGGCCATAGAACCCCCAGTGAAGGCGAATTTAATCCGATTTATATGATGGCCGACTCCGGCTCTCGAGGGAGCCGTCAGCAAATACGACAGTTGGCCGGGATGCGAGGTCTCATGGCAAAACCTTCGGGAGAGATCATAGAAACGCCCATCAAAGCCAATTTCCGAGAAGGCCTTACGGTGCTTCAGTATTTTATCTCTACCCACGGAGCCCGAAAAGGATTGGCGGATACGGCTCTTAAGACCGCGGATTCCGGGTATCTGACCCGACGCCTGGTGGATGTCTCTCAAGATGTGACGGTCACCCAATACGATTGTCAGACCCTGGATGGCATCGATGTCGAAGCCATTATCGAAGGCGGAGACGTTATAGAGCCTTTGAAAGATCGTATCCTGGGACGCGTTGCTTTGGATGATATCAAAGATCCCCACACAGGAGAAGTGATCGTTAAGGCCAATCAAGAAATCAATGAAGACTACGCGGAGAAGATCGAACAGGCCGGTGTAGGAAGCGTAAAAATACGCTCTGTTCTGACCTGCCAGGCTCGACGAGGGGTGTGCGTCCTTTGCTACGGTAGGAACTTAGCGACCCGTCGGCTGGTAGACATTGGTGAAGCGGTGGGGATCATCGCAGCCCAGTCCATCGGCGAGCCGGGAACCCAGTTGACCATGAGAACCTTCCACATCGGAGGTACGGCGGTGGTCGTCGAGCGGTCCGTTTTAGCCGCTAAAAACAGTGGGACGGTGAAGTTTCCGCCAGATTTAAAGACCGTAGCCCGTAAAGACGGCGATCTTGTCGTGCTGAGTAAAACCGGCGTAGGCTACATCGCCGTTTTAGATGAGAAGGGCCGGGAAAGGGAGCGCCATCCCCTCCCCTACGGGGCTATATTGAAAGTCAGGGATGGGCAGTGGGTAGAAAAAGGCCAGACGCTGGCTGAATGGGATCCTTACTCCGCGTTGATTATTACAGAATATCCAGGGGTGGTCCTGTTTGAGGACGTCGCCGTAAAGGAAGACCTGGATGAAGCCACGGGCTTAACGACCCCTAAAGTGGGTATCCCTCTGAAAGAAGATGTTCAGCCTAAGGTGCGCATTAAAGACGTTATGTTACCGCGTATTGCAGAGATCGATGGCGTGGTCAAGGTGGAGAAACAGGATAAGGATCGCATGATCATCATCACGATCCACGGAGACAACGAACAGAGGAAGGTCTTGAGTTTAGAGCAGGATTCTTATCTAAAATTAGAAGTTAAGAACGGGCAACGCATAAAGAAAGGGGATATCCTGGCGCTCGTCTCTTATAAGATCCCCCTTCCCATCGGAGCCCATTTGCAAGTCGCCGATGGGGATGAGGTTTCTGCCGGAGATATCATCGCCAAGATCCCCAGAGATACTACCAAAACCAAGGATATTACGGGGGGTTTACCCCGAGTCGTTGAGCTTTTTGAGGCCAGGAAGCCCAAGGAATATGCGACCATCAGTGAGATCGATGGAATTGTCAGCTTTGGGGGCATCTCCAGAGGATCTAGAAAAGTGATCGTGCGGAATGATAGCGGCGATGAAAAAGAGTATGCGATCCCGAGGGGAGTCCATATCAGTGTCCGTGAGGGAGATCGGGTCAAAGCCGGAGAACCTTTGATGGATGGTCCTTCCAATCCCCACGACATTTTAAGGGTTTTGGGAGTGAAGGAGGTACAAAAGTATCTGGTCAAATCGATCCAGGAAGTTTACAAACTCCAGGGGGTTAACATTAACGATAAACATATCGAGATTATCGTGCGCCAGATGCTGCGAAGGGTGAAAATTGTGGACCCCGGAGATACAGAGTTCCTGTTGGACGATTACGTGGATCGCTTTGCTTTTGAGGAGGAAAACGAGCGGGTTATGAAAGAGGGAGGACGTCCGGCCAGAGGTCGACCGCAATTGTTAGGAGTTACAGTAGCCTCCCTAAGTACAGACAGCTTTATTTCAGCGGCTTCCTTCCAGGAGACCACCCGGGTTCTGACAGAGGCTGCGATTTCTGGTAAGGTGGATGAGCTCAGGGGCCTAAAGGAAAATGTTATCGTCGGTCGACTTATCCCGGCAGGCACGGGCATGTTGAGATACCGAAAAGCGAACGTAAAAGTCAACCTCTGATTTCGGATTCTTCCATGGCGGATTGCGGATTTTAAATTCGTAATCCGCCATTTGCTATGGAGGACCCCTTGCTAGATTTCGTGATTTGTACTATATTATAATGTTACCTTTTACCTAAGAGCATTCGTTTTATCTAATCATTTCATTGCTGCTATTTACCTATAAGTTATCATCGCATTGTCATAGGGCCATCTTACTTTCTGTAAGATCGGCAAACAATGGGATAATGAAGCTAAGGAATTAAAGATGCCAACGGTCAATCAACTCGTCAGAAAAGGGCGGGAGAAGGTTAAGTCGAAAACGCACAGTCCTGCTTTGAAGTCCTCTCCCCAAAAGCGAGGGGTCTGCGTCCGAGTTTATACGACAACGCCCAAAAAACCTAACTCCGCCCTCAGAAAAGTTGCCAGAGTACGCCTGACGAATAGCATTGAAGTAACCTCGTATATTCCGGGAATCGGACATAATCTACAAGAGCATTCGATCGTGTTGGTCCGAGGAGGTCGTGTGAAAGACCTCCCTGGAGTCCGGTATCATATTATTCGAGGGGCTTTAGACAGTGCCGGCGTACAAAATAGATTTCAGGGCCGCTCTAAGTATGGAGCTAAGAAGCCCAAGAAGTAAGTCTTAAGGCTTAGGATTTGGGGCCCCTTCAAAGCTCCAAGTCTCAAGCTTCTACATTATGTCAAGACGAAAAGTTGCTGAAAAGCGCAATGTGCTCCCGGACCCTAAATACAATAGCGTGCTGGTAGCTAAATTTATTAATTGTCTGATGAAAGAAGGAAAGAAAAGTATCGCAGAGAATATTTTCTACGGGGCTCTGGATCTTATTCGGGACCGTACGGGAAATCGAGACGTCTTAGCGGTGTTTAATAAAGCTGTGTCTAACGCCAAGCCCGTTCTGGAAGTTAAGTCCCGGCGGGTAGGGGGTTCTACTTACCAGGTTCCCGTGGAAGTTCGGCCCGAGCGTCGTACAGCCCTCAGCATCCGATGGCTCATAGAGTATGCCCGTCAACGGGGAGAGAAGTCTATGCAGGAGCGCTTGGCCGCAGAGTTATTAGATGCCGCTAATAATAAAGGGAATACTATTAAGAAAAAGGAGGATACCCATAAAATGGCAGAGGCCAATAAAGCATTTGCCCATTATAGATGGTAGCCTGCTGGCGTTGGGGCGACGGCCTGTCGCCTGTACTTAACGGGTTATCACCGTCCTCTTCATGCGCAATAACTTAGGCTACCACTAACGGGTTATATCATGGAACAACGAGTACCTTTAAAGAAGTGTAGAAATATCGGTATCATGGCGCACATCGATGCCGGTAAAACGACGACCACAGAGAGAATCTTATACTATACCGGTAGAACTCACCGTATCGGCGAGGTTGATGAAGGGACTGCGACCATGGATTGGATGGAGCAGGAGCAGGAGAGGGGGATTACGATTACCTCTGCATCGACCACGGCCTTTTGGAAGGATCATAAGATCAATATCATTGATACCCCGGGTCATGTGGATTTTACGGTAGAAGTGGAAAGATCTTTACGTGTGTTAGATGGAGCCATCGCAGTGTTTTGCGCAGTGGGCGCCGTTCAGCCCCAGTCTGAGACGGTGTGGCGGCAGGCAGACCGATATCGCGTACCCCGCATCGCTTTCGTCAATAAGATGGATCGAACCGGAGCTGATTTCTTTCATGTGATTGATCAGATCCGGGAACGGCTCGCTGCCAACGCGGTGCCCGTTCAAATCCCGATCGGAAAGGCGGACTCCTTTATCGGGGCTGTCGACCTCATCGAGATGAAAGCCATTGTATATAACGATGACACGCTGGGTGCCAATTTTTCTGTAACTGAAATTCCCGAGGAATTACGAGAAGATGCTGTCCTGTACAGAGAAAAAATGATCGAGGCGGTCAGTGAGATCGATGACGCGGTCCTCGAAAAGTATCTGGAGGGCGAGGAGATCTCCCAGGAGGAGATCCGCAATGCCCTTCGAAAGGGGACCATTGCTGTCTCCCTGGTTCCTGTGCTGTGCGGGGCCGCTTTTAAAAATAAAGGCGTCCAGCCCCTGCTGGATGCAGTTATCTATTATTTGCCGTCCCCTTCGGAGGTCCCACCGGTCTTAGGGATTAACCCTGTAACCGAGATGGAAGAGACCCGCACCGCTAGCGATGAGGAACCCCTCTCGGCACTGGCTTTTAAGATCATGAACGACCCTTACGTGGGGCAGTTAACCTTTTTACGAACCTATTCGGGGACCCTGCATTCGGGCTCCTCGGTCTATAATTCGACGAAAGGCACCAAGGAGCGCGTGGGTCGCCTGCTCCGAATGCATGCCAACAAACGGGAGGAAGTCAGTGTCGTCTATGCAGGGGATATTGTGGCGGCTATCGGACTGAAAAATACGGCCACGGGAGATACCTTGTGTGAGGAGAACAGGCCCATCATTCTGGAATCGATGAAGTTTCCAGAGCCTGTTATCTCGGTTGCCATCGAGCCAAAAACTAAAGGGGACCAGGAAAGATTAGGAGCTAGCCTGGGCCGGCTGACCCATGAGGATCCGACCTTTAAGGTCAAGGTGGACCCAGATACGGGACAGACCCTTATCTCAGGCATGGGGGAACTCCACCTGGAAATTATCACGGATCGTCTTCTGAGGGAATTTAAAGTCGAGGCTAACATCGGAAAACCTCAGGTGGCTTATAAGGAAACGATCAAAAAGGAAGCCGAAGCGGAAGGAAAATACATCCGACAAACGGGAGGCCGCGGCCAATATGGGCACGTAAAGATCAAGGTCAGCCCCCTTTCCCGTGGAGAGGGATTTAAATTTGAGAATAAAATCGTCGGGGGCGTTATTCCCAGGGAATACATCCCTGCCGTAGAAAAAGGCATTCTAGAGGCCACGGAAATCGGGATCCTTGCAGGCTATCCGGTTGTCGATGTGCAGGTGGAACTGCTCGATGGCTCTTATCATGAGGTAGATTCCTCAGAAATGGCCTTTAAAATAGCCGGATCCATGGCTTTTAAGGAGGCCTGCAAGCGCAGCGAGGCTGTCTTGTTAGAGCCAATTATGGATGTAGAGGTTGTCGTACCGGATGAGTATCTGGGGGATGTCATTGGAGATCTAAATTCTCGAAGGGGGAGGGTTCTGAGCATGGAAACCCGAGGCAACGCCCGGGTCCTAAGAGCCCATGTTCCCCTGGCCGAAATGTTCGGGTACGCAACGAGTATCCGCTCCAGGACTCAAGGTCGCGCAACCTATACGATGCAGTTCTCTCATTATGGTGAAACACCCTATCATATCGCCAATGAGATTATTTCAGGAAAAAAAGGTTGAACAGCGGGCAGTAGACCGTGCGCAGGGGGTAGTTAGCTTCTACCTACTGCCCACTGCCCACTGCCCACTGCCTACTGCTAAAGAAGATGAGCAAAGCGAAGTTTGAGCGAACGAAGCCCCACGTGAATATAGGGACCATCGGGCACGTCGACCACGGCAAGACCACGCTGACCAGTGCCATCACCAA
>Ga0073934_10006725_pt1 | contig 16504 bp, 15 predicted proteins | sample LarsenN4metaG_FD_76834 | JGI IMG/M metagenome (GOLD analysis project Ga0073934, IMG submission 76834) | Hot spring sediment bacterial and archeal communities from British Columbia, Canada, to study Microbial Dark Matter (Phase II) - Larsen... ...
CCACCGGCGGATGCGTGATAGAGCGGCTTGATGCCGAAGAAATCGCGCACGAGGGTCGCCGTCTGCTTCTCCCGGTCTACTATCACAAACGCAAACATCCCGACCAGCCGGGCCAGGCATTGCTCACCCCACAGTGCCCAGCACTGCAGCAGCACCTCCGAGTCCGAGCCGCCCGAAAACCGGCAGCCCGCCCTCTGGCATTCGGCCCGCAGCTCGAGATAGTTGTAGATCTCGCCGTTGTAGATCAGGGCGTAGCGGCCGTCGGCGGTGTGCATCGGTTGATGCCCGCCGGCGGACAGGTCAATGATGGACAGGCGACGCTGTCCAAGCCAGGCGCGCGGGCGCTCCGGCATCGCGAGCCGGGGAAAGCTGATCCAAGCCTCCCCGGAGTCATCCGGACCCCGGTGGGCCAGCCTGTTCAGCAATGGTCCGTAGTCAGAGGCGAGAGGACTTCCGGTGCTGAAAACTGCGAGGATGCCGCACATGGTTATGTGTCACTGAGTACGTCGCGGCTCCCGCTATGCCCGGGGCACCTGTCTACGCCTGCCCAGCGGGAAACCGATCTCATACGTAGCCCTTTTTCAGCCGGTACTGCACCTTTTGAGCGAATGCCGCGAGCCGGCGGCGGAGAGACTTGCCCGAGCGAGACCAGCGCTCCGCAACGATGGCGAGCGGCTCGGATCGGCACTGTTCGGCTATCCTGCGGAGAAAAGTCGTCTGCAAGACATGATAGGTCATCGTATTCAGATTGTGAATGCGCTCCCCAGGCTGCTTGTAGTCGTAGGTCGACCAACCGGCCTCATCCCAGTGGCTGATGTTTTTCTCCAACGATTTCAACACAGCCTCGGCATAGGGTTCCAGGGAGCTAGGTCTGCCGGCTTCGCGGGCCGCCCTCGTTACATCCAGCAGGCCGACCAAGGCATATAGACAGCCGTTCAGGACGAGATTGATCCGGGAATTGGGATATTCCTCAAAGAACGGACTGCCATCGGGCAGAGCCGAAAGCAGCCCTCCGTCTGCCATCGGAATGCATAAGGGACCCACCGCCCGCTCCGCCGCCAGCAGATAGCGCCGCTCGCCCGTGTGCCAATACGCCCGGACGAGCAAGGATGCGAGTTCTCCCTGAGAAATGCACGATATCCACCCGGCCGACATGCCCGCCAACGCGAAATCATGAGGGTAGCGACCATTATCCACCCGGTCGTGCACCCATTGTGCGGTGCGCAGGAATGTGCGCAGATAAGCGGGATCGTTGCCGCGCTTGCGTGCCTCGTTCCAGTGGACGAGCCCGTAAGCAGCAATCCGCGAGAACAGGTAGCGGTTTCCGAGTCCGCGGATCGGGCAAAGAGGGATGCCATCGTGATCGAGCGGACTGAAATAGGTGGGTAGCCTTGCCAATTGGTACGAGAAGTCGATCGGGTAAAGGTCTGGTCCAGCTTTCGAGTTCTCGGCCGCCAGATCAGCCGAGCCGGCAAGAAAGAACCCCAGGTCCCTGAGAATGAGGCCAACCGATTTGAATGTTGGCATGGACTAAGTTGCGATGACTGCCGCGAATTGCCCCAGTACCTCTTCCCCGGGGCGCAACGACTCGGCGGCCAGCACCCCGGCCCACTCCGCCGGGGCTTGCAAATGTACACCCGCGTTCATGAGCCGATGGACTTCTGCCATTTCATCCGCGGAGAGTCGCCTGCAGTACTTGAAGCGGGAAGATTGCGGCATACCAGTCAGCGAGTCACCGCGCGCGAGCCTTGCCGCCGCTGCGACCATGGCCGAGCACTCCAGCAAGTTGGCACGCTCCCGCAAGTCGGACAGAGTGTCAGAACTGTTGATGGGCAGAAGATGCCGGGAAATGATTGGGCCTGTATCGATGCCAGTGTCGATATAGTGGCATGTGACGCCGACCGGCGTACGCCGCAGGATCGCGTTTTCAATGACGTCCAGACCACGGATCCAAGGCAGGAGCCCGGGGTGGGAATTTATCACTCCTTTGCGCGCGGTGCGGATCACATCGCCACCCAGAATGCCCCCCCCCATCATCAAAATGTAGTCGGGCGCAAGTCGCCCCAGCAGCCGCAGACATCGCCGGCCGTTGCAAAATCCGGCATACTGTTCGGGTGAGGGATACCGCGGAAGATGGCGCTGAGCGTAGCGCCGCAACACATGGAGTGACTTGACCCGAGCCAGTAATAGACGCCAAAGATGGGCGGCCAGATTGGGTGAGTGCCGGCGCTTAGGAGGATCGTAACAGATCGTCACAACATCGTGCTGGATGCCGAGACGGGACAGTCCGAGCGAAACCCGTCGTCCATTGATGGCTCCGGAAGTCAGGATCACGATTCGTGGTGCGGTCATGACACTTGTTTCCATCGTTCCTCCTCGCACCAGGCAATGATTTCGCCCGGGGTTGCAATCCAGCAACCGGAGTCAGCCGCGATCGATTCCAGTTCAGCGGCAACGTGAAAGGCGAGCCCATCCATAACCCCTCGGCACATGGTGTACTCATGCCAATCAAGCGTGATTACACCATGATGTTGCTGCGTTATCGCGATCAGCGCACGCATGGCTTGGAGTCTGTCATCGCGAGACTTGCCGGCACACTGCAGCCCCCAGTCCATCACCGTAGGAGGGAGCTCCCAAAGCCGCGTAGACGCACCGGATTCGGCAATGTAGGGGCGATATGGATAGCACAGCCCACGCCTGAATCCGCATATGGCATCCAGGCCAAACGAGGAATCGTACCGGAAAGGGCCGCATTCGGCAAACATGCTCAAGGCCTTTTCCCGGTTACCTGTTCCCAATGACCAAAAGTGGCTGCGCACGCCTTGCGGCAGGAACCGAAAGCACTGCTCAAACCACTCCACTTCCTCTTCAAGCAGGCAGCGGTCAGACCAGGCGTTGAAGCTGGCGTGCAGCCCGATTTCCCAACCCTGGTCGTGCAGCCGGACAACATGGTCGCGTAGGGCCCGCTTGCTCGCCGCATAGGGGACATCCCTAACGTCACTGCCGGCGCTGAATCGGCTGCGCGTGGCAACATAGAATGCCGACCTAACGCCCAATGCCCGTTCGGTATCTTCCCAGCGCTGCCACGAATCCCAATAGGGATCCTGTCCGACCAACCGGACCGCAGAATAGCCGGATTTCATGAGACTGAGGGCGGCTTGCCTCAAACGGTGGTCCCGGATGTATGCGATTGCTTCCTTGAGAAACGCACGCGGGCGGTAACGAAATGGCTGATCGCAGTCGTGGGTGAGAGCCAGCGCCCAGGTCTTCCCACGCGGCCATGCAGGGGCGGGCGTTTGCAGAACCAGGGCGCGCCGCAGGAGGCCTGCTATCTGCTCGCTGCAATGTTGCACTGCTGCCTGCTGCGTGATCCCCCACCTTGCGGCACCAAGTCCCGGTATACCCGTTCCGTCAGTCATGCCCGGCTGTTTTTCGTAGACACCGCACATAAAGAAATGCGCGCAGAGCACAGGGTCAATAATTGGCGGGTTGCTGCCTTGTAGCACGCAGCGATCCGGCACGATGAGCCCGCCACAATTGACCGGGTTGGCATCTGACAAACCAGCCCAGGCCTGGATCGAAGCACTGGGGACAATGACCGCCGGGCCCATGCAGTCACCGTAGCAAATCGATGCTTCCCGCTCCTCCCGAATGCGCTCGGTCTGCCATCCCGCAATCATGATCAACTGCCGGAGGCACTCGTAGGCAACATCCGCATGGCAGCCGAGTTGCTCGGCAATGAAGACCCTGACTTTCACTGCAAATCTATCCGGTCAGAAGGGCCAGGCATATGGGCAAAGTATGCATCGAGGAGTTTCCTCCGCTCGCTTTCCCAGTTGTAGCGCTGGGACACCGCAATGCGGCCTCGGGTCCCCATCTGTTCGGCTTCGTCCGGTGCGTTGACCAGCCGTTCAATCGCCTGAGCAATGGATCGAGGGGACGTGGCATCAACCACCAGGCCGCATTTCTCCTCTTGGATGAAACTCTCCCAAAGGGGCAGATTGGAGGCAACCAGGGGCAAGCCGGCCGAGAGGACTTCGAAAAATTTGTTCGGCTCGCATTCAAGGATGTTTGGGGTCGGTTGGTAGACGACCAGGGCGCCGCGTGACTGCTCGAAGAGTTTCGCCATCTGGGGTCTGGAGACCCAGCCATGATAGTCGACGAGCGCCCAGCCCGGATGCCGGCGAACCTCCGCTTCGAGCTCGGCCGAGACGAACTTCCCAGCCAGCTGCAGACGGATGCCCGATTCGGGGGGAAGCATTGCCATCGCCGCAACCATTTCTACGGTCCCGTTGAGCGGAGCAAGACCGCCGGCATACACAACCCAGCGGGGACGGCTGGAGAACGGAACAGGCGAGGCGGTCGCCAGCTCATCCAGAAGGGGAAAATTACGGATGAGCGTTGTCTTCCGGGCAGGGAAATTACGGGCGATGGCTCCGGTCGCAGCAATTATTCTATCGAAGCAAAGCGACGCGAGCCCTTCGAACGCACGGACGAGCAGCTTGAGAAGCGGGCGGACGGGTGAAGGAATATAGGCCTTGTCGGCCAAATCCTTGGCGACGTCCTCATGCACGTCATAAAACACCACCCAGCCATGCAGCTTCAGCAGAAGTCCAACGAGGATGAGCTCCGGATCATGAAAATGACAGATGGCGGCGCGCTGCCGCAGGGCCGCACGGTAAGCCCGCCATGCGGTGAGCGTCATTCGCTCCCAGCGCGAACCCGGAGGCGGCAATGGCACCAGGCGCACGCCCTCGCGCACGTCGGCTTTGTCCGCGCAGGCAATGAGTGTGACTTCGAAACCGGCGCGGGCTAGCGACACGGCTTGTTTGTGGAAGATGCGCACGTCCCACAAGCGGTGCACCGTGGTGAGATGGACCACGCGGATCATGGGCGGGGTAGGGCGTAGCGGTTGTCCTCGAGAATCACACGCGAGAATTCTCCGTCGGCGCCGCCGAGTTTGAGCCCGAAATCCCGTGCGCCGAGCCAGATGTTGGCGGTGAGTTCGATTGCGCTTTCCGCCGGCGTCGTGGGCCATACGGCGACAAAATTCTGCGCGAGCGGGCCCTCGAGTTCGATGCGGTTATGGCGCAACACGAGACGGTCCACCGGGCCGACAACGCCGTATTGGCGCAGCGCTTCGAGGCGATTGTCCTCGATGCGCACGTCGTAGTAGCGCAGCCCGCCCCCGGGCAGGAAGGAGATGCCCCACAGATAGCCCGAGATTTCGTTGTGCGAAATCTCGACGTCTGCGACCGGGTGATGGGTTTCCAATGCGACCAACTGAATGCCTGAACTGTTTGGCGTCGCGTCGTCATGGGTGGTGACGATCGTGTTTTCCCTCACGCGCACGGCGCGGCTCGGCGGGTAGCCTTCCTCGCTGCCAACGATTACGCCTTGTCGGGCGGAATCGGTAATGCGGTTACGGACAATGTCAGCGTCGCTTGTGGCATCGATAAACACGCCGGTTGGGGCGCGCAGGAACGCCATGCCTTCGACGCGCACCCGCGTGCTGCCGAAGGTTTTCACACCGAACCCGTTTGTGGCACCGCCGCCACGGAACGTCACGTCCTCCGAAAAACGCGCGTAGTGCGACGCGTGGTCGGCCGGGCCGTCCACGGCAAAGGTGTCGCGTGCCAGCGCTCCCGTGCAGTATTTGAAGTAAAATCCCTTCCAGCGATAGTCGACGATACTGCAGCCGATGATCTGCGGAGTGCGGGAGTCGTAGAAAGCGAACACCGCGCAGGTTTCCTGCGGCGCGGCGCGCTGCATGTGCTCCGCCTGCAGACCGTCGAGAAGCACGTCGACGGTGTGCCGCGCAAAGATGCCGCCGCCAGGAAAGTTCGTGAAGCGACAGCGCAGCACGCGCGCTCCGCGCACCGGCTCGCCCGTCGTGCCCACGATGAGCACGCCGACACCGCGGGGCACACCGGTTTGCTCCGTCCAATTCGCGAGCGGTTCGGCGAGGCCGGTGCCGTCGAGTTCGATTCCGTCGAGGGTCGCGCCCTCGCGCAACTCGACCAGATGATCGAGACGCGCCTGCGGTGCGGCGCGAAAAACTGCGGGGCCGCGCAGGCGCGCGTGTGGTGGAATGACGAGCGGCGCAGTAAGAAGCTGTTCGCCGCGCACGTCCACCGTTGTGCTGGCGGCGAGACGTTCAACCCATTCCGACACGGACGCGGCGCGAGCCGCCGAGCCGGCGGCGGCAGTCGCGGCGGCCAGCAGGAGCGCAGCGCTGAGGCGTCGGACGCTCACCTCAGTGCTGGAGCAGCCGCGCGATCTGTTGCGCGGCGCTTTGCTCGTTGTTGGCCGCGGGTAGGGCGAGGCCGCAGCAGCGCGCGTAGGCGGACTGGATGCGGGCAGGGTCTGTGCCGGCGAGGAAGTTGGCGCCGGCGGACACGGTTTCGACCCACTCGGTCTCCTCGCGAAGCGTAATGCAGGGCACGCCGAGCCAGAACGCCTCCTTCTGTAGGCCGCCCGAGTCGGTCAGCACGGTCGTGGCGTCGGCGGTGAGCGTCACCATGTCGAGATAGCCGACCGGATCGATCAGGCGCAGGCGGTTGCGGGCCTCGGCGAGCAGATCGGGCATCGTTCGCTCGAGGATGCCGCGGGTGCGGGGATGCAGCGGCAGAACGATCGGGAGGTCGAGTTGGGCAAACGTCGTGAGCAGGGTGCGAAGGCGGACGGGATCATCGGTGTTCTCCGCGCGATGCACGGTGGCGACGAGGTAAGACTTCGGCGCGAGGCCGAGCGTCGCCAGCACGCGGCTCCGGGTGCGGCCGAGCTCGCGCGCGGTGCAGAGCGCGTCGAGCATGACGTCGCCGACGAGGCGCACGCCTTCGGTGATGCCTTCGCGGCGCAGGTTCTCGACCGACGTCGGCGTAGGGCAGAACAGCAGCGCGGAGACGTGGTCGGTGAGCACGCGATTCACTTCCTCCGGCATGCGGCGGTTAAAGCTGCGCAGGCCGGCCTCGACGTGGGCGATTGGGAGGTGCAGCTTCGCCGCGGCGAGCGCGGCGGCGAGCGTCGAATTGGTATCGCCGTAGACGAGCACCCAATCGGGCTTTTGGGCGACGAACTCCTGCTCGATGCGCTCGAGCATCAGGCCGGTCTGACGGCCGTGCGGGCCGGACCCGACTTCGAGGTTTGTGTCTGGGCGCGGGATGTCGAGTTCTTGGAAGAACACCTCCGACATCTGGTAATCGTAGTGTTGCCCGGTGTGGATGATGTGCTCGGCGCAGCCGGCGGCGCGCATGGCGCGGCTGAGCGGCCACGCCTTGATGAATTGCGGGCGGGCGCCGATGACGGTCGCGATTTTCATGGGCACTTGAAGGAGTCGTAGTTGCGCGCGCCCTTCGAGAGTTCTGTGGGAAGCGGAGCTTCTTCGTCGAGATCGAGGCAGCGGAGAACGCCGGGGGCGGTCTCGCGGTAGCGATAGCCGGACTCGGGACAGCGGAGTTCACCACGCACGTCGGGCTTGAGCAGGTGGCCGTGGCGGCTCATCCAGGCGACGCGGCGGCCGGGCACACCCTGTATCAGCGCGTAGTCGGGCACGTCCTTCGCGACGACGGCGCCGGCGGCGATGAAGCAGTATCGACCAAGCGTGATGCCACAGACAATGGTCGCATTGGCCCCGATAGTAGCTCCCCGCCGGATCAGCGTTTTCTCGTAAAGATTATGCCGGTTGATTTGGGAACGTGGATTCGTGACGTTCGTCAGCACGCAGGAAGGCCCAAGGAAGACGTCGTCCTCAATCGTCGTGCCGGTGTAGATCGCAACGTTGTTCTGCGCCTTGACGTTGTTGCCGACGACCACTCCGTCGGCAACGAACGTGTTCTGGCCGAAGATGCACTTCTCGCCGATACGCGCCCCGGGGCAGACGTGCGCAAAATGCCAGATCTTGGTACCGGCACCGATGACGGCGCCGGGGTCGATGACCGCAGTGGGATGGACGAAAAATGAAAGGTTCATGCGCCGGTGATTTTCTGGATTTCTCCATTACGCTCAAGGCTCGCTTGCGCCGCTTGCAGCACCCGGAGCACTCGGAGACCTTCGGCTCCATCGGTGCGGGGTGCGGAACGGTCGACACAGCAATCGAGGAAGTGCTGGCATTCTGCGCGGAGCGGCTCGCCCTCGGACAGCATGACGTACTGCGGCTGGACCTTGTTCGGGACGGGATGCCGTCGGCTATCCCACCCGAGGTAATCGCGGTAGACGGCGAGCTTCTCGTTCCACGCACGCGTGTCGTCGAAGACCGCCATGCCCTTTGCCCCGACAACAGTGAGCTTCTGCTCCTTAAAGGGATTGAGCCAGCTTACATGGACGTGGGCGCGCAGGCCGCCAGCGAATGCAAGCGCTGTGAGCGTGGTGTCCGCGACGCCAGGCGTGACGTAGCCACCACCGATGCAGACTACTTCCTCCGGGAGGCGATGGCCGGCAAGCGATAGGATGACGGACAGATCGTGCGGGGCAAAGCTCCAGAGCGCATTCTCCTCCCGGCGGATCTTGCCGAGATTGAGACGATTCGAGGTGATGTAGTGGAGGGCGCCGAGTTCACGGGAGGCGACGAGCGCCTGGAGGTGCTGGACGTGGGGATGATATTGGAGCAGATGACCCACCATGAGCACGCGACCGCGGGCGGCGGCGAGCGCGATGAGTTCCCCGGCTTCGGCCGCGTCGAGGCAGAGCGGCTTCTCGACGAACACGTCCTTGTCGGCGAGCAGGGCCTTTTTCGCCAGCTGGTGGTGCAGCGCCGCCGGCGCGGCTATGGCGACGCGCTCGATGGCAGAGTTCGACCAGAGCGAGTCGATCGCGCTGATTTTCTGCACTCCGTCGTAGTCAGCGCCGTAGCTGTCGAGCGTGGCCTGGCTCAGGTCGCACAGTGTATGCAGCGCGCCGAGTTGATGGAAGTTCCGCGCCAAGTTCTTGCCCCAGTAACCGGCGCCGATGAGAGCGAGATTGCGCTGACTCATGGCGCTTGGTCGGTGGGCTGGGCGTGCTTATTCACAGCAGCGACCACCTTGTCCTGTTCCGCTTTGGTCAGGTAGGGATGCATCGGCAGGCTGATGACTTCACGTGAGGCGCGTTCACTCGCCGGGAAATCACCCCATTTGTAATCGAGGGGAGCAAAGACCGGCTGCTCGTGCAGGCACTTGGGATAGTAGACAGCGCTGGGGATCCCCTCTTCCTTCAACTTGACGCCCAGCTGATCGCGGTTGCCGACGCGGATCGTATACTGGGCATAAACGTGGGTATTTTCGTTAGCGACCTCCGGAACTCCACAGGACCCGCGGAGCAATTCAGTATAGCGGGCACCGATTCGCTCACGAGCACTGACCTCGCCGGGGAAATGGGGAAACTTCGCGAGAAGAATGGCAGCCTGCAGCGTGTCGAGACGGCCGTTCATGCCGAGCAACGGATGATGGTGCCGTTTGATGCCGCCGTGCGTGCGGATCGCCCGCATTTTCTCGTTCAGTGTATCGTCATCGGTGAACAATGCTCCGCCATCTCCGTAGCAACCGAGGGGTTTCGCGGGGAAGAAGCTGGTGCTGGCGATCTTGGTCACCGCGCAACTCTTCCTTCCGCGCTGGGTCGCGCCGAAGCTCTGGGCGGCATCCTCGATCACGGTGATGCCGCGACCTGCGGCGATCCGGTTAATCGCCTCATAATCGGGCATCTGGCCGAAAAGGCTGACCGGCATGATCGCCTTGGTGCGCGGCGTGATCGCACGCTCCAGTTGAGCCACATCCAGATTATAGGTAACCGGGTCGATATCGACAAAGACCGGGGTCGCCCCGACGAGTCCAATCACTTCGCAGGAACTGATCCAGGTGAAGGGCACGGTTACGACCTCGTCACCCGGGCCGATGCCAAGGGCCCGAAGGGCGATCTCGAGGCTGTCGGTGCCGCTCGCAACCGTGATTGCGTGCTTCACGCCCACATAGCTCGCGAGCGCACGCTCCAGTTCCTCGATTTCCGGGCCCATGATAAACTGCCCGTGTTCGAGCACGCGGGCCATCCGGCCGTCGATCTCGGCACGATGAAGTTGATACTGGGTCTTGAGGTCGATGAATTGCATGGTCAAAGCAGGCTCAGGACTTCCAAACCTGGCCGGGACGCGTGCGCAGTCCGGCCATGGCGTTACGGGTGTCGACGATGAGGGCCGCCCAGTCAGCCAACTGCTGGTGGTCCACGCACTGGTGGGCAGTGGCAACAACCACAGCATCATAACGGCTGACGGTCTCGCGATCCCAGGCGACCGAGCGCTTGCCGGTCCAGTTGCCGTGCTCCCGGGTTGGCGTGACCACCGGAATGAAGGGATCGTAGTAGTCCACCACCGCACCCCGGCGCTGCAGCTCATCCATGAGCGTGAAGGTCGGTGATTCCCTCATGTCGTCGACGTTTGCCTTGTAGGCAAGGCCGACGAGCAGAATTTTGCTGCCATTGACCGGCTTGCGCGCCGCATTCAGAGCCTCGGCGGTGCGGTTGACCACATAGAGGGGCATCGCAGTGTTCACTTCACCGGCCAGTTCGATGAATTTCGTAACTTGTCCGTATTCCCGCGCTTTCCAGGTCAGGTAAAAAGGGTCGATCGGGATGCAATGTCCGCCCAAGCCCGGCCCGGGATAAAAGGGCATGTAGCCGAAGGGTTTGGTCTTGGCCGCGTTGATGACTTCCCAGATGTCGATGTCCATCGCCGCATAAACCAGCTTGAGCTCGTTCACCAAGGCGATGTTGACGCCACGGAAAATGTTCTCGAGGAGCTTGGTCGCCTCTGCCGCCCGGCAAGAGGAGACCGGCACGAGTTTCTCGATCGCACGGCTGTACACCTTGGTCGCCTTTTCCAAGCAAGCCGGTGTCAGTGCACCCAGCACCTTGGGAATCTTGGCAACCTTGCTGTCGGGATTGCCCGGATCCTCACGCTCGGGTGAAAAGGCCAGGTGGAAATCGACACCGGCCTTCATACCCGACCCCTCCTCGAGAACCCGCCGCAGGTCCACATCGGTCGTACCCGGATAGGTGCTCGATTCCAAGGCAATCAAGGCCCCATTGCCGATGTGTGGCGCGATCGCCCGGCCGGAATTGAGCACGTAAGAAATGTCGGGCTCACGATTCTTGTTCAGCGGCGTCGGCACGCAGATGATCACCGCTTCAACGGATTTGACCTGGCTAAAGTCGGTGGAGGCGACCAGCCGGGCCGCTTTGACTTCAGCCTGAACCCAAGCTGCCTCGATATGCTTGATGTAGGAGCGTCCTTCGTTGAGGGCATCGACCTTGGCCGGATCGACGTCCAAGCCAAGCACTTCAACCCCGTTGCGGGCGAACTGGAGCGCCAGTGGCAGTCCAACATAGCCAAGACCAACAATTGCGATTTTCATGGATTTATCCGGATAAAGCTTCGCCCCGTCACTTCCCGGGGGAGGAGATCAAGGCGTGATACCCTGTCCTTGGAATCAAGGGCGACGGAGGTTGAGAATGGTTTGGACCACGGGGAGCACCCGGCCGAGCTGCTTGTGCCAGGTCTCCAACTGTCTGATCCGCGCCAATTGAAAATCGGTCTGCCCACCTTGTGCCGATCCGGCGTGCCGCTTCAGCCGAGCAACCACGTCCTTGGTCTCCTTGGCCAAGGGCTGGATCTTCTCCTGGATCAGTCCGCTGGCCAGACGGCGCAAGCCCAACTCGGGCTCGAAGAACTCCCGGCGGTCGCCGGCCACCTCCACCACTTTCACCGCCCCGCTCTGGCGCAAAAAGGCCAGGCCCTGGCTGACCGATCCTTTGCTCATGTCCAGCCTCTCGACGATGTCGGCGAAGCAAAGCGGCTCGGGCGAGGCAAAGAGCAGGCCGTAGATCGCCCCAACGGAATTGGGCACGCCCAACACGTGCAGGAAGCCGGAAAACAAGGCGACGCACTCGCGCTCGAACACGGGGTCGGGCGGAAGCTTGTCGACGGCGGCTGTCTCTCGGGCGGGCACGGGGACTGTCACCACCGCAGAGTTCGGTCGTTTGTTCAAGAAAAATTGAACTGATATGGCGCGGCGCGAGTGCGCGCCAGCGCCAGTTGAAGCTGGAAGTTTAAGTTGAAGACAATCAGCGTCGCGAGCGCGGGGTGTCGCCATGAGTGAGCTTGATTGCGCCGCGCCAGCCGCGCTGCAGGTGCACCGCCCCGAGCTGGAAGCCGCTCTGAGGAAAGTCCGCGGGCATGTCCACCAACAGGATCTCCCGGATGCCAAAGCCGGCGGCGCGGATGTCACGCAGCCGCGCCTTCGTCCACAGATGATTGATCGTAAGCAGGAACACCACGTGGTCCGCCAGCGAGAGGGCGTGCCGCAGGAACGGCCGGATCTGGCTCCAGGGCGGATTGGTGATGATCCAATCCACCGGCTCATGCCAATCGAAGAAATCCCGGCCGCGCCTGATCTCACACCAGTGCGAACCCCGCGGCAGGTGGAGCAGGATCCGGCCCTCCCCGCAACAGGGTTCGAGCACGCGACCGCGCGGACGGAAGTGCCGCACCAACAGGCGGGCCAGCGCCGGCGGCGTCTGCACGTCGTCATTGCTCACATAATCGCGGTTGGGTTGATAGCGCATTCTCGGTGGACGGTGGACGACAGCCGGTGGACGGTGTGTGAGATAGCCACGAAAAGGCACAAACGAGCGTAAAAACGGAAGTGAATTCAACACAGTCAGGTATGCGTTGCCAGCCGAACCCAAAATGCCATTCTCTCACCACGGATTACACTGATGGGCACGGATGATTGATACTTCAGAATCCGGGAAATCCGTGGTCAAAAATCGAAACCCTATAACCTCGGAAGACACGAAACCTGTGGAGAGCGGACAGGCGTGACGGAAAGGAGGAAACTCCTGCATCTGACACCAAGGAAGCAAAGACAGCAAAGGTCCGACTTCGCGGCCTTCGTGCTCTTGGTGTAAAGTATAATTTGCTCGGTGACTGGTGACTGGTGACGGGCTACCGACCACTGGCCACCGGCTACCGGTGACCGGTGTTTCGCGTTTGCCTTGCCGGGTTGGCACTGCTTCACACGAACATCCTTTTACTCCCGCTTCCCCGCACACCATGACCACCCAGCCCGACACCCGCCCCTACGCCGACGACGATGCCATCGATTTTGCCGAGCTTTTTGCGCGCATCCGCCGCGGGCTGGCGGCGACGCTGGGCTACGGCCTGCTCGGCCTGGCCGTGGCCGCGGGAGCCTACTTCGCCGTGGGCGCTTATCTGACGGTCAACACGTCCACCCGCGTGGTGTTCTCGTTCCCCGGCCAGGAAAGGGGCGAATACCCCGACAAGTCCAAGTTCCAGCCCGACGACCTGCGCGCGCCGGAGATCGTCGCCGAGGCCCTCAAGCGGCAAGGGATGGAAACCACCGAGGACTTCCAGAGCAAGGTCCGCGGGGCCCTCAGCATCGAGGGCATCATCCCGCCGAACATCGTCAAGGAGCGCGACCGTTTGCGGGCTGCCGGACAGACCCTGCCGCGCTATGTGCCGGACGAATACGCGGTCACGCTTTCCCTGCCCCGGAAATTCCCGCTGACCGGCCGCCAGCGCGAACTCCTGCTCGGCGAACTCGTCAACGTCTTCCAGGAGCGGTTCCGCCGCACCTACGCCAACCTGCCCGTGAACTTCGGCAACGCCTTCGACTCGCTCAACGGCGCCGACTACTTCGATTACGAGCTGGTCCTGAACCAGGAGAGCCAGAACCTCACCGCCTTCTTGGCGATGATGAGCGAAACGGCGCGCACCTACCGCTCCCCGCGTACCAACCTCTCCTTCGGCGACCTGCTCAACCAGTCCCATCTTTTCACCCAGCTCCGCCTGAACGAAACCCTGGGGCTCATCCGGCAATACGGGCTCTCCAAGGACCGCAAAACCGCGCTGGTGAAGCTGGACTATTACTACCGCACGCTGGAGGACCAGGTCCGCCAGGCGGTGGAGGAGGAAAAGGTCGTGCAGGCCCTGCTCGACCAGACCCGGGAGCGGATGCAGAATTACGTGCTGGGCGTGCGCTCGCAGGTCGCACAGCAGCGCCCCGAGGCCCCGATCATCGACCAGGGCCTCGTGGACTCGCTGCTCGCCAACGACGCCTACAATTTCCTCGTGCGCCAGGCGCTGGAGGCCGGCCTGAAGACCAAGCGGCTGCAGTCGCAGATCGCCATCCTCAAGGAGCGCCGCGACCTGATGCGGGCCTTCAGCGAGAGCGCACAGGCCGAGCAAACGGAAGTGCTGGCCCAGATGGAAAAATCGCTGGCGAAACTGAAGACCGCCTACACCGCGCTGGTCGCGGACATCCGCCGGACCCATGAGGACTATCAGCGCCAGCTCTTCGGCAGCGCCGTCAGCCTGAGCATGCAGGCCAAGACGGATAATTTCTATTTCAGCCTCGCCAAGGCGGGCATCGCCGGCTTGGGCGTCGGCCTAGCGTTCGGGCTGGGACTGAGTCTGCTGGGGCTCGGCTTGGGGCGACGCCCAGCAAGCTGAGCCAGTTGAAGTTGATAGTTTAAGTTTAAGTTAGGCACGAAGCGTGACGGAAGCTGTTCTGTTGCTATGGATCCTGGTGAAACTTTCGAGAGGCTGGAGGTGTGGCGACGTTCACTGGCCGTGAGTATCGAGATCTATCGACTATTGGCCGACTGCCGGGACTGGGGGTTCAAGGATCAGATCACACGATCGGCTAACAGTATTGCGGACAATATTGCCGAGGGCTGCGAGCGAAGGGGCAATGCGGAGTTCAAGCAGTTTCTAAGCTACGCGAAAGGCTCCGCGGGGGAAACTCGCTCACAGGTGCTGCGCGCCCAGGCGCTGGCATATATCCCCAACGACGACTGCCTGAAGTTGATCGCCGAATTGCGGGAAATCTCGCGCATGATCCACGGTTTGATGAATTCCCTGGACCGCTGATTCTCTTCGGGGCTTCAACTTAAACTTTCCACATAAACTGCTCGGGCGTGCTCCGTCCTTGCGAATGCGAACACGCGCTCATTCGATGATGCACCGTGACTGAGACCGTTACCGCCAAAACCGAGCAAACTGCCGACTGGCTGCGGCCGACGCGGGGGCGGCTGGCGCTCGCGGCAGTCGTGGCAATCATCGGCTTCCTTCTGCCCCAGGAGGTGCCGCTGGAATGGTATCCACTCAACGAGCCGGGCACCGACATCAACTACCTCGAGATCAGCTGTGCCGCCGACAAGAACGGCGACGTCAAAATCTACTACAACCTGACCCGGGGCATCAACGAGCTGCACACGATCTATTGGCCGATCTCGCCGACGGAGCAGACTTTCACCTACACCTTCCCCCTGCCGGACGCGCCGATCACGGAATTGCGCGTCGATCCGGTGGCTGACGGTGGCACGCTCCACATCCGCCAGATGCGCATCATCAACCGGCGCGGCGAGGAGATCCGCCGCTTCACCCGCGACCTGTTCCGACCCCAGAACGAGATCGCGGCCATCACGCCCGTGGCCGACGGCTGGAAGATCACCTCCACACCGGGGGCGAAGGATCCCTACGTGCGCATCGAGATGTTCTCGCCGATCATTCCCGTCGGCAAAGACCACCGCAACCTGCTGCGCTGCCTGCTCTCCACGGGCTACCTGGCGCTGATGCTGTGGATCCTGCTGCTGGCCGTGATGTTCACCTTCCTGCGGCCGCGGGGTTGGCGCGACCTGCTGCCGCCCGTCGCCTTCATGGCCTTGCTGGCCCTGCTGTTCGCGCCGGTGGGCAACCGCGGCCTGATCCGCAACTCCATCCATTATGCCCGCTACGTGCCGCCCGTCCTGCCGGATGAAGTGCGCCTGGAGTTCGATCTCGTGTCGTCCGGCATGACCCCGGCCCATCTCTTCTGGGACCGCGGACGCGGCGTGAATGGCGAGGACAGTGCACGGGTGATCCACGAGCCACACCCGGGGTTGCAGACCCTGCGGTTTCCCTGCCGCGGGCCCGGTTCAGCGAACTGCGGTTCGACCCGCGGGACGACGCCGGCTCAGTGCGCATCCAGGGCATCCGTCTCGTTGACGCCGGCCAGCGGACGAAGCTGGTGCTGCCGTTGGACTCGCTCATCGCCTTCCGCGAGATTGCCCGATGCAAGGTGGTGGACGAGGCCCTGCTGGTGGAAACGGTTCCGGCGGCCACCGATCCCATCCTCATGTTCTCCGCTCCGGCCCTGTCCGCCATCAATGCCGTATTGAACACGCCGGACGGGGCCCGGTGAGGCGACTTTCGGCTGGCCGGTGGCCGCACACAGCGGTTGTCTGGGCGGACCCACATGGACCGCCCTGCCGACACCGCCATCAGCCTCCGCTCGGTCACAAAGACCTACGACCTGTGGAGCGAGCCGTCGGCCCGATTGCTGGGCGCGCTGCGCTCGCTGGTGCCGGGAGTGAAGCCGGCACGACCACAGCAGTTCACGGCGGTGCGCGACGTGTCGCTGGAAATCCCGCGCGGAGACTGCGTGGGCATCATCGGGCGCAACGGGGCCGGCAAGAG
>Ga0073934_10006726_pt1 | contig 16498 bp, 15 predicted proteins | sample LarsenN4metaG_FD_76834 | JGI IMG/M metagenome (GOLD analysis project Ga0073934, IMG submission 76834) | Hot spring sediment bacterial and archeal communities from British Columbia, Canada, to study Microbial Dark Matter (Phase II) - Larsen... ...
CCCCGAGCCGTCCTCGTTGGGCGCGGGGTGCGTGATCTTCTTCATGCGGTAGGGGGCTTTGTTCTCGTACTCGTAAACCGTGTTGAGCGCCCCGTTCACGCATCCGCCGTCCAGCGCCCCAAGGGACTTGGCGTTTGCCGCAGGAGAGCGGGCGCAGATCATGTTGTTGTTGGAGTCCCAAACCGTCGTGGTGATCGGCGAGTAGCCCGAGACGTCTGGGGGCCCCTCGATCCGAAGGGGAAGTCCCGCCCAGGAGAAGTCCACGGTCGTCTTGTAGTCATTTGGCTCCCCGGTGGTCGCGGTCCCCCTGGGGTCGGTGATCTTTGCCTGGGCGGCGGTTGATCCCTTGTAGGGGCCGACGTATGAAAACGACCAGTAGGAGCCGGCGGGGGCACCCGGGGGGTCGATCCGGTCCACGCGGGCATATCCGTTGGGATCGGTCGTGTAGCTGATCTCCCAGCCGTCCTGGGAACCCGCGGTCTGCTCTCCGTCCTTCACCCACTTAAGAAGCCCCGAGGCCGTGTAGTCGAAGGTTATGTGCTCGTTCTCGGGGGTGACGACCTCGGTAAGGCGCCCGGCGGTGTAGTTGAGGTTCCAGGCCGTTCCGTCCCAGGCGCTAATCTGGGTGAGCTTGGGGATGGTCTGGGTGTTCCAGGAAAAGGTGATGTCCCGCCCCAGGGGGTCTCTTACGTAGTCCAGGCGATCCTCGGCACCGTGGGAGGAGAAGGAGTAGGAATAGGCCTCGCCGGTCGCCCCTGCCTTGGACCACGAGGGTCGGGCGTCTTTCAGGTTTCCCGAGTTGGTGAACGTGTAGCGGCTTCCGTCGGGGGCGGTGTAGATGAACTCGTCATCTGCGTTGGTGTCTTTGTCCCCGTCTTGACCGGTGTTCCTTCGCACCTCCCCGGTCCCGGCCCCGATCGAGGCGTAGACCCGCCCGTCGCGGTATGGGAAATACAGCACCCGCCCCCCGCGCATGCGGATCCTCACGCCGCCATCAGGCTGGGGCGAGATCTTCTCAAGCTCGACCGGCAGGTCCCGCCCCGAGGAGGAGGGCCCTACCGCCAGGTCCCATCCCGGCGAAAGGCCGTAGTCGGCTCCGGCTTGCGAGTTGTATGAGACCCCCAGGGACAGGTCCCCCAGCTGGGTCTTCAGCGAGTCAAAGGGCGCCGACAGATACAGGTTGCCGTTTGCCTCGTTCACCTTGAGCGCCATGCCGTTACCAAGGGGCTGGGACCACATCCCCCAGCGCTGGTCCTCGCCGTAGTGCTTGAGCGTGACGGTGAAGTTTCGAACGCCGGAGGCCTTGACCTCCCGGGTGTTGCCGACGCCGTCCTCGAGGTCGTAGCCGTCCCAGGACTGGGCCGCCAGAAGTACTGCTGGCCGTCGGTGAGGACGCCTGCGGGCACCGTGTAGGAGTTCTCCTCCTTCAGCCACCCGCTCTCGTGAACAAGATGCGAGCCGGTCCAGTTGGAACCGTCGTCGGAGATCTGGAAGTTGATGTATCGCTTGTCGCCGTTGTAGTCGTTGGGAAGGCCGTCGGTGCGAAGCGTCGGGGACTCGTGTTCGATCGTGTCGCCGGGGTTGGGGTACTTGAGGTCCGGCGCGTTTGGAAGATCGTTCCAGGAAAGCACCAGGAAGGGGTCACCGTCGGTTCCGGCGATGGCCTCCTTCGAGTAGAACTCGTAAGCGGAGGCGCCGGAGGGCTTGGCCAGGCGGGATCCGTTGTTGGCCCAGAACGTGACGCCCGGGACGTTTGGCATGTGGTGCTGGTACTGCTCCTCGAGCTCCCAGAACGCCCAGCCGTTGTCCATGCCGTGATCGGTATCTATCACCGAGCCCGCGGTGGGCTGGTTGTTCCATTTCAGGTTCCCGCTCGGCCAGTTGGTGTCCACCCACCTTGCCTCGACCGATCCCCCGGAGCCCGAGACGTTGAACAGGTACATGAGCGCGGAGTAGATGATCCGCTCGTCGCGCTTGAGGCTTTCGATGTCGAACTTCACGAAGGTGTGGCGGTTGGGCGAGTTGCCGACCCAGAGTCTGTTCGCGGTCTCGTAGGAGGTGTTCGGCTTGCTCGAGTCGGTGTAGCCGTCGCGGGTGGCCTCCTCGGGGTTGGCGGAGTTGTCGTGCACGCCGGGGTCGACCACGACCGGGTAGGCGGCCTCGGCCAGGAAGAGTGGATCGATCACCAGGCTGAGCACGTAGGAGCCAGCCCCCAGGTCCTCCAGTCCGTATACGCCGGTGGTCTGCTTCCCGGAGGCATCGGTCACGACCGCCGGGTCGATCGAGCCGATCGGGCCATCGGCGCCGAGCAGGTCGATACCGCCCTCGAGCGACGGCGAGAGCGACAGGCCCGTCGCCTGGAGCTCCCACGCAAGCGCCGGAGAGGCCTTCCCGCTTTGAAGGACGACCGTCTCCTTGTAGCCGCCGGAGGTGAGGGTGTAGGTGAAGTCGGTGTAGGAAAGGGCCTGCGAGTAGGTGACAGAAAGGCCCTCCGCCACGGCCTTGGTCTCGGCGACCCCGACGGGGGCGGCAAGAAGGCTTCCCTCGGTTCCCTCGTAGGACACAGGGGTCTTGGCAGACAGAACCGCGGGGAAGCGCACGGTGATCGAGCCGCCCTCCCCGGTTACCCCGACGAAGCCGGTCTCGTCTTCCGTGAGGGCAAGGTCCAGCCACTTGCCGTTCTCCGACTCGAAGTTCACGTCGCCGGCGAAGACCTGGGCGATGTGCGCGCCGTCCTGGTAGGCGTAGACGTCGAAGGTCTCTCCTCCCTCGCTCTCCTTGAGCTCGGCGCCCTCGGGGAGTTCGCCTGGGGCCGTTGGGGCAGGGATCGTGATCGGCGCGAGCTCGACGGCGTCCGAGTCGGTCTCCGCGGGCACCGGGTACCGATCCTCGTCGGGGACCGGTGGCAGCGGGTCCTCTGGGGCGGCGATCACCACGCCGTCGTTGGCTCAAGCGGCGTCTCGACGAGCGCAGAAGCGGGTGGCGGAACGGGTAGCCCGGCAAGGAGCAGGGCGCCGAGGAGAACCGGGACCCGCCTGCGACCCGCATGTCGCACCATGCCCGGCCTTCCCCCGACGCCTGCACGAACCCTGCCGGGGCAACCCCGTTGACCCTTGGCGGAATCTATCCCGCGCCGGGGGGGCCGGTCAAGTAGGGAAATCGTCGGACGAGAGCGTCCCTCATTCGTCCGACATCGGGGGACCGGAAGGCTCGCCGGGGGTGGCGCGTGCAGCTAGCACCGTAGGTGCGGTAGGGCACACCTCCGCGAGCGGGCACTCCTCGCATCTGGGCCTCCCCGCCTTGCACACCTCGCGACCGAGCGTGATGAGCCCGACGTGCATGCCGACCTTGAGCCTGCTGGGAACAACATCCTCCAAGATGCGGTGCGCCACCTCCGCGCTTGCCTTCTGCGGGACAAGGCCTAGCCGCCTCGACACTCGGTGGACGTGGGTGTCGACGGGTATCGTCGGCCGGCCGAGAGCGAACGCCTGCACTACCGCGACGGTCTTCGGTCCGACGCCAGGCAGCGAGCGGAGGTACGCCACGACCTCGTCGTCGGGAGAGTTCCGCATCCAGGACAGATCGAAAGAGCCCTCACGCTGGTGGATCTCACGGAGGATCGCCCGGATCCGGGCCGCCTTCGTGTTGGCCAGGCCGCCGGACCGGATCGTGTCGGCGACCGTCCGGGTGCGCGCTCGCACCACCGCATCCCAGGTCGGGAACCGCTTGCAGAGCGCGGCGTAGGCCCGCTCGCTGTTCGCATCGCTCGTGTGCTGCGAGAGCACCGTCAGGATGAGCTCCTCGAGCGGGTCGGTGCGGCGCGGCGGGCGGAGCGGGCCGAGCCAGGCGCGCAGGTGCCTGTGGATCGCGCGGATCGCCTCGGGAGTTGGGGCCGTCACGTGCCGGGATGGTAGTCCCGGAACTGCGTTAGGTGCGGAAGGAACGTGAGCGGCACCGTGTCCGTGGGTCCGTTGCGGTGCTTTGCGACGATCAAGTCGGCCAGGCCACGCTTGTTTGGGTCCGAGTCGTCGCGATGGATGAACATCACGACGTCGGAGTCCTGCTCGATCGCTCCCGAGTTGTGAGAGACGATGCCGGAGTAACCGTCTACCCAGTTCGCCGGACCCGGCACCGTCAGGTCATACACCAACGCGCGTCCCCGCGGATCCACGGTAGCCACGCGGTCCCAGAGGATCTTGCCGTCGTCCGGTCGGACCGAATCGGTCGCAGCGACGCGGACACCCGGCATCAGGTTCTCGAGGCGCACCCACCCGTCGTCCCCGAAGAGCCGGTGCCCCGCCGTAGCCGTGATCGACCTCCCGCTCGCAAGGAGCACCTGGAAGACGGGGCGCTCCCCGACCTGCCACACGATCTCGCTCTTCGCCGTCGTCGGCGACCCCTCGGCGGACAAAGACAGCACCTCGGGAGTCGTCCCCACCAGCTCCCGGATCGGGACTCGGCGCCCGTCTGCAAGCAGAACGGGCGTGTCGCCGGTGACGCATTCCCTCAGGTCGGCGAGCTGGGGCTTCTTGTCCTGGCGGCGCTCCGGGTCCCGGTTCAGCTGAGACACGGCGATGACCGGGATCTCCAGCTCCTTGGCGAGAAGCTTCAGCCCGCGGCTGATCTCGGCGACCTCCTGCTGTCGGTTGTCCACCCGCCGGTGGTGCGACATCAGTTGGAGGTAGTCCACGATGATCAGCGACAGCCCACGCCGGCTGCCGCGCATGCGACGGGCCTTCGCTCGGATGTCCACGAGCGTCACGTTCCCGCTATCCACGATCTTCAGAGGCGCGCCGTGGAGGACCTCGGCCGCCTGAACGATGTTGGCCCAGTCCTCGGGGCCGACGCGCTTGTTGCGGATCCGGTCCCAGGGCACGCGAGCCTCGCCGCAGAGCAGGCGCATGCCGATCTCCCACCGTGACATCTCGAGCGAGAACATCCCCACGGGATGACCCGCGTCCACCGCGATGTTGCGGGCCACGTTGGTGACGAACGAGGACTTTCCGATCCCCGGCCGCGCCGCGATCACGATCAGATTGCCAGGCTGCAATCCCGAGAGCAGAGCGTCGAGGTCTCGGAACCCGGTCGGGAGCCCGGCGAAGGCGGACTCCCGGTTCTGTATGTGCTCGAGGTCCACCATCGCCTGGTCGATCAGGTCCCGCATCTCGGCGACCTGGTCCTTCTCCTCGCGGCGGGCGACCTCGTAGATCCGCTGCTCGGCCTCGTCGGCGGCGCGCTCCGGATCCTCGGGCGCCGAGTAGGCCAGGTCGATGATGCCGGCCGCCGCGTCGACCAGGCGACGCAGAAGCGCCCCCTCAGAGACGATCCTCCCGTAGTGCGCCGCGCTTCCCGGCGTCGGGACACGCTCGACGAGCTCGTGGATGTAGAGGTGCCCGCCGACCTGTTCCAGCGACCCCCGCCGCTTCAGCTCCTCGACGGCCGTGATCGCATCGACGGGGCTCCCTCGCGCGTAGAGCGACCGGAGGGCGTCGAACACCTCTCGGTTCGCCGAGACGTAGAAGTCTTCGGGGCGGAGGAGCTCCACCACGTCGGCGATCGCCTCGGCCGAGAGCATCATCGCCCCCAAGACCGACTCCTCCGCCTCGATGTTGTGGGGCGGGACCCTGTCGGGGCGCAGGCGACGGACCTCCTCAGCCGCGCGCGCCACGGGCTACCTCCTTCCGAGCCGGATCCGAAGAGCAGAGGCTACGGGCCGCGGCACCCGGCGCGAAGGGGAAAAGCGCTGTGGATTTCTCCTCCGCAGGTCGTGCTCGGATATTCCCTGTCACTCCCGCCTCCACCTGGGAATCCACATGTGGATAACCCTGTGGATACCTGTCTACAACGAGGGAGTGACAAAACCCGGGATCCGGCCCGGGCTAGTCCTCCGGCACCACCTCGACGGCGACCGCCGGGTCCACGTCGCGGAAGAGGTGGACCCTCACCTCGTGGACGCCCACGCTCCTGATCGGCTCCTCGAGGTGGATGTCGTGGCGATCCAGGGTCACCCCTGCCTGGCGCTCGACCTCTGCCGCGATCTCGGCGGCCGTGACGCTGCCGAACAGCCGGCCCTCCTCGCCGACCTTCGCGGCCACCCGGATCGGCGAACCGGTCAGGCGCGCCGCCGCGGCCTCGGCCTCGGACCTGGCCTGGGTGACCCTCGAGTCGTGGGCTCGCCTCAGGCTCTCGACGTGGCGCACGGCCCCCTTGGAGGCGGCGACCGCGAGGCCTTTCGGGAGGAGATAGTTCCGCGCGTACCCGTCCGCAACCTCGACTGAATCGCCGGGCTCACCCAGCTTCTCGACCGGCTTCTGCAGGATGACCTTCATCGCGTCGAGTAGGGAAGCAGGGCCATCTCGCGCGCGACCTTGACGGCGGCGGCCACGTCGCGCTGATGCTGGGAGCAGTTCCCCGTCACTCTGCGAGCGCGGATCTTGCCGCGGTCGGAGACGAACTTGCGAAGCGCGGCCACGTCCTTGAAGTCGACGTGGTCGACCCGATCCTTGCAGAAGGCGCAGAACTTCTTCTTGGCCTTCTTCTGCCAGCCCTTGTCCTCTTCCTTCTTCCTCTTCTTCGGCTTACCCGGCATCCAGCGGTGTCTCCTCTTCGCCCCTCGTGCCCGCGCCCACCGAAACCTTGTCCGACCAGTCGGAGCTGCTCCGGGACTGCCGCTCCACCTTGGCGGTAGCCCAGCGCAGGCTCGGGCCAACCTCGTCGGCCTCGATCTCGACGGTCGTCCGCTTCTCCCCCTCCTGGTTCTCCCAGGAACGCCATAGCAGCCTGCCGGCCACGACCACCCGCGTGCCCCGGGTGAGCGACTCGGCGGCGTTCTCGGCCAGGGTTCTCCAAGCGTTCACGGTGAAGTAGGAGGTCTCGCCGTCCTTCCACTGACCGCTCTCGTCCCTGAACCTGCGGTTGACCGCGACGCGGAACTTGCAGACCGCGGCGCCGTTCGGCGTGTACCGCAGCTCCGGGTCGTCGGTCAGGTTCCCGACGATCGTGACCTGGTTGTCGCTCGCCATCTTCCTCACCACCTGTTCCTGCTCGCTCCCGGGGGATGGCACCCGGCGGGAGAGGGAAGCTTGCCTCTAGGCCGCCCGCACTATCACCTTGTGGCGCAGTACCTCGTCGGCCAGGTGCAGCGTTCGCTCGAGCTCCGCGATGGCCGAGGGCTCGGCCTTGCACTCGACCACGACGTAGTAGCCCTCCGAATGGTTCGCGATCTCGTAGGCCAGCCGCCTGCGGCCCCACCGGTCGACGTTCGTCACCTCGCCGTCCGAGTCCGAGACGATCCTGGTGATCCGCTCGACCGCCCCGCCCACGACCGACTCATCGGCCTCCGCGGGCAGGATGAGCATGACCTCGTACTGCCTCAACCCCACCTCCTCTGGTCTGGTCGGCCCCCTCAGGGGGAGCAGGAGTGGAACCTCCAGAGTCTACCGGGCGCCCGTTTCGGCGACCCTAGCACCCCCCTGTGACACGGCCACCGGTGTCGGCTGCCCGGGGTAGGGTAGGTCTCCGGTCGGTGCGGCGGTTGGACGGGTGATTTCGGCCTTTCGGCCCTAATCCCGGCCCCCGGGCGGCCGATACCATGGGCACAGGGAAGGGGTGTTCAAGGTGAGAGTGCTCAAGGTCCCCGACGAGCCCTCCCCCCCGGCGGCGGAGCGGGAGCTCCGGGAGGTTGAGGAGCCGCAGACCGACAGCGCGCCCCCCTTTCCCCTGGTCCTCGTGATCTGGCGCGACGCCTGGTTCGACGCCGATCAGCAGGAGACGAAGGACTGGCGCTCCGACTACCTGGTCCACACGGTCGGGTACCTCGTTCGCGAGGACAAGGGCATCGTCTCGATCGCCTCGGAGGTGCTCCCGGAGGGAGACGGCTTCAGGGCCGTCACCCACATCCCCAGGGCCATCATCAAGAGCATCACCACCCTCGTGCCTCTCGAAACCGAGGGCCAGGCCGCCGACCTGACCGCCTGATCGGCTCCGCTCGCGACCTGACGTAGACTTGTCGCAACCAGCCGTGCACTTCTGAAAGGAGGCGCGAGCCATGTCAGTGACCACGCACGACCTTCGGGCCTGGAAGGCCGAAGGAAGGCGGTTCGCGATGCTGACCGCCTACGACTACCCCACCGCTCGGATCCTCGACGACGCCGGTATACCGGTGCTGCTCGTCGGTGACTCGCTCGCCCAGACGATCCTCGGGTACGACACGACGCTGCCGGTCACCATGGAGGAGATGCTGCACCACACGCGAGCGGTGGCGCGCGGAGCGAGGAACGCGCTCGTCGTGGCCGACATGCCGTTCCTCTCCTATCAGGTGTCCGTCGAGGAGGGCATCCGCAACGCCGGGAGGTTCCTAAAGGAGGGCGGCGCGCACGCCGTGAAGCTGGAGGGACCGCAGATCGAGCTCACCTCCGCTCTCGTCCGGCTGGGCCTCCCGGTGATGGCTCACGTGGGGCTGACACCGCAGTCCGTCCACGCGATGGGCGGATACCGTGTTCAGGGCCGCACGGAGGAGGCGGCGAGAAGGATCCAAGACGAGGCGCTGGCTCTCGAGAAAGCAGGCGCGTTCTCGATCGTTCTGGAGGGGATGCCCTCGGACGTCGGAGCCGACATAACAGCAAGCCTTTCGATCCCGACGATAGGCATAGGGGCCGGGGCACAGTGCGACGCGCAGGTGCTGGTGATCACGGATCTGCTCGGGCTCGGCGAGGGAACGCCGCCGAAGTTCGCCAGGGCGTACGCGGATCTCCGCCGACTCATCGGCGAGGCCGCACGTAGCTTCGCGGAGGACGTGGCTGCCGGGACCTTCCCCGACGACGAGCACTCTTACGGGTAGCCTGCCGCGTAAGGCTTCAGAAAAGACCTAGACTCGCCTAGGTGTCCGCTCTCGTTCGACGCACGCCCCTTCTGCCCGTGGTCGCCCTGGCAGGGGTGGCCGCGCTGGTAACCGTCCTGCCGGCCGGCTCCTTCGCGACGCGGTCGAACTCCGCGCACTTCGCCTTCGAGGGGCTCTTCTCAGGCGGGACGATCGCCGTGGCCGTGCTGGCGGTCTCCCGACACCGAGACACCGGGGACGCGCATCCGCTCCTGGTCTCCGTGGGCTTCGCGGCCCTGGCGATACAGGCGCTGGTTTTCGGCATAGCGGCACCGATCGCGCAACCCGCCCCCTGGGACGGGTTGGCGTTCCCCTCCCACGCCTGGCAAATCGGTTGGCTCGTCGCCGCGGGGTGCTTCGCGCTCGCGGCACTGCTGGAACGCGGAGCCGGCCGCGGGCGCCCCCGGGAAGCGACCTTCGCGCTTGGGGGCCTGCTCGCCCTTGCCGGCCTCGACCTAGTCCTGATCCTGGCGCGCCGCTCGCTGTCCCCCCTCTCCGACAGAGCCTTGTTGGACGCCGACCCCGGCGCCTTCTCGCTCTCGTCGCCGGTTCACTGGATCCTCATGCTCGCGACGACCGGGCTGCTCCTGCTGGCGGCCTGGCTCGAGCACAGGTCTCCGCCCTCCCCGAAAAGCGCCCACCCCTGGCTGGCCGCCGCCTACGTCGTGGCCGCCGCGGCCCAGGTGCCGTTCGCCGCTCTCCCCACGCAGTATCGACCGCTCGTTCAGCCTGCGGATCTCCTCCCACCGACCGCCGTCGCCCTGGCGTTCGCCGGATTCGTGACGGCAAGCCGCGCCCGCGCCTCATCGCTGCGCGAGGAGTCGGACCTGGCGCGGGAGGTCCAGAGCGGCCGAGCGGAGATAGCCTCGATGATCTCCCACGAGCTCAAGAACCCGATCATGTCGATCAAGGGTCTTGCCTCCACCGCCTCGCGGATGTACGCGTCGATGAGCGACGAGGAACGCCTCGAGTTCTTCGCTCTCATCGACGACGAGGCGGGGCGCCTGAAGGCGCTGGTGGAGGAGACGGCAACCGCGCTGAAGCTCGACGCGGGAACGCTCGCGTACTCCTTCGATCGAGCCGACGTCGGCGAGCTGGTCAGGGAGACCGCCTGGAGGGGGCCCCACGGAGACCACCCCCTGATGGTCGAGATAGAGCCGGGCATGACGATCTCCTGTGACCGCCTGAGGCTCGCGGAGGTGATCGAGCACCTATTGGACAACGCGGCGAAGTTCTCCCCACCGGCGGAGCCCATAGAGGTGCGGGCCTATCGAACAGACGGAGCCGCCGTCATAGAGGTCAGGGATCACGGGCCGGGCATCCCCGCCGAGCATCGCGAGGAGGTATTCAGGAAGTTCGCCAGGTACCGACCTCAAGGCTACGAGGAGCTGCCGGGCAGCGGCTTGGGCCTGTACATCTGCAGGGCGCACGTGACCGCCCACGGGGGTCGGATCACCGTTGAAGAGGCACCGGGTAGGGGTACGATGCTGCGCGTCACGCTCCCAAGGAGATGAACCCAGTGAGCAGCGGCATCGGAGAGAAGGTTAGCCTCCTCATCTGCGACGACCACAAGATCCTGACGGATGCTCTGAAGATGGTCGTGGACAGGGACGAGGGCTTCACGATGGTGTCACCCCCCGTGCACACGCCGGAGGAGGCGGTCGAGCTCTGCCAGCAACACCAGCCCGACGTCGTGCTCATGGACATCGTCTTCAAGGGGCAGATGAACGGCATCCAGGCGACCCGGAAGATCAAGGAACTCTCGCCGGCGACGAAGGTCGTGATCATGACCGCGCACGACGAGGAGCGACTGCTCGTGGAGGCCGTGGAAGCGGGCGCCTCGGGGTTCCTCGGCAAGGACGAGGCCGCCGACCAGGTTCTGGCGGCGGCCAAGCAAGCCGCGGAGGGCGAGGTGTTGATCGATCCCGCGACCCTCACACGGCTGCTCCACCAGGTCGCTCGCGAGCGCGAGGCGCGCCGCGACGCGCAGGCACTCCTGTCCGACCTGACGGACCGGGAGCGTGAGGTGCTCCAGCTCCTGGCCGAGGGAATGCGCAACGACGGCATCGCACAGAAGCTGTTCATCAGTCCGCAGACCGTGCAGACACACGTTCGCAACATCCTCCAGAAGCTCCACGTCCACTCGAAGCTCGAGGCCGTGGCGTTCGCCGTGAAGCACGGGGCGATCACGGTCTAGCTGGCTGGCTACTCGAACCCGGGTACCAGCAAATACCCTTCCCAGGGCATCCACAGGGTCCCCCCGCTGCCCGACACTGTGGGAGAGGTTCCGCCTCAGCGGGGGCACTCAACATAGAGTGGCCAAGCGGGAGCCGTCTCCCCCTCGGCGGCTCCCGCACCTCCTCCCCCTTCGGAACCGGCTCCCCTGCTCGACGCGGGACCTTCACGCGTCAGTCGCTCGGCAGCTCCCGCTTGTTCACCTTGCCCAGCTCGCCGACCTTCGGCAGCTCGGCCAGCAGGACGACTTCCCTTGGCGCCTTGTATCGAGGCAGCCGCCTTGCGACGAACCGGCGAAGCCCCTCCAGCGACGGCGGCTGCACGACCCTGCGTGGCACCACGAACGCAACGACGCGCTCGCCCCAGTCGGGGTCGGGGCGCCCCGTCACCGCCACTTCGGCCACCTTGGGATGAAGCCTGAGCACGGCCTCCACCTCGCCCGGCCACACCTTCTCGCCTCCCGTGATGATCAGATCGTCCAGACGCCCGTCGACGAGCAGCGAGCCGTCCGGCGCGAGCCTCCCCGCATCGCCGGTGCGCAGCCACGCGTCGTCGGTGAACGCGGACGCGGTCGCGTCCGGATCGAGTCGGTAGCCCTTCATCACCGTCGGTCCGCGAAGCTCGATCTCGGCGTCCTTGCCCAGGCGCACCTCCGTTCCCGGGAGCGGTCGTCCCTCGTAGACGACTCCGCCGCAGGACTCGGTGAGCCCGTACGTTCGCACGACCCGAACACCTTCACTCCTCGCGCGCTCCTCGAGCGCAGGATCGAGCCCGGCACCTCCCACGAGGACCGCTCGGAAGCTCGAGAGGTCGACGCCGGAGTCCAACAGGCGCGCGAGCATAGTCGGCACGACCGAGATGAACGCCGCGTCGGTCTCGGCGGCCACCAGCTCGGGATCGAAGCGCGGGTGGACGGAGACCGGCGAGTCGGTGAGCACGGCGCGGAGAAGGACGAGCAACCCTCCCACGTGCGCGATCGGCAGGCAGCAGACCCACCGGTCCCCCGGACCGGCCTCGAGCGCGAGCGTGGAAGACGAGACGGCGTGGTCGATCGCCTCGCGGGTCAGCTCCACCAGACGCGGCGCTCCACCGGTCCCCGACGTCGCCACGACCACCCGCACGTCGGGCTCGACCGGCAGGCCTCCGGAGATGCCGGTTACCGTCTCCCCGTCGAAGAGCATCTCTGGCCGGGCGCGCTTCAAAAGCGCCTCCACCTCGGGGTCCGGCAGGCGGTGATCGATCGGAAGAAGCGCGGCCCCCGATGCCCAAAGGCTCTCGACCGCCTCGCGCCAGGCGGGCCCGGGGGGCATCCTTACGGCGACCAGCGCAGTGTGTTCCCTGATCTCCACCGTATCGGCTACCCTATCCGCAACCATTCGAGTGCGCGCTCTAGGAGTGGACGGTCATATGGTGAAGTGGCAGCGAGGCGGCGAATTCGAGGACATCCGCTACGAGACCGGCGAGGGGATCGCGAAGATCACGATCGATCGGCCGGAGGTAAGGAACGCGTTCCGCCCGAGGACACTGTTCGAGCTAGCCCGGGCTTTCGAGGCCGCACGCGACGACCCCTCCGTCGGTGTGATCGTCCTCACGGGCGCCGGCAGGGAGGCCTTCTGCTCGGGTGGGGATCAGACGGTCCGCGGCGAGGACGGCTACCGGGACGACCAGGGCGTCGGGCGCCTGAACGTCCTCGACTTGCAGATCCAGATCCGCCGGCTTCCCAAACCCGTGGTCGCGATGGTGGCGGGCTTCGCGATCGGCGGAGGACACGTGCTTCACCTCGTGTGCGACCTCACGATCGCAGCCGACAACGCCGTGTTCGGCCAGACCGGTCCGAAGGTGGGCTCGTTCGACGCGGGGTATGGGAGCGGTCTCCTCGCACGGACCATAGGGCAGAAGCGCGCCAAGGAAGTCTGGTTCCTCTGCCGGCGGTACGACGCGCGGCGCGCCCTCGATTGGGGGCTGGTGAACGCGGTCGTGCCGGTCGATCGGCTCGAGGAGGAGACCGTCGCCTGGTGCCGCGAGATCCTGCGCATGAGCCCGCTCGCGCTTCGTCTGATAAAGGCTGGGTTCAACGCCGACAGCGACGGCCTCGCGGGTGTGCAGCAGCTCGCCGGGGACGCGACGATGCTCTACTACATGTCCGAGGAGGCACAGGAGGGACGAGACGCCTTCATCCAGAAGCGCCCTCCGGACTTCTCGAGGTTCCCCCGAAGACCGTGAGCGCCCTCGGGGTCTGGTGGCACGGCGCCCGGCCTCGGACGCTGGGCGCGAGCATCGCTCCGGTGGTCGTCGGCTCGGCCGCCGCCGGCCGCGCCTCACCGTGGCGGTTCGCCGCGGCGCTCCTGGTGGGAATGGGGCTCCAGGTCGGAGTGAACTACGCGAACGACTACTTCGACGGCGTGCGCGGGATCGACACCGTGGAGCGCCTCGGCCCGCCGAGGCTCACGTCCACCGGCCTTGCGACGCCACGCGCCGTGGCGATCGCGGCGCTTGCCGCCGTGGGCGTCGCCGGAGTCGCCGGACTGGCGCTGGCCGTCGCAACCACGCTCTGGGTGGTGCCGATCGGGGCCGTCGCGATGCTGGCGCTCCTGCTGTATTCCGGCGGCCCGCGCCCCTACGCCGCCTTGGGCCTTGGCGAGGTCATGGTCTTCCTGTTCTTTGGACTCATGGCGACGGCGGGCACGGCCTACGTGCAGGCTGAGCGGGTGTCGGTCGCCGCCTGGTGGGCATCGGTTCCGATCGGGCTCCTGGCCGTGGCGATACTGGTGGCCAACAACCTCCGCGACATCCCGACCGACCGGCGAGCCGGCAAGCACACGCTGGCCGTGCGTCTGGGCGATCGCAGAACGAGGGTTCTCTACCGCGTCCTCGTGGCCGCCGCGTTCGTCTTTGTCGCTGCGGGCGTGATCGTGGAGATCGCCGATGCCGGTTCGGGACTGAGCCGGTGGGCGTTGCTGGCCCTGGCCTCCTGGCTGCTCGCGATACGTCCCATGGAGGCCGTAGGCGATGCAGAGGGCCGCGAGCTGATCCCGGTGCTGGTCGGAACGGTGGTCCTGCAGGTCGGCTTCGGGGCGCTCCTGGCGCTCGGCCTTTGGATCGGAGGGGTGACATCGCCTTGAACGAGGGTGACGCGGCGCTGGCTTGCGTCTCGATCCTGATCGACGAGCTGGCTCGAGCGGGCGTGCGGCACGCGTGCATCTCGCCCGGGTCGCGCTCGACGCCGATCGCGCTGGCGCTCGCGCGCGACCGGCGCATCAGGATCCACGTCCACCTGGACGAGCGAGCGTCGGCTTTTTACGCGCTCGGGATCGCAAAGGCGACCGGAACGCCGACGGCCGTCGCCTGCACGAGCGGGACCGCGGCGGCGAACCTGTTGTCCGCGGTCGTGGAGGCATCGCAGTCTCGAACGCCGATCGCGCTGCTCACCGCCGACCGTCCCCCGGAGCTGCGCGGAACCGGAGCCAACCAGACGATCGACCAGGTGGGGATGTACGGCACGCACCTCAGGTGGTCCACGGACGCTCCCCTTCCCGCGGAGCTACAGGGTGCCGCGTGGAGGTCGCTCGCGGAAGAGGCCGCGGCGCGGATGCTGCGGCATCCGCCGGGGCCCGTACACGTGAACCTGCCGTTCCGCGAGCCGCTGGTCCCTGAGGGGGCCGAGGTCGACCTCGGGGACCAACGGCAGACGGCCACCAGCCGGGCGCGCGAGTCGGCTTCTCCGTCCCGGGATGACGTCGAGCGCCTCGTGTCGGCTCTCGCCGGCGTCGAGCGCGGCCTGGTGGTGATGGGCGGCATGCGGGCACGAGCCGGAGGCGTCCTGTCGATGGCGCGAGCGATGTCCTGGCCCGTGCTGGCGGAGCCGATCTCTCAGGGACGGCTCCCGGGATCGGCGCTCTCGGCCGGGCAGGCGCTCGTGTCGTGCGGCGCCTGGCTACGGACGCACGCACCGGAGTTGGTTCTCCAGGTCGGCGCCATGCCGACGACCCGTGCCGCGCAGGCGTTGGTCGCCTCGGTCGAAGGGCTGGTCGTCCTGGACAGGGATCACCTCGATCCCGACCCCGAGCATCGCGCGTCGCTGACGGTGCGTGCGGACCCCGACGAGACCGCCGCGGCGCTCTCGCTTGAGTTGCCGGCCCGCCGGCCGACGTCCTGGTACAGGGACTGGCAGGAGGCCGATTCCGTCGCCCGCAAGGCGATGGACGACCTGATCGACTCCTGGGAGGAGCCATTCGAGGGACGCGTCGCCAGGGATCTCGCCGCCGCCGTTCCCAACGGCGGGGTGCTGGCGGTGGGCTCGAGCATGCCGATCCGCGACCTCGATCACTTCATGGCCCCGCGCGGGGGGCTGCGAGTGCTGGCGAACCGCGGGGCGAGCGGTATAGACGGGTTCGTGTCCACGGTCCTCGGGATCGCGTCCACAGGGATCCCCACGTTCGCGCTGTGCGGAGACCTCACGCTCCTTCACGACGCGGGATCGCTTCTTTGGAGCGCCCGGCGGAGCCACGATGCGGTCCTCGTGGTTGCCAACAACGACGGGGGCGGGGTGTTCTCCTTCATGCCGCAGCGGCGACTTCCCGAGCACGAGGAGCTGTTCGTCACGCCGCACGGGTTGGATCTTGCCCGCCTCGCCGACACTTGCGGCGCCGGTCACGAGCGGGTCGAGAAAGCGAACGAGCTGATCCCGGCCATCGAGCGGGCGGCCTCGGGCGGCGTCCGACTGGTGGAGGTTCGGTCCGACAGGGAGCGAAACGTCGAGCGCCACGGTGAGGTCCAGGCGGCGGTCGAGCGAGCCCTCGGATCCCCTGGCCCGTTGACCCGGGAAGCGGGTGAGCACTAGCCTCGCCTCGGGGAGCCAATGAACCGATCTCTTACCGCGGCCCGGCGCCCGGTGCTGACCGGTGTCATCCTGCTCGAGCTCCTGGCCCAAGCCTCCGCGGCACCCGGCGACCTCGATACGGGCTTCGGCTCCGGCGGGTTCAAGACGATCGACTTCGGCGATCCCGCGGTGGCGGAGGACATCGCGATACAGGAAGGCGGCAAGATCGTCGTGGCCGGATACGCGGCCGTGGCCGGCGACGACGACTTCGCCGTCGCGAGACTGAAACGAGGCGGCTCTCGGGACCGCGATTTCAGCGGCGACGGGAGGCGCACCACGCCCATGGGTACCGGCCACGGTGTCGGACTGGCGGTGGCGATCCAGCCCGATGGCAGGATCGTCGTCGTGGGGTACGCGTCGGACGGGGCCGCGGAGTCCTTCGCGATCGCGAGGTTCAAGCCGAACGGGCGCCTGGACCCCGACTTCAGCGGCGACGGCAAGAAGCTCGTCGATTTCGGGACGGGCTACGACGAGGCCAACGACGTGGCAATCCAGCCCGACGGCAA
>Ga0073934_10006727_pt1 | contig 16497 bp, 12 predicted proteins | sample LarsenN4metaG_FD_76834 | JGI IMG/M metagenome (GOLD analysis project Ga0073934, IMG submission 76834) | Hot spring sediment bacterial and archeal communities from British Columbia, Canada, to study Microbial Dark Matter (Phase II) - Larsen... ...
CCGCCGGTGGAGATGCCGCCTTCCGCTTCAACCCATTCCGTCGGCTTCATGGTGACGAGGTTGATGGCGCCGCCCATTGCGCCGGGGCCGTCGAGCACGGAGGCATAGCCCTTCTGGATCTGGATCGCCGCAATGTCTGCGGTGAGGAAACGCCCGAAGTCGAGCCGGTTGTCGGCAGGCAGATAAATGCGGACGCCGTCGACCATCAGCGGCACCTGCTGGCGCCCGAAGCCGCGTACGAAGATGTCCGACTCGTTGCGACGGCCATTGGCGTCGAAGGAGGCAACCACGCCCGGCACGAGGTTGACCGCCCGGTCGAGGCTGGTTCGCTCGAACGTGTGCAGCTGTTCGCGCGTTACGACCGAACCGCCAATGCCCGGCAAGCCTGGTTCCTGGCCGAGGACGTAGACGATCTCGCCAAGCTTGAACGTGCCTTCGTCAGCCTGCGTGGCGGGGCTCTGAGCGGCCGGTTGTGAGGTGGAAGGCTGTTGCTGCTGGCCTTGGGCGAAAACGAGCGAAGAACAGGATGCGATCACCGCGGTCACGCAGCACAGCGCCGCAGACGCACGCGTCGAACGAATCAATGTCATCTCAGGGAATCTCTCCCGACGTGGACGGATCAAGTTTCGGCCGGCTTCCGGCCTCGCGGCGAATCGAATGTGTCAATCAACCCTCGATGCCGCCAGGCAGGCAATCTCCTGTCTACCGGGTGGCGACGAGCGTTTGCAGTTGCTGTCCGGTCAGGTCGAGGTGATAGAACTCGGTAAAGAACGCCCGGACATCGGTCTCGAACTCCCTGTCGAACGCGCGTCCCCGTAAGACATACGAGAGCCAGATGAGGCCCGGGATCCGGTTGACGGATGGCGGGCGCGGTCCCCAGCTGTACGGGAGTGCCGGGTACTGAAACACACGACCGTTTTCCACCGCCCTGACTGATTGCCAGACCGGATTCGCACGCATTCGCGCCGCGTCGTCAGCAGGTCATCCCGGTGAAAGTCCGGCCGCCGGCCCGCGCGCTGGCACACATCAGTGCACGACCGGCGCAAGGAATTCGACGATCGCAGCCAGTTCCGAATCCGGGATGGAACCGGTGATGGAACCCTGACACACCGGGCAGCACAGCACGAATCTCGTCTCGGAGATGAATCGTTCGTGCGAGACTTCGAGTTCCAGCGCTCCGCACTTGCGCGCGTGTTCCGTTCGAAAGCCGTCGAATCGGTTCACCGTCCCGCGTCCGTCCATCAGATTGTGATCTCCAGATGCCCGGCGTAGTATCGCCGCGACAGGAGACCAGTATCTCACTGACCAGCCTCGATCGAAGCCCCCGCCCGGCGGGACAACAGTGAACCTGATACTTCTCGAAGACCGCGACCGCGTTGACCGGGACCACGCGATGCTCTCCGATGCGCGAGCCAGTCACCTGTTGAACGTGCTGCGCGTCACACCTGGCCAGGAGATTCGCGTCGGGTTGCTCGATGGTCCTCTCGGCGTTGGCATCGTCGAGCGGGCGGGCGACGGCATCGTCACATTGCGATGCACGTTCGAAACACACGCGCCTCCGATTCCTCGCGTGGACGTCCTGCTCGCACTGCCCCGTCCGAAGGTGATGCGGCGGTTGTGGGCCCAACTGGCGGCGCTCGGCGTCGGCCAGATCATTTTGACGAATGCCGAGCGCGTCGAACGGCATTACTTCGACACGCACGTCCTGAGCGAAGCCTCGTATCGTCCGCTTCTGGTCGAAGGACTCCAGCAAGCGCGCGACACCCGGCTCCCGAAGGTCTCGATCCATCGTCAGTTCAGGATCCTGGTCGAGGATGATCTCGACGCGCTCTTCGCGGACGGCGTTCGTCTCGTCGCCGATCCGCACGGGGACGTGAGCGTTGGCGCGGCGCTTCATCAAGCGCATGCTGAACGCGTCCTGCTGGCCATCGGTCCTGAAGGCGGCTGGAACGGGTTCGAGCTGGCGCTGCTCGCCGAGCGCGGCTTTCGTCGCGTCGGTCTCGGGCCGCGCACGTTACGAGTGGACACGGCGTGCACTGCGCTCCTGGCGATCACTCACGAATCCCTGAGCGCCATCACGACGGCACGGCAGTAACGCCCGATCCGCCTCTGGCGTTGCCGCAGAATTGAACAGCCCGTGGGCTGCTCACGATGGAGATTCCACCTCGGACGCGGTATCGTGTGAGCCATGGTTCAGGAGGGACGGACGTGAAGAGTGCGCTCGACTACTACAAGCAGTGTTTCGCATCTGAGAAGCCAACCTTTGTGAAGGTGATGAAGGCGGTGCCGCCGGATCAGGCGGGCTACAAGCCGCACCCGCGCTCGACCTCGTCGGGCGATCTCCTCTGGCTGCTGGCCACCGAGCTCGACGACGCGTGCGCGCTCATCGACCGCGGAGAGGTTAACTACGTCGCCCGCCCCGCGCCGGGCGTGGCCGAATCGGTCGCCGCGTACGAGAAACACGCCGCTGCGTTCGAACAGCGCCTGTCAACGCTCGACGATGCGAAGTGGGACAGCAAGGCGCGCTTCATGGTGGACGGCAAGCCGGTGTGGGAAGCCACGCTCGGCGACATGCTGTTCGGATTCCTCTTCGACGCCATTCACCATCGCGGTCAGCTTTCCAGCTACCTGCGGCCGATGGGTGCAAAGGTGCCGTCCATTTACGGTCCCTCGGCGGACGATCCAGGGATGTAGCAGCTCACTCGTGCGACACTCGTTGCGGTGCTGGATCGCCGTCCGCTTTCGTCGCTGATCGCCCTCGCCCTCGCCCTCCACGGGCTGGTGCTGCTCTTTCCGACGGTCTACAGCGACGCGGTCGTCTACGCGATGCTGGCCAAGAACATCGCCGTCTCCGGAGACTGGTTGAACCTGACCTTCCTCGGCCAGGACTGGTTGGACAAACCGCACCTCCCGTTCTGGCTCACGGCGATGTCCTTCAAGATCTTCGGCGTCAGCTCCTTCGCTTACCTGCTCCCCGGCCTGGTGTTTCACTTCATTGGCGCGGCGTTCACGTACAAGCTGGCGAGCCACTTCTACGGGAGAGACACGGCGCTCGTGTCCGTCCTGATGTACCTGACGGCCATCCGTCTGCTCTGGTCCACGGTGGACCTGCGCGCGGAGGCCTACCTGGTTGGGCAGATCGTGCCTGCGTGCTACTTCTGGGTGAAGTACGACGAGCAGCCGAAGCTTGGATATCTCCTCGGCGGCGCCGTATTCACGGGCATGGCGCTGATGACGAAAGGGCTGTACGTACTGGGGTCCATCGGGGGCGGGCTCGCCGTGGACTGGATCCGCCGGAAGGCGTGGCACACCTTCATCACCCCGAAATGGATCGCGGCGCTCGCGTTGTCGCTGCTCTGTATTGTCCCGGAACTGTTCGCGCTCTACTGGCAGTTCGACCGGCACCCTGAGAAAGTCGTCTATGGGCAGACGGGCGTGTCAGGCATCCGCTTCTTCTTCTGGGAGAGCCAGTTCGGCCGCTTCTTCAACTTCGGGCCCATTCGCAACACCAGCGGCGACCCGTTCTTCTTCATCCATACATTCCTCTGGGCGTTCCTCCCGTGGACGGTCCTGTTCATTGCGGCTGCCGTCACGGGCGTACGACGATGGACGCAGCGTGACGGGAGTGAGCAGCGTGCCTTCGTCGTGCTGTCGATGTCCTTCCTGATTCCCTTCGTTCTGTTCAGCCTGACCAGTTTTCAGCTCGATCACTACATCGACATCGTGCTTCCGTTTGCGTCGATCCTCACTGCCCACTTCCTGACTCGCTCCTTCAGCACACACGCGCTGCCATGGATCACCCGCTTCCAGGTGGGACTCTCGATCGCCGCGTGCATCGTCGTCCTGGGCGTGACTGTGTATGCGCTGCGTGGTACGGGATATCTCTGGACGGCCGCTGTACCCGTGGGGGCTCTCGCCTTCTACGTCGTCAAGCGCGCGGCGCCGGCGGCGACCAAGGCGCTCGTGTTTCCAGCGCTCGCGCTCCTCGCGGCGTTCCTCTTCTTCGTCGTCGCGAACTGGGTGTATTTCGTGCGCTACGACGCCGGCTATAAACTGGCGCGCAACCTCGACGGCGCGCCCGATCTCACCGTGTACGACTACCGCGCACGCTCCATCAGCCTCGGCTTCCAGGCACGACAACCGTACGTTTACACAGCGGCGCTGGATGAGATCGCGCGCGATCCAGGCGGCGTCTTCATCGTCGCAAACGATGCCGACGTGGCGAGCGTCCTGCAGGCGTTTCCGGGATCACAAGTCATCGCGCGCGCCAGCGGCACGCCAACGAACCGGCTGGCGGCACGAATGTTCAACCGGACGCGCTGGTTCGGGGAACAGGAGACCACGCATCTCAGCCTGGTTCGGACCGCTGCGAACCACGACTAGCCGCGCGTCCTTCCCGTCCTTCGGAATGCGAGCAATGCGAGCGCGCCGGCGCCGGTCAGCAGCAACGTGCTCGCTCCCGGGACCGGCGACGTCACGGTCGCAGTGTAGGCGGCCGATTGCGTTACCGCCGAAGCGAGAAAGTTGCCCCCCGCGAACGGATCGCCGTCCCAGAATTCGCCCCCGATTTGAAACAGTCCCGCGTTGGTGAATCCCACCGGCGCGGCGACGTCCCATGTGATCTGAAAAAGCCCCTGCAGGGCGCTCGCATTGTACGAGACTGTCTGCGACGCTCCCGGCGCGAGAACCGGAAAGAGGAACAGCGACGCGTCGGCTGACGCATGGAGAAACGGATCGGCGCTGAGACTCGTGAGCATCAGCCAGTCGGTGACGCTGTTGTTGACGATGGTGTAGCCCCAGCCGATCGTCGAGCCCGGCGCGCCGGCGATTGCGCCACCGGCGGGCAGCAATGACAGCGTGAAGGAGCTGGCGTGCACGACCGTGCTGCACGTCAGAAGAGCCGACAGGACGAGTGCAAGCCGAACGCGACTGACTTTCATCGTTTCCTCCCTGATCGCTCGCTAGGGGATGACCGCTTGACCCGAGGCATAACTCATTGCGGTGCCGGCGACATTGCGCAATGTACCCCCTTCGGTGATGGAAAACCTCGCGACCGTGGCCGGCACGTTCAGCAACAGCCGTAGCACAGCCGACGCGCCGACATCGAGATCACCAACTGATCTCGGGAGCGGCCCGGATGCTGCGGCGTCGTACGTGACGCTGCCGCTGCCAGACAGCGTCCGGAACGTCAGCGTCGAGATCGACACGCTGCGAGCGTGCCCCGTCCCCGAATTGGTGAACGACAGATCCAGGTAGAGGCGTCCCGCCGCATCGCGCCCCTTGCCGATCACCGTGCCGGCGATCCGGGGCTGCCCCAGTTGCACGGTGACGGTGAAGAAGCCTGCGGCCTGATTGCCGGACGCATCGGACGCGGTGCAATCGACACGGGTCGTGCCTATCGGGAACGCGGACCCGGATGCCGGCACACAGCTTACGGCACGAACGCCATCCACGGTGTCAGTGGCGGTCGCGGTGAAGCTCACGCTGGCGCCGGTCGCAGAGGTCGCTGCGACGCTCATGCTTGCCGGCAGCGCCAACGCAGGCATTGTCGTGTCGCGGACGACGACGTTGAAACTGCCCGCAGCGAGGTTGGCGCTCGCATCGGCGGCGGAACAATTCACCACCGTCGCGCCGAGTGTGAACAGCGCGCCCGCGGCAGGAACGCAGGTAACTGCCACCGGACCGTCTGTCGTATCGAGCGCCGTGGCCGTGAAGGTCACGACGGATCCACCGGGGCCCGCGGCTTCGACCAAAATGTCCGCCGGTAACATCAGCGCGGGCGGCGTCACGTCCGCGGGCGGATTCGATTCGCATGCGTCGCCGATACCGTCGCCGTCAGTATCCTGCTGGCTTGAATTCGCGATCCCAGGGCAGTTGTCCGGGAAGTTCGTCGTGCCATCGCCGTCGAAGTCGACGGCCTGAGCGACTGTCAATCCCTGGGCACCCGTTTTCTCGTCATCCGGTCCCACGGTGCTGCGGCTCGACCCGTCCGCAAAATCCGGCGAGTGACGAAAGTTGAACTGCAGGCTGCTCCAATCGTCGAAGCCCGTCAGAAACGTGGTGGCACTCACCGAGCACCCTGCATCGGGCATGTAGGAGATGTCCTGAGCGATGCCAGCCTCGGCCTGCGGATTGAGGTTCATGTTCCAGTCGATCCCCGCGTCTGCCGCCGCCAGCCCGATGACGCCTCCGGGACCGCCAAACGCCGTCACCGACCCGGGCGGACCGCTGATGCCGGCCGCTTCATCGAGCTGCCCCTCGTTCAAGGTGAGCAGATGGGGAAACGAGTAATCAAGCCGTCGATTCACCACCACATCGCGAAACTGGAAGGTGTAGCTCATGACGCTCAGATAGTTGGGCTTGCAGTTGTCGTGGTCGCCGCCGCCATGCCGCAGGCCCAACGTGTGTCCGAACTCGTGCATGAACGTGCCGGCCTCTACCTCGATGCGGGCGTCGGCTGGATCAGCGACGCCGCCGTTGGCCCGCAACATGTCCTGGTCCCAGCTCCCCAGCGTGACCATGAAGTCGTTTCCAGCGATCTCGGCGATGCCGCTCGAGCCGATCGAGTGGAGGTGATCGTGTCCGAAGATCGCATAGCGCCACACCATCCGGCGCGCTTCCAGGATCGCGTCGCAATTCGGGTGCGCCCGGTCGAGACTCGTCCCGAAGAAGCCGAGTGCACACGGGTCGACGGGACTGCCGCGTTTGATGTCATCGAAATCGTCGAGGGAGCCAGGCCCCTGTGCGTTGAAGAGGATTTCCGCGATCTCCGGTACCGGCTCGTCGACGTACAGGTGCAGCGTGATGCCCGATGAGAAATCCGGGTTCACCACCGTCGCGCTTTCGAAGGCGCTCGTCACGCGCGCCAGTGCCTGATCGGTGGGGCGATGGCTGTGAGCGCCGGCCATGTAATCGATTTCGACGAACAGATCCTTGCGATTGAGGTCCGCCCCCGGCAGCAGCAAGTCGATCGTGCCGTCGCCGTCGCCATCGACGCCGTTGGTTTCCCAGGAATCACAGAGCGCATCGCCGTCGTTGTCGGGGTTGCCGTTGCCGTCGCTGTCCTCCGCGCTGGAGCACACCAGCGGCGTCATCAGGAACGCGTGCCACTCGCCGTTGATGAGTCCTGTGCCGACGATCTCTCCGCGATCGTTGATGTCGTTCGCCTCCGCGAAATCGCCTTGAAGGATCCAGCCCGAGTTCGGCGGAAGAAGTGTGTCCAGGCGTCGCACGATGCCGTTTTCGATGATGAACGGCGTCTTCACCTGACGCCCGCTGACGGTCGTCAACTCGACGCCGACGATCTGGCCCAGATTGTTGATGGCGGTGGCGCTAGCACTCCCGACGATGCCGGCAAGCGGAGCAAACGTCTGGACCTCGCTAATCGTTGGAGGCGTGCTGGTGTCGTATTGCATCAACCTCACCCGGCCACGATTGCCGAAGATCCCGAGGTTGACCAGCACACCGCCCACGATCCGGCGTGAGTCGTTTACATCGGCCGGCTGAAAGGCCGCATCAGGGATCGGGAAGAACTGACCCTGTCTGTACAAGAACGATCCCGATCCCACCGCAGACCCAAAGCCAACCACCTCGCCGCTGGCGTTCAGGGCTCTCGCGGTGAAGTTCGGCAGGGCAGCGCCTCCCAAGATGAAGTACCCTGCACCGGGCCCGACTGCCAGAATCTGGCCCGCGTCATTGATATCCAGAGCAGCGCTCGCTCCGAGAAAGGCGAGCGTATCGGTGGCCGGGTCGTAGCGAAACGCCTGATCCGGGGGTGTGTTGGGGAAGGAGCTCGGGTCGTAATGGCCGACGACGACGCCGGCATTGTTGATGGCGTGACCCGAGCTGTCGCCAACGGCTGCCGGATCGTAGGGCGCGATCTGCCGCATCTGCCCGCCTTGCCAGTAGAATGCGGTCACGTCCCCGTCGTCGGGCAGTAGCGACTCGCCGGCGATTTCGCCACGGTTGTTGATGGCGCGCGCCCGGCTGAAGATGCCGCCGAGCGTCCCGAGGTCGATGATCCGATAGCGGCGTGTAGAGGCGGACGCCTGCGCCCGAGTGTCCTGCTCAAACGTGAACCCTGCGCATGCCAGCACAATCGCAACCAGACACCAGCGACGTATCCGTCGATTCATGGTCTACCCCTTGGCTCGCCACGTACGTTCGGTACAATGACAGCTCGACAGCGGCGCGAGCATAGGCAACGGCCGGCTTTGAAGTCCTCAAAGCCGGCTCAAAAAACCGTTGAACCTGAGGTGACGAGCCGATAAGTCCACGCGAGGCAGACTTTCGATGGCGGTAACGCAGATCTACGAGTTCGGCTCGTATCGGCTGGATGTCGCGAAGCGAAAACTGTGGCGTGGGCTCGATGCTGTGCCACTCACCCCGAAGGCGTTCGACATCCTCGTCGCCCTCGTCGAGCGCCACGACCGCGTCGTCGACAAGGCCGAACTGATGAAGCTCGTTTGGCCCGACAGCTTCGTCGAAGAGGGCAATCTTTCACAGACCATATTCGTCCTGCGAAAGACGCTGGGAGACGCCGCCGACGGACGCCCCTTCATCGACACAGCTCCCCGCCGCGGTTACCGATTTGCGGCCCCGGTGCGGGTCGCTTCCGCGGAACCATCAGCTCACACCCAGCCGGGCGTAGATGTCGGTCGCAGTGCCGCGATCGGACCGGCAGTCGCCGCGGGACCCGTATCGGGCACCCGCGGCCGCCTGCCGTTCATCGCCGCGGCGCTTCTGGTGCTGACGACGGTCGCCGCCGGAACCTGGTGGCTCGACGCCAGGAGCGACGCTCCTGCGCGGGTCGAATCGCTCGTTGTCCTGCCGCTGGTAGACCTGTCGATGGGGGAGGAGCGGGATTACCTGGCCGACAGCATCACAGACGCACTCACCACGAGTCTCGGCCAGATCGGCACGCTGCGAGTGATCTCTCGCACCTCGGCGATGACGTACAAGGACACGAACAAGACCGTGCCTCAGATCGCGCGTGAGTTGAATGTGGACGCGATCGTCGAGGGCACCGTCCAGCGCGTATCCGGACGCGTGGTGTTGAATCTCAAGTTGATCGAGGCGGAGACCGATCGAACGTTGTGGGCGGAGAGCTACGAGCGCGATGCACGGGGCGCGCTGGCACTGCACAACGAAATGGCTCTCGCTGTCGCAAACCGCACGGCGGCGGCGCTGACGCCGGGGGAGCGTGCGCGTCTCGCGGAAACGCCGCGCCTCAACCCGAGAGTCTACGAGGCGTACCTGAAGGGGCGGTATTTCTGGAACCAGCGCTCGGAGCCAGACATGCGGCAGGCGATCGCCCAATTCGAGGAAGCCCTTCGACACGATCCGGATTACGCTCCTGCCTACGCCGGGCTCGCCGATTCCTACGCGCTTTATGGCTCGCACGGCTGGAGACTCCCCGGCGGGGACCCGTGGGGACGGGCGATCGCAGCGGCCGAGAAGGCGCTGGCACTGGATGAGTTTCTGGCCGACGCGCACACCTCGAGAGCCCGCATCGCCCTGAACCATGAAATGGATTGGGCGAGGGCGGAGCGAGGCTATCGGCGTGCGCTGGAGTTGAATCCCGGCTACGCCAACGCGCGTCACTGGTTCGGGTATTTCCTGATGCTCACGGGCCGCCTCGAGGAGGGGCAGGCGGAGATGCGTCGAGCACTCGAGCTGGACCCGCTCTCGCCCGTCATCAACGCAAACGTCGGAATGCCGTTCTACGTTGGCCGGCAGTTCGACGCCGCCATCGCGCACTGGCGGAAGGCGCTGGAGATGCACCGGAATTACGGGTTGCTGCACGACTATCTGGCGTCGGCGTACACCGCAAAGGGCATGTACCGTGAGGCTCTCGCCGAAGTGGAAAAAAGCTCGTCGTTATCCCCGGCTGGCCCGTGGCAACTGGCGATCCTGGCGCACATCCAGGCGGGCATGGGGCAAAAACAGAGAGCGCGAACGCTGGTTTCCGAGCTTTTGGCACGCGAGGATGCGCCCGCATATTTCGTGGCGCTCGCCTACGCTGGCCTGGGAGAAAAAGAGGATGCGTTCCGGTGGCTGGACAAGAGCATTCAGGAGCAGTGGGGCCCGTTCAACGAGTTGAACGCGGAGCCACTGTTCGATTCGCTGCGCCGCGATCCCCGGTTCCCCATGCTGGTGCGCAGGATGGGTCTGCGCGTGTCCTGAGATGGCGGCCCACGTGAAAATATGTGAAGGGGTCTGACCCCATGGGGCAACAGATGCGAGTGCTGTTCTCGATGCGCCACACCGGAGCGCTGCGAAACTTCGCATCGACGCTCCAGGCTCTGGCCGAGCGGAACCACCAGGTTCACCTGGTTTTCGGCCATCGGGACAAAGAGGGCGACGAGCGGCTGCTCTCGAAGCTGACCAGCGACTTCCCCAACATCACCGCGGGCGAGATCACCGCCAAGACGCCCTGGCGCTTCTGGCTGGGCCTGGCGCGTGCGGCGCGCTACACGGTGGACTACGTCCGCTATCTGACGCCCGAATATGCGGGCGTCAACAGTCTCAAAGAGCGCGCCCGCGGAAAGGCGCCGGCCCTGATGCGCTGGCTCGTCGAGCTGCCGGTCTTCCGCGGACGTGCGGGCAACCGCTTCCTGACGAGCGCGCTGCTCCTGATCGAACGAGCGATTCCGATCGACCGCGGCGTGTTCACCACCGTGGAACGCGAGCGCCCCGACGTCCTCCTGATCACCCCTCTCGTGGACATCGGATCCGATCAGGTGGACTACGTCAAGGCGGCCCAGCGGCTCGGCATCCGGTCGGCGCTGCCGGTCCTCAGTTGGGACAACCTGACGAACAAAGGCCTCATTCGGGTGCAGCCCGATCAGGTCTATGTGTGGAACGAGGCGCAAAAAGCAGAAGCCGTCACCATGCACGGCACCGATCCCGCCCGGGTCGTCGTCACCGGCGCCATGGTGTACGACCAGTGGTTCGCGCGCCGGCCGAGCACGACGCGGGACGAGTTCTGCGCCCGCGTCGGCCTGGATCCGTCACGGCCCTTCCTGCTCTATCTGTGTTCGTCGCCCTTCATCGCCCCCGACGAAGTCGTGTTCATCGAGCAGTGGATTGCGGCGGTCCGGGCCGCGCCGGACGTCAGGGTTCGCACGGCCGGCATTCTGATCCGGCCGCATCCGGAAAATCGTCAGCCCTGGCATCGCTTCGAAGCGATCGGACTTCAGAACGTCTCCGTGTGGCCGCGCGGCGGCGCCAGCCCGGTCGATGCCGGATCGCGGAACGACTTCTTCGATTCGATGTATCACTCGGCGGGCGCGGTCGGGATCAACACCAGCGCGCAGATCGAGTGCGGCATCGTCGGCCGGCCCGTGTTCTCGGTCCGCACTGCGGCGTATCGCCGCACGCAGGACGGCACGCTGCACTTCCGACATCTCACCTCGGAAGGCGGCGGGCTGCTTCGGCTCGCCGACGACCTGGACGCACACGTCCGCCAGGTCGCTGAAGCGCTGGACGATCCTGAAGGCACGCGACGCCGGATCGAGGGATTCGTCACCGCCTTTACGCGACCGCACGGCCTGAACGTGGAGGCCACCCCGCAGATCGTTCAGGCGATCGAGCGGCTCGCCGCCACGCCAGCGCCCGCGCCGCGGCGTCCGCCGCTCTACGTCTACCCTCTTCGACTCGGCCTCTACCCGGTGGCGGTCTCGATGGCGGCAGTGCGCCGCTTCACACGGCTGTCACGCAAGCGGCAGCGGCAGCTTCGACCGGTCACGCCTACGGGCACTCTCGTCAAGGCGACGCTGGCAGTCTTCGACTGGCTGTTCCGATTCCGCCCGGTGCGGAATTTCGCGAAGCAGCACATCGTCCCGCGTGCCTTGTCCCGCCTGTCCGCGGTCGATGCGCCGAGCGAGGAGGCCGTCGCCGTACCACGCGTGCTCCAGCGGATCGAGCGCAAAGATCGCCCTGTCATCGTGGGCCCGTGGGTCAGCGAGGTGGGATTCGAGCTTCTCTATTGGATCCCGTTTCTGAACTGGGTGAAGGCACACCGGGCGTTCGACCCGGATCGGCTGGTGATTGTGTCGCGCGGCGGCTGCGCGGCGTGGTATCGCGACATCGGGACGCACTTCGTCGAGCTCTTCGACTACTACTCGCCCGAACAGTTCCGGCAGAAGAGCGAGCAGCGCATCACCGACGGCAAGCCGAAGGGGCGAACGATGTCGGAGTTCGATCGCAACACCATCAAGCTGGTACGGCAGGGAGCGCACCTTCCGCATTGCGAGCTGCTGCACCCGATGTACATGTATCGCCTGTTCCACAAGTTCTGGCAGAGCCGCGCCCCCGTCGAAAGCGTCGAGAACTTCACGACGCACATGCTGCTGCCGCCACCCGACACCAGCGAGCTCGCTGGCCACGTGCCCGACGACTACGTGGCGGTTCGCTTCTATTTCAACGACGTCTTCCCCGAGACCGACGCCAACCGCCGATTCGTCTTCGACCTGCTGAACCTGCTGGCCGAAACGACCGACGTGGTGCTGCTCGGATCGTCGATACCGGCCGACGATCATCACGACGTGCCGGTGGCCGCGCGCGGCCGAATCCACGATATCTCGCACCTGATGTCGCCGCGCACCAACCTCGACATCCAATCCAAGGTCATCGCGCGAGCGCGCGCGTTCGTCGGCACCCACGGCGGCCTCTCCTACCTGCCGCCGCTTTACGGCATCAGATCGCTGTCGTTCTACTCCGACCCGCGCCCGTACACCGCTCGCCATCTCGAGCTGGCGCGGCGCGCGTACACGCGCCTGCACCCCGGGTCCTACGTCGCGCTCGACATCAACGACCTCGACACGTTGCGCGCCGTGCTCGGCGAACAGCACGAGGCGATCGCCGGCCTCGCCCGGCGGCGCTTGTTCTAGTGGGTGGACGAGAGGCGGTATTCTTGAGCGATGGCGGAACCCCTCGAATCACAGCCGCTGCCCAGGCGCAACCTTGCCCACTCCGTGTTCTGGTATTCCGTCAACATGTTTCGTCGCACGCTGAGACACGCGACGAAAAACACCAACCGCGTGCGGCGTCATGTCTACCATCGCGCGCGCTACACGAGCGCGGGCCGTGCGATGCTGGCCGTCTCGGACGTTGCGACATCGCCGCGTGATGCGATCCAGCGCAAGAGTGCCGTCGTCACTTACAACCGGCAGCACCCGAACACCCGGATGGATCGACGTGATGGATACGCGATTCTGAACCCGGGAGACCTGCCCGGAAGCGACGAGATCGTGGCGCTGTCGCTCCGGCTGTTCGAGGAGAAGAAACGGAAGCTCGAAGCCGCCATGGGCCCGGACACCGAGCTGCACGCCAAGAAATGGGCGTTCCTGCGAAGCGTGCTGACCAATCAGGATCTGGTGCAGAACCCCGCGCTCGTCGAGTTTGCGCTGTCTGACGGCCTCTTGAGTCTGGTCACGAACTATCTCGGCACCATTCCCCACCTCAATCGCGTGGACCTGCTGTATTCGGTCTCGCATGGCGGCGAAGATGCGATCTCGAGCCAGATCTACCACCTCGATCCCGAGGGGCGGCGTCAGGCGAAGCTGTTCTTCAACCTCCGGGACATCGGGCCGGACGAAGGGCCGTTTACCTTCATTCCCGCCTCGGACAGCGAGCGAATCATCAAGGCGATCAAACGTCGCCGCGCACGGAATGACGATGACGCCCTGGCGATGGGACGGTATCTGGACGAGGAGCTCGCAACAGTCGGCGGTCTTGACCGGGCCATCAGCGTCACAGGCGGAACCGGCAGCGGCGTCATCGTGGACACTTCACGCTGCCTGCACTGCGGAAGCCGCGTGAAGCCTGGAACCTATCGCCTGTGTCTCTACGTTCAGTACTGCTCCTCGCGGGAGCACGGCAACCTCTTCGACGTCTCGCGTCACGGGACTGATCCAGTCAGGTATCTGGCGACGGTGAACAGCCGGCGATCCGGCAACGGATCGGTGGCGGCGCCGCATCAAATGAGTTGACCGCCTCGCTTTAGATCTGCCGCGACGTAAGCGCGCGTCCCTCGGCCGCGCGCGTGCAGAAGAGGTAAGGCTGCTCTCGAGCTGCACGAATGACAATGCTGCGGTTCAGGGTTTGCGGCTCAGGCTGAAAGGGGCAGTCCAGGTTTTGGCCTGAACCGTGCAGCCACGAGCGTTCGTGACGGCTCGCAAGCGCTCGCAGCCACCCCCGGCATTGCAGGACGTGGGAGGCAAGAAGGGTGCGCACGCGCTCGAAGAGAACATCGAGACGATCAAGCGATGGGAGCGCGCGGCTGTCCACCACCGCTCGCGGCTCGAACAGCTCAGCGACGCGATTACGCGATTCGCCGGTCGCGGCCCGCTCCTGATCGTTCACGCCGTCTGGTTTTCGTTCTGGATCCTCGCAAACGTCAATCTGATTCCTGGCGTCGTCCCGTTCGACCCGTTTCCGTTCCAATTGCTGACGATGATCGTCTCGCTCGAAGCGATCTTCCTCTCGCTGTTCGTGCTGGCGAGCCAGAATCGGCTGACGCATCAGGCAGACAAACGCGCCCACCTCGACCTGCAGATCGATCTGCTGGCTGAGCGCGAGATGACGGTCGTCCTGCGATTGCTGCAGGACATGGCCCGGCATCTGGAGATTCCGTTGTCCGTGACGCCGGATCAGATTCGCGATCTCGTCAAGAAGACCGACATCCCGACGTTGACGGACCGGGTGGAGGAGTTTCCCGAATCACCCGCCCCGTCGAAGAAGCCGCGCCGAGTGAGCGCGTAAGCGCCGACGTCACACCGGCCGGACGAACGCGCGCCGGTAGATGAACAGCAGCAGAATCGCGCCGAGAGTGGCCACGACGAATCCCGCCGGTTCGCCTGGCTCGTACCAGCCAATCGCCCGCCCGATGAACCCGCCCAACAAGGCGCCGACGATGCCGATGAGCATCGTCACGAAGATACCGCCGGGATCGCGGCCGGGCATGAGCAGCTTTGCGATGATCCCGACGATGAGCCCAAAGAGCATCCAGCCAAGCACCCAGATCATGGGAATGCCTCCTTGGCGACACCGCACACAAGACATCACCCTCGCGCCACCTTCGCGCGATGGTGAATGGTTGAGTGGCCGCCGCCGTGGGGCTGGTGCAGGATTAGTGCCTAGGGTGAACCGCCGGGGGCCCTACGGCTGAGCTGTGGCTACTGCGGAGGAGACGGGAGCGCCCGATATAACATGAGCGCGCCCTTTCGTGTTCGGTTCGAGTCAGCTCCATCGTTGACCGGGACACGGGTCGATTCTTCCGGGAGGTGGTCACCATGCGGGCCTGCAACCGTTCATGACCGCAACCAGGCGTCTGGCACTCTGCCTCGATGGCACCTGGAACAATCGAGACGACTCGACCAACGTTCTCCATCATTTCGGGCTGGCGACGGAGTGCCGCGATCATCCGCTCGGCAGCGATACCGTAACGCAGCTGAAGTTCTATCTCGAAGGCGTGGGCACCGGACCGCTCGACAAGATCACGGGCGGCGGCTTCGGCTTCGGGCTCGAGACGAACGTCCGCGCCGCCTACAACTGGCTCGTTCAGAACTTCGAGGACGCCACCCCGCTCAAGCACGCCGACGAGATCTACATCTTCGGGTTCAGCCGCGGCGCGTTCACCGCGCGATCGCTCGTCGGGTTCATCAGCACGTGCGGCCTGCTTCGTCGCGGCGCGCCTCTGACCGTCAACCAACTCTGGCAGAACTACTGTCTCCTCGGTCGCGAGCGTGAGCATCACACCGGACCGCTGACCGCGCTGTTCGGCGAGAGCGCCCCGGAGTTCCGGCGGCTCCCGGATCTGGTCTGGGATCCATGGCTGCTCCGCAAAGACGAAATCGAGGCGGCCAGACGCACCGGCCGCGTCGCGGGACTGCGCGTGCCCGAGCTCAATGACACCGAGGAGCTGCTGGTGCGATGGTCGCGGCGGGTGCAGATCACGTATCTCGGTGTCTACGATACCGTCGGCGCCGTCGGCTGGGACGCGCTGGCGATCCCGGGGGTGCAGAGCCGGCTCGCGCTGCACCACAACATGCGGCCGACATCGCTCATCCAGCGATGCCGTCACGCGCTGGCAATCGACGAACACCGCAGCAACTTCCGGCACACGCCGTTTGTCGCCTACATCGGGCCAAACCCGTCGGAGGAGCTGGGCCGCCTGGAGGGCGGCGAGCGGGGGCGAGTGCAGAGCGGCGCGTTCAACCCTGCCACGTCGCTCGCCACCGCGTGGACGGATCGGATCGAACAGCGCTGGTTCGTTGGCTCCCACTCCAACGTGGGCGGTGGATATCAAAGCAATCCGCTCGCCCAGGAACCGCTCAAGTGGCTGCTCGAGGGCGCCCGCCACGCCGGGCTGATCTGCGATCACGTCTCGGACGTCGTGCGGTCACCGGTCGGCCGGCTCGGCCCACGTGATTCGTACACCGAGTTTGCACCGCCGTTCTGGACCACGATCCTGCGCGCCAAGCGGTTCTATCG
>Ga0073934_10006728_pt1 | contig 16495 bp, 16 predicted proteins | sample LarsenN4metaG_FD_76834 | JGI IMG/M metagenome (GOLD analysis project Ga0073934, IMG submission 76834) | Hot spring sediment bacterial and archeal communities from British Columbia, Canada, to study Microbial Dark Matter (Phase II) - Larsen... ...
CCGGCGGAGCTGGAGGCGTTCGTTCGCCGCGTGCCCGAGCGCGTGATCGTGGTGGTGGACGAGGCCTACAACGAGTACCTGCCGCCGGAGCTGAAGTCCGAGACGGTGAAATGGCTCAAGCGCCACCCGAACCTGGTGGTGACGCGAACCTTCTCCAAGGCCTACGGGCTCGCCGGTCTGCGCGTCGGCTACGCCCTCGCGCACCCGTCGGTCGCCGACGTGATGAACCGGGTGCGGCAGCCGTTCAACGTCAACAGCCTTGCGCTCGCCGCCGCGACCGCGGCGCTCGACGACATGGAGTTCGTCGCGCGCAGCTACGCCGAGAATCTGCAGGGCATGCGCCAGCTCGAGGAGGGCGCGCGGCGCCTCGGCCTGGAGTGGATCCCGTCGCACGGCAACTTCATCGCGATCCGCGTGGGCAAGGCGAACGAGATCTATCGGCGGCTGCTCCGGCGCGGGGTGATCGTGCGTCCGGTGGGCGGGCCCTACGAGCTGCCCGAGCATCTTCGCGTCACGGTCGGCACCGCGGCCGAGAACGAGAAGTTCCTCGCCGCGCTCGCCGCGAGCCTCAAGGACTGATGGCCGCGCCGGCCGCCGGGGCGCGCTTCGAGCGGGTGCTCGTCGTCGGTGTCGGGCTGATCGGCGGCTCGTTCGCGCTGGCGCTCAAGGCCGCTGGACTGTGCGGCCGCGTCGTCGGCCTCGGTCGCGGCCGCGCGAATCTGGAGCAGGCGCGCGCGCTCGGGATCATTGACGCGATCGCCGCCGGGCCGCAGGCCGCGCGCGAGGCCGATCTGGTGTTCGTCGCGACGCCGGTGGGCGCGCTCGAGCCGGCGCTCGCCGCGCTCGCGCCGCACCTTGCGCCCGGCACGCTCGTCACCGACGCCGGCAGCACGAAGCGCGACGCCGCCGGCGCCGCCCGCAGGGTGCTCGGGGCGCGGGCGGCGCGGTTCGTTCCGGGTCACCCGATCGCGGGCGCGGAGCGAAGCGGCGCGGCGGCGGCGAGCGCCGGGCTGTTCCGCGGCCGGCGCGTCGTGCTCACGCCGCTGGCCGAGAACCCGCCCGAGGCGATCGCCGCGATCGAGGCGGCCTGGAGCGCCTGCGGCGCGCGGGTGTCCCGGATGAGCCCGGAGAAGCACGACGAGGTGCTCGCCGCCGTCAGCCACCTGCCGCACGTGCTCGCCTACGCCCTGGTGCACGAGATCGCCGCGCGGCCCGACGCGGCCGAGCTGTTCGGCTACGCCGCGGGCGGCTTCCGCGACTTCACGCGCATCGCCTCCAGCCACCCGGAGATGTGGCGCGACATCTGCGTCGCCAACCGCGACAGGCTCGCCGCGGAACTGGACGCCTACGGTGCGGCGCTCGAGCGCGTGCGCGCGCTCCTCGCCGCGGGCGACGCCGCGGCGCTCGAGCGGCTTTTCGCCGCCGCGCGCGCCGCGCGCGAGAGGTGGCTCGCGGGCGAGTACGAATGACGGCGCTCGCCCTCGGGCCATGGCGCCACGCCGCCGGCACCGTGCGGCTGCCGGGCTCGAAGAGCATCTCCAACCGCGTGCTGCTGCTTGCGGCGCTCGCCGAGGGCGAAACCGAGGTGCGCGGCCTGCTCGACGCCGAGGACACGCGTGTGATGATGGAGGCGCTGGCGAAGCTCGGCATCGCGCTCCGACGCCCCGACCCCGGGCGCGTCGTCGTCGCCGGCCGCGCCGGCCGGCTCAGCCTGCGCAAGGACCTCTTTCTCGCCAACGCCGGCACCGCGTTTCGCCCGCTCACCGCGGTGCTCGCGCTCGCCGGCGGGCGCTACCGCCTGTTCGGCACGCCGCGCATGCACGAGCGGCCGATCGGCGACCTGGTGCAGACGCTGCGCGCGCTCGGCGCGAACATCGTGTACCTGGGCAACGAGGGCTTTCCGCCGCTCGCGATCTATCCCGGGAGGATAGACGCGACGAAGCCGGTGCGGGTGCGGGGCGATGTATCGTCGCAGTACCTGAGCGCGCTGCTGATGGCGCTTCCGCTTGCCGGAGGCGGCGCGATCGAGGTCGAGGGCGAGCTGATTTCCAAGCCCTATGTCGAGATCACGATCAACCTCATGCGCCGCTTCGGCGTCGAGGTCGCGCGCACCGGCTGGCGGCGTTTCGAGGTCCCGCGCGCGAGGTATCGCAGCCCCGGCGCGATCGTCGTCGAGGGCGACGCCTCGAGCGCGTCGTACTTTCTCGCCGCCGGCGCGATCGGCGGCGGCCCGGTGCGCGTCGAGGGCGCCGGCCGCGCGAGCATCCAGGGCGACGTGCGCTTCGTCGAGGTGCTCCAGGCGATGGGCGCGAGCGTGACGATGGGGGAGGACTGGATCGAGGCCCGCGGCGCGCCGCCCCTCCGGCCCTTCGATCTCGACCTGAACCACATCCCCGATGCGGCGATGACGGCGGCGGTGGCGGCGCTCTTTGCTTCGGGCACGAGCACGGTGCGCAACATCGCGAGCTGGCGCGTGAAGGAAACCGACCGAATCGCGGCGATGGCGAAGGAGCTGCGCAAGCTGGGCGCGGGCGTGGAGGAGGGCGCCGATTTCATCCGCGTCACGCCGCCGGCGGCGCTCGCCGCGGGCGTCGCGGTGGATACCTACGACGACCACCGCATGGCGATGTGCTTCTCGCTCGTCGCGCTCGGCGGCGTGCCGGTGACGATCAACGATCCCGAGTGCGTCGCGAAGACCTTCCCGGATTACTTCAAGGTCTTCGTGTCGCTTTGCGGTGCTTAGCCCGCGGGCGGCGGCGCGATCGCGTCCTCGTAGCGCGGCCGGGAGCGGATCCGGCCCGCGTGCGCGAAGATGTCGAGCGTCGCCTCGTAGGCCGCGCGCGTGATCTCGACATGCGGCGTCCAGTTGCCGAGCTTCTGGTAGGCGGCGATGGCGGCGGCGAGCGCCGCGCGCTCGACCCCCGGAAAGAACGGTGCCTCGAGCGCCGCGACCTCGACGGCCGGCGCGGCGATCAGCCACGCCCGCGCCCTGCGGTAGGCGCGCATGAACGCGCGCGCCAAGTCGCTCGCCAACCATTCCCGCGTCGCCGCGAGGCTGGAGAACGCGCACGGCCCGATCGCCTCGCCCACCGCGGCGACGATGTGTCCGCAGCCTTCGTGTTCGAGCTGCTGCGGCGCCGGGCCCTGCAGGTGCACGTAGTCGCCCCGTCCGGCGCGAAAGGCCTCGATCATGCTGTCGGTGGATCCGGCGTCCGTCGCGCCGATCGCGTCGAAGTCCGCGCCGCGGCGGAAACAAGCGTAGCGGAACATCGCCATCGGCTGCTCGCCGTGGTCCACCAGCACTTCGCGCCCTTCGAGCCGCTTCCAGTCGAAGTCCGGTTCCGGCCGCCGGCCGACGAGGAAAAAGCCGTCCTTCTCGTTGATCTGCGCGAAGTGCACCGCGCCCGGCATGCGACCGTTGTCGAGCGCGACGATCGCCTGCGACGGGGCGGACTGGGCGACGTGCACCGAGCCATCCAACAAGCCCGCGATCGCGGATTTTCCCGGCGGCGCCACCGAATGCCGCGGGCGCAGGCCCTCGCGCTCGAGCCAGCCGCCAGCGATCGCGACGATGAGCGGCGAATAGAACGCCGAAAAGCGCGTGAACTGGATATGGATGGACTCGCTCAACCCCGCCTCCTCGATTCGCCTGCGCGGCCGGCGTGCAGAGTAGCAGAGGGGCGTGCGGATATGATCGCGAGCGTCCGATGTGCAGCCGGAATCCATCCTGCGGAATGCGGCGCCCCGATCCGGGGAGTGCGGGCGATTGACCGAGAGGCCGGCGCCCGTCATCACGATTGACGGTCCTTCGGCCTCGGGCAAGGGCACCGTCGCAAGCCGCGTGGCCGCCGCGCTTGGCTTTCATTACCTCGAAAGCGGGGCGCTTTACCGCCTGGTCGCCCTTGCGAGCCTGCGCGCCGGTCTTGGCCCGGAGCAGGAAAAGGAGATCGCCGCGTTTGCGTCCCGGCTGCCGGCGGAGTTTCTGGGCGACAAAATTATCCTTTCTGGACAGGATGTTACCGAGGACCTGCGGAGCGAGGAATGCGGCATCCGCGCCTCCGAAATCGCCCGTCTCCCCGCGGTCCGGGCCGCGTTGCTCGAGAGGCAACGCGCATTCCGCAGACCTCCCGGGCTGGTCGCCGATGGCCGCGACATGGGGACCGTGGTGTTCCCGGACGCGGTGCTGAAAATATTTCTCACCGCAAGCGCGGCGGTGCGGGCCGAACGCAGATATAAGCAGTTGATAGACAAGGGAATCCATGCTAATCTCGCCGCCCTTTCCCGTGATCTGCAGGAGCGGGACGCGAGGGATGCCGCGCGCAGCGTGGCGCCGCTTGTGCCCGCCCCGGACGCCGTTCTTCTCGACTCGTCGGCGATGTCGGTCGAGGAGGTAGTGAACCGGGTGCTGGAGCTTTACCGGCGGCGGATCGGGGAAGGAACTGGCGGGGCCGCCTGCTGAGGGCGTCCCCTTTTGCAACCCAACCCGCGCCGGCTTTCCGCAAGCCCGCGGAAACGAAGGTTTTCTCAAAACTCATTCATGGCCGCTGTCTCTTCCGCCGCACCCGCTTCGTCGTCCCAGCAATCCGCCCCCGAGTCGTTCGCCGCCCTGTTCGAGGAAAGCCTGACGCGCAAGGAAATGCGCGTCGGGGAGGTCATCACCGCGGAAGTGGTGCGCGTGGACCAGAACTTCGTCGTCGTCAACGCCGGCCTGAAGTCCGAGAGCCTGATCCCGATCGAGGAGTTCATGAACGATGCCGGCGAGGTCGAGGTGAAGCCCGGCGACTTCGTCGCGGTGGCGATCGAGGCGCTGGAGGACGGCTTCGGCGAAACGCGCCTGTCGCGCGAGAAGGCGAAGCGCATGGCCGCCTGGCTGGAGCTGGAGAAGGCGCTGCAGACCGGCGAGAAAGTCCAAGGCGTCATCACCGGCAAGGTGAAGGGCGGGCTCACCGTGATGGTGAAAGGCATCCGCGCGTTCCTGCCGGGCTCGCTCATAGATCTGCGGCCGGTGAAGGACACCACGCCCTACGAGGGCAAGCAGATGGAGTTCAAGGTCATCAAGCTCGACCGCAAGCGCAACAACGTGGTGGTGTCGCGCCGCGCGGTGCTCGAGGAGACCGCCGGCGCCGAGCGCGAGGCGCTGCTCGCCACGCTCACCGAGGGGGCGATCGTCAAGGGCATCGTCAAGAACATCACCGACTACGGCGCGTTCGTGGACCTCGGCGGAATAGACGGGCTGCTGCACATCACCGACCTCGCCTGGCGGCGCGTCAAGCATCCCTCGGAAGTGGTCAACGTCGGCGACGAGGTCACCGCGAAGGTGCTCAAGTTCGACGCCGAGAAGAACCGGGTGTCGCTGGGCCTGAAGCAGCTCGGCGAGGACCCCTGGGTGGGCATCTCGCGGCGCTATCCGCGCGGCACGCGCCTGTTCGGCAAGGTCACCAACATCACCGACTACGGCGCGTTCGTCGAGATCGAGCCGGGGATCGAGGGGCTGGTGCACGTCTCGGAGATGGACTGGACCAACAAGAACGTGCACCCGTCCAAGGTGGCGCAGGTCGGCGACGAGGTCGAGGTGATGATCCTCGAAATAGACGAGGAGCGGCGCCGCATCTCGCTCGGCATGAAGCAGTGCATGCCGAATCCGTGGGAGGACTTCGCGCGCGAATACAAGAAGGGCGATCGCGTCAAGGGCACGATCAAGTCCATCACCGACTTCGGCGTGTTCGTCGGGCTGCCCGGCGGCATTGACGGCCTGGTGCACCTGTCGGACCTGTCCTGGACCCTGCCCGGCGAGGAGGCGGTCAAGCGCTTCAAGAAGGGCGACGAGGTCGAGACCGTGGTGCTCGGCATTGACGTCGAGCGCGAGCGCATTTCCCTCGGCATCAAGCAGCTCGAGGGCGATCCCTTCACCAACTTCATCGCCGCGCACGACAAGAACAGCGTGGTGACCGGCACCGTCAAGTCGGTGGACGCGAAGGGCGCGGTGATCTCGCTCACGCCGGAGGTGGAGGGGTACCTGCGCGCGTCCGAATTCTCGCGCGACCGCATCGAGGACCTGCGCACGGTGCTGAAGGAGGGCGACACGGTCACGGCGATGATCATCAACGTGGACCGCAAGAACCGCTCGATCAACCTGTCGGTGAAGGCGAGGGAGCTCGCCGAGGAAACCGAGGCGATGAAGCAGTTGAAGAGCGAGCAGGCGGCGGCGAGCGCCGGCGCGACCAACCTCGGCGCGCTGCTGCGCGCCAAGCTCGACAAGGGCGGCGGCAACCCGAAGTAGCCGGAGCGTTCTCCAGGCTCAGGGAGGAGTCCGATGACCAAGTCCGAACTGATCGCCCGGCTGGCGCAGCGCTATCCGCAACTGGTGGCGAAGGACGCGGAATACGCGGTCAAGATGATCCTCGATGCGATGACGCAAGCCCTGCTTTCGGGCAACCGCATCGAGATCCGCGGCTTCGGCAGCTTCGGGCTCAACTATCGGCCGCCGCGCATCGGCCGCAACCCGAAGTCGGGCGAGAAGGTGCAGGTGCCGGAGAAGTACGTGCCGCACTTCAAGGCGGGCAAGGAGCTGCGCGAGAGGGTGGACCGCGCCGACGCGGATGCGACCCTGGTCATGCCGCGACCGCGCTTGAAGCCGCAGTCGCCGGCGCCACAGCCGCAGTCGCCGGCACCACAGCCGCAGTCGCCGGCGTCGCAGCCGCAAGGCCAGACGACGTCCGCGCAGCCGCAGCCGGCTCCCGCACCGCGTCCGGTGGCGCCTGCCGACGACCCGGACGCGACGCTGGTGATGCCGCCTCGGCCGGGGCGTGCGGCGAACAACTGACGCGCCGGCGGCGACGCCGCTCGCCGCCGCCGGAAGAGGATCACCGTGATGCGAACCCTGACCTGGGCAGTCCGGCTGGCGCTGTTCGTGCTGCTGCTCGCCTTCGCCGCCAAGAACACCGAGCCGGTGACCCTGCGGTTTTTCTTCGACATGAGCTGGCAGCTGCCGCTCGCCGTGCTGCTGCTCGGGTTCTTCGTCGGCGGCGCGGTGCTCGGCCTGATCGCGGCGGCGACGGCGCTGTTGCGCCAGCGGCGCGAGATCGCGCGCCTTGCGCAGGCGCGCGCAAGCGCGGACAAGGAGCCCGCCGCGGCTGCGCCCCCGCGTCCCGCCGAGGGCTGAATGGAGTTCGAGCCCTGGTGGCTGCTCGGCATTCCGATCCTGTTCGGACTGGGGTGGTTCGCCGCGCGCATCGACATCAAGCATCTGGTGCGCGACTCGCGCGCGCTCCCCAACTCGTATTTTCGCGGGCTCAACTTCCTGCTCAACGAACAGCCGGACAAGGCGATCGAGGCCTTCATCGAGGTCGTGAAGGTGGATCCCGAGACGGTGGAGCTGCACTTCGCCCTCGGCAGCCTTTTTCGCCGCCGCGGCGAATACGACCGCGCGATCCGCATGCACCAGCACCTGGTCGAGCGCGCGGACCTCGGGCCGGAGCGGCGCGCGGCGGCGCTCTACGAGCTGGGGCAGGATTACCTCAAGGCGGGAATCCTCGACCGCGCCGAGGCGATCTTCACCCGGCTCGCCGAGCACGGTCCGCACGCGGCCGAGGCGCGCGCGTTCCTGCTGCAGATCTTCCAGCAGGAAAAGGAGTGGGCGAAGGCGATCGAGATGGCGCGCCGGCTGGAGAAGGAAACCGGCGTCTCGCGCGCGCGCGAAATCGCGCAGTTCCTGTGCGAGCTGGCGGCGACCGACGCGACGCACTCGCGCCCGGACGCCGCGCGCGAGCGTCTCCTCGAAGCGCTGCAAACCCACCGCAAGTGCGTGCGCGCGAGCCTCGCCCTGGGGGACCTCGAGCGCGCCGCCGGCAATCTGGACGCCGCGATCGAGCACTGGAAAAGAATCGAGTCGCAGGACCCCGCCTACCTGGCGCTCGCCGCGCAGCGCCTGCTCGAAGCCTACCGCGAGAGCGGCAGACTGGATGAAGGGCTGACGCTGCTCACCGGGTACCTCGAGCGCTACCCTTCGCTCGACCTGCTCGACGCGGTCTTCCAGTACACGCTCGAGGCGAAGGGGGCCGAGGCTGCATACACGCTGGTGCGCGACGAGCTGCGGCGCAACCCGACGCTGCTCGGCCTGGACCGGCTGCTCGAGGCGCAGATCGTCGCCGCGGCGAGCCCGGAGCGCCGCCGCGACCTGGAGCTGGTGCGCAACCTCGTGCACAGCCACACGCGGCGCCTGGCGCGCTACCGCTGCGAGAGCTGCGGCTTCAAGGCGCGCCAGTTCCACTGGCTCTGCCCGGGCTGCGGCGCCTGGGAGAGCTATCCGCCGCGCCGCGCCGAGGAATTCGAACTCACGCCATGAAGGAGTGCGCATGAACGTCAGCATCGCCGGCACCGGATACGTCGGTCTGGTCACCGGCGCCTGTCTCGCCGAGATGGGCAACCGCGTGCTGTGCCTGGACGTGGACGAGGCGAAGGTGGCGGCGCTGAACGCCGGCCGGATCCCGATCTACGAGCCGGGTCTGGAGCCGCTGGTCGCCCGCAATCGCGCCGCCGGACGGCTCGCGTTCACGACCGACGCGGCGGCGAGCGCGGCCCACGGCGTGGTGCAGATGATCGCCGTCGGCACGCCGCCGGACGAGAACGGCGCCGCCGACCTGCGGCATGTGCTGGCGGCGGCACGCTCGATCGCGCGGCACATGGACGGCTATCGCGTGATCGCGATCAAGTCCACCGTGCCGGTGGGCACCTGCGACCGGGTGCGCGAGGCGGTCGCCGCGGAGCTCGCGCGCCGCGGCGCGGCGCACGAGTTCAGCGTCGTCTCCAATCCGGAGTTCCTCAAGGAAGGCGGCGCGGTCGAGGACTTCATGCGCCCGGACCGCATCATCGTCGGCTCGCACGACGAGCGCGCCACCGCGCTGCTGCGCGAGCTGTACGCGCCGTTCCAGCGCAACCGCGAGCGCATGATGGTGATGGGCGTGCGCTCGGCGGAGCTGGCCAAGTATGCCGCCAATGCGATGCTCGCCACGCGCATCTCGTTCATGAACGAGCTGGCCAACCTCGCTGAAGCGCTCGGCGCCGACATCGAGGACATCCGGCGTGCGATCGGCGCCGACCACCGCATCGGCACGCATTTCCTCTATGCCGGCGCCGGCTTCGGCGGCTCGTGCTTTCCCAAGGACCTGCGCGCGCTCGTCGCCACGGCGCAGGCCGCCGGACGGCCGCTGCGCGTGGTGGTGGCGGCCGAGCAGGCGAACGAGGCGCAGAAGCGCGTGCTCGCGGAAAAAATCAAGCGGCGCTTCGGCGCCGACCTCTCGGGGCGACGCTTCGCCGTCTGGGGACTTGCGTTCAAGCCGAACACCGACGACATGCGCGAGGCGCCGAGCCGCGCGCTGATCGCCGATCTCGTCGCCGCCGGCGCGGCGGTGCGCGGCTACGATCCGGCCGCCGGCGCCGAAGCGCGCCGCCTGTTCGCCGGCACGCGCGGCGTGGAGATCGCCGCCGGCGCGCTGGAGGCGCTGGAAGACTGCGATGCGCTCGCGGTGGTCACCGAATGGCAGGAATTCAGGAGCCCGGATTTCGCCGAGGTGAAGCGGCGCCTGAAGACGCCGGCGATCTTCGACGGCCGCAACCTCTACGATCCGGTCGCGATGCGCGCGGCGGGCTTCGAATACTTTCCGATCGGGCGAGCCGGATGAGTGCCGGCGCCGCCCCGCATGGCGCCGGCTCGCGCGGCGCGCGCATCCCGAACACGCGCCGCGCCCGGGTGCTGGTGGTGGGCGACGTGATGCTCGACCGTTACTGGCACGGCGAGGCGACGCGCATCTCGCCCGAGGCGCCGGTGCCGATCGTGCTCTTTCACCGCGAGGAGGCGCGCGCCGGCGGCGCGGCGAACGTCGCCGCCAACTGCGCCGCGCTCGGCGCGCGCACGCTGCTGCTTTCGGTGGTCGGCAAGGACGCCGAGGGCGAGCGGTTGCGCCTGCTGCTCGAGCAGGCGGGCGTCGAAGTGAGCTTTCACGTGGACGGCGCGATCCGCACCACGCAGAAGCTGCGCGTCATCGGCCGGCGCCAGCAGCTCCTGCGCGTGGATTTCGAGACGCCGCCCTCGCGCGAGGTGCTCGCCTCCAAGCTCGCCGACTTCGAGGCGGCGCTCGCGCGCTGCGACGTGGTGATCCTTTCGGACTACGGCAAGGGCGGGCTCGCGCACATCGCGCGCATGATCCGGCTTGCGCGCGCGGCCGGAAAGCGCGTGCTGGTGGACCCCAAGGGCGACGACTACTCGCGCTACCGGGGCGCGAACGTGGTGACGCCGAACACCGCCGAGCTGCGCGCCGTGACCGGGTCGTGGAGGAACGAGCGCGACCTCGAGCGCCGCGCGCAGCGCCTGCGCCGCGCCCTCGGCCTGGATGCGCTGCTGCTCACCCGCGGCGAGGAGGGCATGACGCTGTACCTCGCGAGCGGCGCGCTGCACGTGCCGGCCGACAAGCGCGAGGTGTACGACGTGAGCGGCGCCGGCGACACCGTGATCGCCACGCTCGGGGTCATGCTCGCCGCGGGCGTGCGCATGGAGCAGGCGGTGCGCCTGGCCAACCGCGCCGGCGGCATCAAGGTGACCAAGCTCGGCACGGCGGTGGTCACCCGCAAGGAACTGTTCGCAACACATCCGTAACGGAGATCGCATGCGCACTGTCGTCACCGGCGCCGCCGGATTCATCGGCTCGCGGCTGGTGCGGGCCCTGAACGAGGCCGGCATCACCGAGATCCTCGCGGTGGACAACCTCGAGAATGCGGCGAAGGTCTCGAACCTCGCCGGGCTGGAGATCGAGGACTACATGGACAAGCGCGAGTTCCTCGCGCGCCTGACCGCCGGGCACTTCGACGGCGCGATCGAGGTGCTGCTGCACCAGGGCGCGTGCTCCGACACCATGCACCCGGACGGGCGCTACGTGATGGAGAACAACTACCAGTACACGAAGGCGCTCCTCGACTGGGCGCAGGAAGAGGAGGTGCCGATGCTCTACGCCTCCTCGGCGGCGGTGTACGGCGCCGGCCGCGTGTTCACCGAGGAGCGCGCCAACGAGCGGCCGCTCAACGTGTACGGGTATTCCAAGTTCCTGTTCGACCAGCACGTGCGGCGGGCGCTCGCCTCGCGCACCGCGCAGGTGGTGGGACTGCGCTACTTCAACGTCTACGGGCCGGGCGAGGCGCACAAGGGCCGCATGGCCTCGGTCGCGTACCACGCCTGGCGCCAGTTCCGCGCCGAAGGAAAGGTGAAGCTCTTCGTCGGCTCGCACGGCTACGCCGACGGCGAGCAGCGGCGCGACTTCATCCACGTGGACGATGCGGTGCGCGTCAACCTGTTCTTTCTCGAGCACCGCGACCTCTCCGGGATCTTCAACTGCGGCACCGGACGCGCGCAGAGCTTCAACGCCCTCGCCGCCGCGGTGATCAACACGGTGCGCGGCACGGCGCACTCGGCGGCGGAACTGGCGCGCGCGGGGCTGATCGAGTACGTGCCCTTCCCGCCGCAGCTTCGCGAGCGCTATCAGGCCTTCACCGAGGCCGATCTGACGCGGCTGCGCGACGCGGGCTACAGCGGCCGCTTCATGCCGGTCGAGGAAGGGGTCGCCGCCTACGTGCGCGAGCTGGAGGCCGCCTGATGCGCACGGTCGAGGACTTCATCGGCAACACGCCGCTCGTGCGCCTGCAGCGCCTGCCGGGCGAGGAGAACGCGCGCCGCGGCAACGTGCTGCTCGCGAAGCTGGAGGGCAACAACCCGGCCGGGTCGGTCAAGGACCGGCCCGCGATCTCGATGATCCGGGGGGCGGAGGCGCGCGGCGAGATCCGGCGCGGCGATACGCTCATCGAGCCCACCTCCGGCAACACCGGCATCGCGCTCGCGATGGCGGCCGCGATCCGCGGCTACCGCATGATCCTCATCATGCCCGAGCACCTCTCGGTCGAGCGCCGGCAGACGATGCGCGCCTACGGCGCCGAGATCATCCTCACGCCGCAGAAAGGCGGCATGGAAGCCGCGCGCGACCTCGCCGAGCGCATGGTGAAAGAGGGCCGGGGGGTGATGCTCGATCAGTTCGCCAACCCGGACAATCCGCTTGCGCACTACGTCGGCACCGGCCCGGAGATCTGGCGCGACACGCAGGGGAAAATCACCCACTTCGTCTCCTCGATGGGCACCACCGGCACGATCATGGGCTGCTCGCGCTTCTTCAAGGAGAAGAACCCCGCGATCCAGGTGATCGGCTGCCAGCCGGAGGAGGGCGCGCAGATTCCCGGCATCCGCAAGTGGCCGGAGGCGTACCTGCCCCGAATCTACGAGCGCTCGCGCGTGGATCGGCTGGAGTACGTCGGCCAGGCGGAGGCGGAGGAAATGACGAGGCGGCTGGCGCGCGAGGAGGGCATCTTCGCCGGCATCTCCTCCGGCGGCGCGATGGCGGTGGCGCTGCGCGTGGCGAAGGAGCTGAGGAACGCCGTCATCGTCACGATCGTCTGCGACCGCGGCGACCGGTACCTTTCCACGGGCGTGTTCCCGGATTAGCCGCGAAAGAGAAACAGGGTCAGACACGGGTCTGACCCCGCTTTGCGCGCGGCGCGTAAGATTGGCGGCTCATGACCCCGGTGCTTGCCTTCGACATCGAGACGATTCCGGACTGCGACGGCATCCGGCGCATCCTCGGGCTTCCGGCTTCGCTGCCGGACGCCGAGGTCGCCGAGGTCGCGTTTCAGCGCCGGCGCGCGCAGAGCGGAAACGACTTCCTGCCGCCGCACCTGCATCGGGTCGCGGTGATCTCGTGCGTGCTGCGCGAAGGCGAGGGCCTGAAGATCTTCTCCCTGGGCGAGCCGGAGGCGAGCGAGCGCGAGGCGATCCAGCGCTTCTTCGACGGCATCGAGCGCTACGTGCCGCAGCTCGTGTCGTGGAACGGCGGCGGCTTCGACCTTGCGGTGCTCGCGCACCGCGCGCTGGTGCACGGCGTGAGCGCGGCGAAGTTCTGGGATCAGGGCGACGACGACCGCGAGTTCCGTTTCAACAACTACGTCTCGCGCTACCACGCGCGGCACGTGGACCTGATGGACGTGCTCGCGCTCTACCAGCCGCGCAACAACGCACCGCTCGACGAAGTGGCGCAGCTCGCCGGGCTGCCCGGCAAGATCGGCGTCGGCGGCGCCGCGGTCTGGGAGGCCTACCGCGCCGGCCGGCTCGCCGAGATCCGCGCCTACTGCGAGGCGGACACCGTGAACACGTACCTGCTGTGGCTGCGTTTTCAGCGCCTGCGCGGCGCGCTCGACGAAAAGGCGCACCGCCGCGAGTGCGCGCTGGTGCGCGAGGCGCTGGAGAGGCAGAAAGCGTCCTGGTCGCGGGAGTTCCTGTCGCGTTGGAGCGGCTGAGCATCCAGGCGCTGGACGCCGCCGGACGCGGCGTCGCGCGCGACGCCGACGGCAAGGTGGTGTTCGTCGAGGGCGCGCTCGCCGGCGAGGTGGTCGAAGCCGAGCCGGTCCGCTCGCGCCGGCGCTTCTCGCTCGCGCGCGCCCGGGCGATCCTCGTGTCCGCGCCCGGCCGGCGCGAGCCGCGCTGCCCGCACTTCGACCGCTGCGGCGGCTGCGTCACGCAGCACGCCGACGCGCGCACGCAGATGGCGGCCAAGCAGCGCTGGCTGGAGGACTGCCTCGAGCGCATCGGCCGCGTGCGGCCGGAGACGATGCTGCCGATCGTGTACGGCCCGGAATGGGGCTACCGGCGCAGGGCGCGGCTCGCGGCGCGTCTGGTCGAGAAGAAGGGCGGCGTGCTGGTCGGATTTCACGAGCGGCGCTCCAGCTACATCGCCGAGCTGCGGCAGTGCGAGGTGCTGCCGCCGGCGGTATCGGCGCTCATCGTGCCGCTGCGCGAACTCGTCGGCGCGCTCAGCGTGCGCGCGCGCCTGCCGCAGATCGAGGTGGCGGTGGGCGATGCGGCGACCGCGCTCGTCTTCCGGCACCTCGAACCGCTCACGGAGGACGACCTCGGTCGGCTGCGCCGTTTCGCCGACGCGCACGGCGTGTGCGTCTGGCTGCAGCCCGGCGGACCGGAAACCGCGCGGCCCTTCCATCCGGCCGACCCCGGGCCGCTGTACTACGATCTGCCCGAGTTCGGCGTGCGGCTGCGATTTCATCCGACCGATTTCACGCAGGTCAACGCGGCCATGAACCGCACGCTCGTCTCGCGCGCGGTGCGCCTGCTCGATCCGCGGCCGGGCGAGCGCATCGCCGATCTTTACTGCGGTATCGGCAACTTCGCGCTGCCGCTCGCGCGCGCCGGCGCCTCGGTGCTCGGCCTGGAGGCGAGCGCAGCGCTCATCGAGCGCGCGCGGGAGAACGCGCGGGCGAACGGCCTTGTCGCGCAGTTCGAGCCGGCCGATCTCGCCCGGCCGGCGCTGGCGCGCTTCGGGCGATTCGAGAAGGTGCTGCTCGACCCGCCGCGCGAAGGCGCCATCGCGGTCGTGAACGCGCTGCCGCCGGCGTGGCCGCGCAGGATCGTGTACGTCTCCTGCGATCCGGCGACGCTGGCGCGCGACGCGAACGTCCTCGTCAACGTGCAGGGCTTTCGCCTCGCCGCCGCCGGCGTCGTCAACATGTTCCCGCACACCGCACACGTCGAATCCATCTGCCTTTTCGAGCGCGACTGAGCAGCGCCGCTGGCTGCGGCACAATTCGCCCATGTACCTGCCGAAACATTTCGAGGAAACGCGGATCGAGGTGCTGCACGAGCTGATCCGCGCGCACCCGCTCGGCACGCTCGTCACGCTCGGACCGGACGGCCCGCAAGCGAACCACCTGCCGTTCGAGATGGATCCCGAGCCCGCGCCCTTCGGCACGCTGCGGGCGCACGTCGCGCGCGCCAATCCACTGTGGCGGGAGATCTCCGGCGACGGCCGGGCGCTCGCCATCTTCCAGGGCGCGCAGGCCTACGTTTCGCCCTCGTGGTACCCGTCGAAGCGCCAGGGCGGAAAAGTGGTGCCGACCTGGAACTACGCCGTGGTGCACGCGCATGGGACGCTGCGGGCGATCGAGGACCGCGCGTGGCTGCGCGCCCTTGTCGAGCGGCTCACCGACCGGCACGAGAAGGGACGGCGCGAGCCGTGGAAGGTCGCCGATGCGCCGGCCGACTTCATCGAGCAAATGCTTGGCGCGATCGTCGGGATCGAGCTGACGGTGACGCGGCTGGCGGGGAAATGGAAGACCAGCCAGAATCGCCCGGACGCGGACCGGGCCGGTGTGGTGCAGGGGCTTCTCGCCGAAGGCAATGAGACGGCCGCGGCGATGGCGGAACTCGTGCGCCGCGTCGGGAAGATTTAGCGAGGGGCGCGGAAACGAAAAAAGGCGCCCGCGGGCGCCTTTTTCACGCGCGGCGGGCCGCTACTCGCGCTCGCCGATAAACGCCATCAGCAGTTGCAGCAGATTGGCGAAGATGTTGAACAGGCTGAGGTACACGCCGGTGGCGGCAATGACGTAGTTCGTCTCGCCGCCGGTGACGATTCGCGACAGGTCGTGCAGAAGATAGAGCGAGAAGACCACGATCGCGAGGCTGGAGATCGTCAGCGCGAGCGCCGGAATCTGCAGGAACACGTTCGCGATCATCGCCACGAGCAGCACGATCATGCCGACGAAGAGGAACTTGCCCATGAAGCTGAAGTCGCGCTTCGTCGCCGTCGCGATCGCTGCCATGCCGAGGAACACCGCGCCGGTGCCGGCGGCGGCGTAGCCGACGAGCTGCGCGCCGTTCTTGAGAGCGAGTGCGGCATTGAGCAGCGGCCCGAGGAACCAGCCGAGCAGTCCCGTCATCAGGAGCAGCAGGCCGATGCCGATCGCGCTGTTGCGATAGTGCGAGATGCCGAACTGCAGCCCGATCACCGCAGCGAGCATGACGAAGAAACTGAGGATCGGGAAGGACATGATCACCGAGGCGGTGGCCATGCCGAGCCACGCGCCGACGACGGTGGGCACCATCGTGAGGGCGAGCAGCAGGTACGTGTTGCGCAGGACTTTTTGCTGCTGCGGCGCAAGCTCGCCCTCGCGGGGCAGCGCGATATCCGCGTACATCGGGTTCGGACGGACAGGTTCCATGGGTTTCCTCCTTGCTCGGCATAAGACTACCAGATCCATGCAAAGTTTCTTCGGAAAACTCGTTTCGGAGTAAGGGATTACGCGTACCGGCAAAGGCTACAATCGCAATTCGTTCGGCGCGGAAAGCGAGGGCGCCGGGCCCTGAAAGGTGCGCCAGGGCGGTCGAATCGCGTTCGCCCGGACGCACAGCGCCGGGCGAACCCGTCGCGTTGGAGCGGCGCTTGCCGCTCAACGCGCCGAAAACACCGGTGTTGGGCTATGAACTCAAGGTGACCGGCCGGCAAAACCGGAAGGTGGCGACGGGAAGGGTGGCAGAGCGGTCGAATGCACCGGTCTTGACAATTTGCCGGCCGTGGCCGGCCAATTGCGGCGGACGCTCAGCCTTTCGCGCGCAGCG
>Ga0073934_10006730_pt1 | contig 16490 bp, 16 predicted proteins | sample LarsenN4metaG_FD_76834 | JGI IMG/M metagenome (GOLD analysis project Ga0073934, IMG submission 76834) | Hot spring sediment bacterial and archeal communities from British Columbia, Canada, to study Microbial Dark Matter (Phase II) - Larsen... ...
GAAGCGTTGCTTTTTGAGATTAATCGACTTTATGAATGATTTTCGCGCTTCTCCAGTCAGTTTCTCTGTTGCTAGTTGAGTCTCTTGTCAATTTTTCTTTTCCTAAAGTAACAAAAGAGGGTTACAGATAATCTGCATTATTTAGATTTAGCAGAGCAAGGCTTAAATGCTTTTCGCTCTGTGATGAATAGTACTCCCCAAGGCTGTCCGAGTTTGTTCACAGCCTTGGATTGGTATCGCAATAGTACCCTGATTCGCACTACAACTGAGCAATTACACTCACTCATGTCTCAGTACTTACCAAGTGTTGTGTTTGCAGTCGCATCAAAACTACCAGAAGACAGTGTTGGCTTAGTTTGTCAAGGATTGAAATGTTTGCCAGCAGCCTCAAGTTTAGAGCAAATGTTGCAGCAAGTTCGCCAAAGTCAGGTGAGAGGGTGAGTTTGGAGGTGGGGAGGTTGGGAGGTGGGGTGATGGGGTGATGGGGTGATGGGGAGTGTGAGGAGTAAGTATGAAACAACTACTAACTACTAACCAATGACCAATGAATGATCAATGACCAATGACCAATTGACGGCTATCGTTTTAGCGGGCGGTAAGAGTAGACGTATGGGTAGGGATAAAGCCCTGATCCCCATTGAAGATGTCCCTATGTTGCAACGTATCTGCCAAATTGCGGAGACTTGTGCTGAACAGGTTTATATAGTCACTCCTTGGCCAGAACGCTATCAGCATTTGTTACTACCCAAAAGTCAGTTTATTCAGGAATTACCTTTACCAGATGAAACTGGTAATGAATCAAAAACCCACGGGCCACTGGTGGGTTTTGCCCAAGGACTAACGCAAGTAAAAACAGATTGGGTGTTACTATTAGCTTGTGACTTACCGAAATTGCGGGTAGAAGTTTTGCAAGAGTGGATTTCTAGATTACAGCAAGTACCAGAAGAAGCGATCGCAGCTTTAGTTTATAGAAATAATAGATGGGAACCATTGTGTGGTTTCTATCGCCGTCGCTGTCTACCAGAATTAAATAAGTATATTGAGCAGGGCGGGCGATCATTTCAGGAGTGGTTGAAGCAATATCCCGTGCAAGTATTACCTTTGGTTGATTCGGAGATGCTTTTTAACTTCAATAGTCTGATTTGAGAGGGGCATTTAAGTTTAAAATATATGATCCAGGCTTGCAATCTAAAATCCATACAATCCTCTCCCTAGCCTCTGTTGGCGACATGAAACATACCCTATCAGTACTTGTAGAAGATGAAGCGGGTGTTCTTTCCCGCATTTCTGGTTTATTTGCCCGTCGTGGCTTTAACATCGAAAGCCTTGCTGTAGGTCCAGCAGAACAGTCAGGAGTTTCTCGGATCACAATGGTTGTACCAGGTGATGATCGTGTAATTGAACAACTGACCAAGCAACTATATAAGCTGATCAACGTTCTGAAAGTGCAGGATATTACTGAAACTCCCTGTGTAGAACGCGAATTAATGCTACTCAAAGTGAATGCTACCAGCAACACCCGTTCCGAGATAGTCGAGTTAGCCCAAATTTTCCGGGCGCGAGTGGTGGATGTCGCAGAAGATTCCCTAACTTTAGAAGTTGTCGGTGATCCAGGTAAAATGGTCGCGATCGTGCAAGTGTTACAAAAATTTGGCTTGAAGGAAATTGCCCGCACTGGCAAAATTGCTTTAACTCGTGAATCAGGAGTGAATACAGAGTTGCTAAAATCATTGGAAGCCAAAGTTTCTTAGCAAGCAGGAGCCGTCAGTGTGACTTCTGGCGGCTCCAAATTCTCCGCCATTAGCCGAGCTTGATACTTGATATCAGAGATCACGCTGCAACGCCCCCAGGTCACTGTGGACTGAAAAACCCGCGTAGGCGGGTTTCGCATGTGTAGCCGCGATTACGAATATCGCCAGGACTTCATTGATGCAAAAACCTCTCCACACAACGCACAAACATTTCCACACCCATCGCCAATGCTGTTTCATCAAAATCAAAACGGGGATGATGATGAGGATAGGCTAAATTCTTCTCTGGATTAGCAGAACCCAAGAAGAAATAACAACCAGGAACTTCCTGCAAAAAGTAGGACATATCCTCACCGCCCATAGTTTGGCACTCCGGTACAATACCCATCGGCGTTTCTACCACTTCTTCCGCAACCGATCGCACTAGTTCCGCCATCCCTGCATCATTAATTGTGGCTGGGTATAATTCCGAGTACTGAAAGTCATAATTAGCACCAAAACTTTGGCAAATTCCAGCAATAATTTGCTCAATCCGTTGGGCAAAAAAGCCTCTAAAAGACGGATTAAAGTACCTGACAGTACCACTCATCTTGGCTGTATCTGCAATCACATTGCACTTTGTTCCGGCATGGAGTTCACCGACTGTCACCACTGCTGAATCAATCGGATTGACGTTACGAGCCACTATTGTTTGTAGAGCATTGACAATTTGGGCTGCAACTACTACTGAGTCTACAGTTTGATGGGGCATTGCACCGTGTCCGCCTTTGCCAAAAATGGTGCAATCAAAGGTTTCTACAGCCGCCATTAATGCACCTGCACGTACACCTACTGTCCCTAAAGGCAAATTATTCCACAGGTGCAAACCAATAATGGCGTCTACATCTGGGTTTTTCAACACCCCAGCATCAATCATTGGTTTTGCGCCTCCTGGTCCTTCTTCTGCTGGCTGGAAGATCATTTTCACAGTCCCGGCAAAATCTTGACGATGCTGCTGGAGATAATAAGCTGTACCAAGAGCGATCGCAGTATGTCCATCGTGTCCACAAGCGTGCATGATCCCGTCATGCTGGGAACGGTAGGGTACTTCGTTTTGTTCGACTATGGGTAAAGCGTCCATATCCGCGCGGATCGCCAAGACTTTCGATTTTGGATTGGATGCTTCTGGTTGTTTCTCACCCTGGATAATCGCAACGATACCAGTCTCAGCAATCCCAGTTTGATGCTCAATTCCCCATTCTTGTAATTTCCCAGAGACAAATTCAGCAGTGAGTTTTTCTTGAAAACCGAGTTCTGGTTTTTGATGTAACCTACGTCGCCACTCGACTAATTGGGGTTCCAATGAACGAATCGACAGGCGAACGCGAGATGAGTCAACATTGGTAGAGTTGGGAAAGGTCGAAACCATTTTATTTAAATTACTGTCGGTTATTTATATTGTGAGTCGGAATTGTCATTTGTCATTTGTTCTTTGCTAATAACTAATAAATTTAATTACACATTCTTCAAGCTGTTCCCTGTTCCCTCTTCCCTGACCTATTGCCTATTGGCTATTCCCTGTTAACAACAAACACTCTAAATCTAAGTCTGACGCTACTTGGGCTAGTTTGTCTAACTCGGCTGGATTTTCCAAATAGGGCAAACAGCCTAAAACAGGGATATTTGTCAAAGACTGAATTAAATCTGCTGGCGTCCAGTTGGCGATTTCTTCATCTGTGCGGGGTTGGATGCAATTTAGAACAATTCCTACCAGTTGGACTCGTGTTTGTCTTGCTAATGCCACATTTGCTACAGCTTGAGCGATCGCACCTAATCTCACTGGTACGACTAACACCGTAGGTATACGCCATTCACCTGCTAAATCTGCTACTGTTAATTCCTCAGTTACGGGTGAGCCTAATCCACCCAAAGCTTCTACTAAAACAAAATCTCGACGCTGACACAAGGCTGTGTAAGCTTGCCAAACTACTGCTAAATCTACATGGCGATTTTCTTTAATTGCGGCAATTGGGGGGGCTAGGGGTGCTTGAAAATACAAAGGTGTGATTTCCTCAGCAGATTGTTCCAAGCTAAATAGCTGTTGATACCATTCGCGATCGCCTACTCCTGATTGTATGGGTTTCATAATACCCAAGCTACGGCCAGAGCAATATTTTTGCCAATAGGCTGCTAATGCTGTGGTTAAAACAGTTTTGCCTGCTTCTGTGTCTGTTCCTGTAATTAGTAGTGCGTTCAATTGTAGTTAGTTAGTTGTTGCTAGTTGATTGTTGGTAGGGGTGCACAGTGAGCAGCTGTGCACTCCATAGAAGTAACAGGGAGAGGGTTGAATACAGCTATCAGTTAACAGTTATTAGTTTTCAGTTGCACTGTTGACTGAATAATTGATTGCTGAATTTATATATTTTTCACTAACGCCAATAATACATTATGGCTAATTCCTCTTATACTTTCTTTATTGCTTTAACCAAAAACCACCAACTACCAACTATCAACCAACAACTACTCACCTTCTTGGCAAAATATCTGTGGGATTGACATCTGGGTTAGATGTGTCATCAGTAGGCTGATTGTTTTGATTCTGATCAGGAAAAGGTATCAATGGAGTATTGGTGGGTGTTGCTGTTGGAATGTCGGTTGGTGTTTCTGTTGGAATGTCGGTTGGTGTTTCTGTAGGTATCTCCGTTGGAATTTCGGTGGGGGTTTCGGTAGGTGTGGGCTGAGGTGGGTTTTCTAATTCGATACTGAGGTTATAGTCGCTTTCGGAACTTCCTGGAGATAGAGTTAAGTCGATCGCATATCTACCACTAACAGGTAAAGTGCCTTGGTAGAAGGTGGTATTCTCAGCAGAAGCTTCAACTGGTTCTCTATTTGGATCTAATACTGTTAACACAACACCCCTTTCTTGCGCCAGCACCGCGGTTAAAGTTTGCCCTTTCCGACCTCGGAAAGTGTAGCGGATGGTTTGATTGCTGGCGATTGTACCCTCTACTTGGGTTGTGCCAGATGTATCTAAAGCAAGGGGTTTACTTATAATTGTCGGCTCGTTGGTGGTGGGTGTAACTGTCGGTGTGGGTGAAGTTTTAGAATTGTCAGGAACTACTGGAGAAGGGAAAGTTTGGGTTGGGACTTCGGTTGGTTGTGGTGATGGTGTACCACGAAGAGTACGCACCAGCGCCCAAGAACCGATTCCTGCTATACTCACTACCCCAACAGTAATTAATCCAATTGCCAACGGGTTATCTAAAAATGACCTGGTGCTAGGTTCGGGAATTGTGTGACCTGGTGTACCAGGTGCAGATTGTGATGCTGGTTCAGGACGACGACCAACCGGGACTGTTTGTACGTTGGATAACCCGGGATTGGGTGCGGCTGGGATAGAAGCTGGAATTAGGGGTGTTTGTTGTCCTGGATATGCCAATGCTTGGGCTACTTCTGTTGCGCTTGAGAAGCGATCGCCTGGTCTAAAGCTCAACATCCGATTTAAAATTTGGGCAAAGTGTGGACTTACTGTTACCCAGCGTTGCCAATTCCAACTCAGGAGATTTTCATCAAATAATTCTTGCGGTTCTCTACCAGTTAGCAATACGATCGCGGTAACTGCCAATGCATATAAGTCGCTACTGGGGTAAGCTTGCCCTGTTTGCATTTGCTCACTGGGGGAATAACCCAATTTGCCGACATAGGTTGCTGGTGCTGTCGGATTACCAGCTTGCAATCGTGTTGCTAGTTCTTTTACTACCCCAAAGTCAATTAAAACTGGCTTATTGTCAAGATCACGCAAAATAATATTGTCTGGGGAGATATCGCGGTGAATAATGCCTCGACTGTGAATATGTTCTAAAACAGGTAACAAAGAGCGCATTAATTGTAATACTTCTTGTTCCGTGAACGCACTACCAACAGCCTTACGCTCATCAAGCAAACTACGGTAGGTTTTACCGGCTACATAGTCTTGCACCAAAAACAATCGCTGGTCTTGTTCAAATCTTTCCCGGAATTGCGGTACTTGTGGGTGTTGGATTTGATACAAAATCGTTGCTTCTCGGAGGAAAAGCTCTTGTGCTTTCTGCCAAGCAACAGGGTCTACTGTGTTAGGAATTAATTCTTTGATGGCACAAAATTCATTAAAGCGCCTCTGGTCTTCTGCCAGATAGGTTCTACCAAATCCCCCCTGACCAAGAATTTGAATAATCTTATAACGGTTTTGCAGAACAGTACCAGCTGAAATTGGTGGTTGCATCTTTTAGTTAATTGAGTGTAACGGCACTACTCGGAGGAACTCACCCGCAAAAAATCATACCCAACAGTTGCAGTTTGTCAACTGCTGTATTTGTAAGTATATTAAAGTAACTTCCTAACAAACTTGTTCATAGTCTATTTTCACACTCATTTTCCAGTACAAAATAGTAAATAAAGATAAAAAAATTACTATTTTAGTTCCCATTGCTTTCTGAGCTTGTTGCTCATTTCTTTTTCCTTAGTGATGGAAAACTATCTAGCAAGTCTGCTAATGTATTAATTTGCAGCTAGTATTATAGGGGATTCAGCCGTCCATAATTGATTCATTTATAGGTGTTCTTAACGATTACTAAGTAAACTAGAATAGTCTTCTCCTATCTCTGTGAATAGGGTGCATAAAAGTTAAGTAGTTCATCAAACAAATCTATTTAGACTTGGGTTTTTTAGAGCAAACTAAAAATCCCGACTACAGGTGTGAGCTAGTAAGAGTGTGCTTACCACAAAAACAAAAAAATTAGAACCTTGTAGTTTCATGGAGGTATGTATCAAGTTTTTATAAAAGCTTCAACAAAACTCACAGATGTTTTTTCGGACTATTGCTCTTAAACAATCTAAATATCTGATGATAATATTGCCATGAATGCACATCGAGGATCTGCTGTGCTGAGTACCGCAACTTTCAAACTGCCATCAACTACAACAGGAATAGCTGAAAACCATCGCCTGCGGCTGTTCTCTGGTTCTGCTAATGTACCCCTATCTCAAGAAGTAGCTCGTTATCTGGGCATGGACTTGGGGCCAATGATCCGCAAACGATTTGCGGATGGAGAGCTTTACATTCAAATTCAGGAATCGATTCGGGGCTGTGATGTTTATTTAATTCAACCCTGTTGTCAACCTGTAAACGATCATTTGATGGAATTACTCATAATGATCGATGCCTGTCGTCGAGCATCAGCGCGACAAGTCACAGCAGTAATTCCTTATTATGGCTATGCCCGTGCTGACAGAAAAACCGCAGGGAGAGAATCAATTACTGCCAAGCTAGTCGCCAACCTGATCACCCAAGCAGGTGCTAACCGAATTCTGGCAATGGATTTACATTCAGCCCAAATTCAGGGATATTTTGATATCCCCTTAGATCATGTTTACGGTTCACCAGTAATCCTGGATTATCTAGTTAGTAAAGAACTGTCTGACATTGTGGTAGTTTCCCCAGATGTTGGCGGCGTGGCAAGAGCAAGAGCATTTGCAAAAAAGCTGAATGATGCTCCCTTAGCCATCATTGATAAACGTCGTCAAGCTCACAACGTCGCTGAAGTCTTGAATGTCATCGGTGATGTGAAGGGTAAAACAGCAGTGCTGGTAGATGACATGATTGATACTGGTGGCACAATCACAGAAGGAGCCAAGCTACTCCGTGAAGAAGGAGCGCGTCAAGTATACGCCTGTGCTACCCATGCGGTGTTCTCCCCTCCTGCGATTGAACGGTTGTCAAGCGGTTTGTTTGAAGAGGTGATTGTCACCAACACAATTCCCATTCCCGAGGGCGATCGCTTTCCCCAATTGCAGGTGTTGTCAGTGGCGAATCTTTTAGGGGAAACGATTTGGCGGATTCATGAAGATAGCTCTGTAAGTAGTATGTTCCGCTAGCATCAAAAATACTGTCATCACCGTTACGATTGTGCAGAATGCCGCAGGCTTTTTTGCCTGCGCTAACCGAACCTATATATTTTATACATTTTCAGGGTGTTATCTTTTTTACCAAATGTTGCCGGAAGCGATCGCTTGACTACAGCAAGCCTAAATCCTTGAGACTAGGTCGTGTAATCTCAATCCGCAGAAGTGCATCTAAAGGCTTACGCATGTCTATTGTCGTTGCGAAAAATGTTTAGACAAGCCCTAAATATCTTCATCTAAGAACACGAACACCAAAACTCATCATCAGCAGTAAAACAAAACAACCAATCACAGTAAAAAGAACATAACGCGATCGCCACAAACGAAACAGCATTTTTTACCCTCACAAATAGCGTCCTATCAATTATCACTATTGCCACTAACAGAAAAACTATCTGCGTCATCTGTGTTTATCCGTGTGCATCGGTGGTCGATTTTTCCAACGACTGTGGTCATTGCGATAATTCACAGCAAACGTAAATTACCTCTCATCTTTTACTACCACCCTCTCCAACTCCGAAACTACCCGTTCTAATTCCGCAAAAATTGGACTAGAACCAGTTTGGTAAAAAGCATTTACCAATGCCCGATAATACCAAAGCGTACCTGCTTTACCACCTTGAAAACGTTGCCAAAGCGATTCACCCACAATCCGATAATCCTTGAGAATTGACTGGGCATTGTGCAGTTTATCAGCCGCACTCACAAGTAACACAGAAGAAGAAGCACTAAGAATATGAGCAATGTATGCTTCTTTACGTTCTCGCCACGGCGGTTTAGGTGTAGTATCGGCATCCGTACAACCATCGACAATTGCAGCTACATTATCACCAAAACGACGGCGAATTTCTTCCCGTGTAGCAGCACCGCCTTGATCCTCGACAGCATCATGTAAAAGTGCAGCTATAGCTTCATCTTCATTTGCCCCATATTCCAAGGCAATACTAGCAACACCCAACAGATGAGCAACATAGGGAACACCTGAACCTTTGCGAACCTGGTTCGCGTGGAGTTGGGTAGCGTAGATAAGGGCTTGGGTAAAGCGTTCTGATAACATTTTGAGAAATGGTAACGCAAACAAATGTAGGGGCGAAGCATTTGGATGAAAATTACTTGGGCTGGGCCTTCTTTCTATACTGACATCCAAATAAAAAAATAAGTAATTTTATATATCCTCTTTGTGTCTTAGTGCCTTTGTGGTGAAAAAATAATTTTTTCAACACCAAGACACTAAGACACCAAGAAATTTTCATCTTCCTGCTACCAGGCGTACGAGCCTAAAGCTTTTTCGTTACCTTGGAATAATTTAGATTACGATAGAATTGTAGAATTGTTAAGGCTTATTTACAGAATCTGTACATTCCCTCAAATTCTGTTAGAGCAGTCCACCAATATATATAAACTGTAACCCTTTCTAGAGTACTGGAACGCGCTTATTATGACGCTCCCAATCCGTAACGTTGCTATTATCGCCCACGTAGATCACGGCAAAACAACCCTCGTTGATGCTCTCCTCAAACAATCCGGCATTTTCCGTGAAGGGGAAGACGTTCCGGATTGCGTCATGGACTCCAACGCCCTGGAAAGGGAACGAGGCATTACTATTCTTTCTAAGAATACTGCTGTTAAGTACAAAGAAACGCTGATTAATATTGTTGACACTCCCGGACACGCTGATTTTGGCGGCGAAGTGGAACGGGTACTTGGCATGGTTGATGGTTGTATCCTGATTGTAGATGCTAATGAAGGCCCTATGCCTCAGACACGTTTTGTTTTGAAGAAGGCGTTAGAAAAGGGACTCCGCCCGATTGTTGTAGTCAATAAAATCGATCGCCCGCAAGCTGATCCCTACGGTGCAATTGATAAGGTATTAGATTTGTTCCTAGAACTAGGCGCAGATGAAGATCAGTGTGATTTCCCGTATCTGTTCGCCTCTGGTTTGAGTGGCTACGCCAAAAATGATTTGGATGACGAACCTAAGGACATGCAGCCCTTATTTGAGGCTATTCTGCGTCATGTTCCACCACCAGTCGGTGATGTCAACAAGCCATTGCAATTGCAAGTCACCACCCTCGATTATTCGGAATATCTGGGACGGATTGTTATTGGTAGAATCCACAACGGTACAATCCGCATGGGACAACAAGCGGCTTTGGTGACAGAAAGCGGTAACGTTGTCAAGGCTAAAGTCACGAAATTGATGGGCTTTGAAGGCTTGAAGCGGGTAGAAATGGAGGAAGCAACTGCTGGTCACATTGTGGCAGTGGCTGGTTTTGCTGATGCTAATATCGGTGAAACAATCACTGATCCTAATGAACCCCAAGCTTTACCACTAATTAAAGTTGATGAACCGACTTTACAAATGACCTTTTGGGTAAATGATTCGCCTTTTGCAGGTCAAGAAGGTAAGTTGGTGACATCTCGACAAGTGCGCGATCGCCTTTTCCGGGAATTGGAAACTAATGTCGCCCTCCGCGTTGAAGAAACTGACTCTCCTGATAAATTTCTGGTTTCCGGTCGTGGTGAATTACATTTAGGTATCTTGATTGAAACTATGCGCCGTGAAGGTTATGAGTTCCAAGTATCCCAGCCACAGGTAATTTACCGAGAAGTAAATGGTCAACCTTGTGAACCTTACGAACTTCTAGTACTGGACGTTCCCGAAGATGCTGTTGGTAGCTGTATCGAACGCCTCGGACAACGTCGCGGTGAAATGCAAGATATGCAAGTTGGTGGTAACGGACGCACCCAACTAGAATTTGTCATTCCCGCTCGTGGTTTAATCGGATTCCGGGGTGAATTCATGCGGATGACGCGGGGCGAAGGGATTATGAACCACAGTTTCCTTGATTACCGTCCACTCAGTGGTGATATTGAAGCCCGTAACAAAGGTGTGCTGATTGCTTTTGAAGAAGGTGTCTCTACCTTCTATGCGATGAAGAATGCTGAAGATAGAGGTGTATTCTTTATCACTCCCGGTACAAAAGTCTATAAGGGTATGATTGTCGGTGAACACAACCGCCCCCAAGACTTAGAATTAAATGTCTGCAAAACTAAGCAGCTTACCAACCACCGCGCTGCTAGTGGTGATGAGTTAGTACAGTTGCAAGCACCAGTGGAAATGAGTCTGGAACGTGCTTTGGAATACATCGGGCCAGATGAATTGGTGGAAGTTACACCCCAGTCAATTCGTCTGCGGAAGATGGCGAAGAAGTTGGCAAAACGTTAATTAACAATAGGTTATCTGTAGAGATGTGCCAATGGCACGTCTCTATTTTTTTGTCTGATCAGAATTTGTACAATGGCAAATACAAGCTGTGCGAATAAAGATTATTGAGGAAAATAACAATGGTGCAAACACCTACTGGAGTCCTCACACTAGAAGAATTTCTTAAACTGCCAGAAACAGAACCTGCTAGCGAGTATATTGATGGGCATGTAATCCAAAAACCAATGCCTCAAGGAGAACATAGTGCAATTCAGACGGAATTAGCACCTGCGATTAACTCTATATTGAAACCAAAACAGATTGCAAGAGCTTTTTCAGAACTGCGTTGTACATTTGGTGGACGCTCAATTGTACCTGATATTTGTGTGTTTACTTGGAGCAGGATTCCTCGTAAAGAAAATGGTGCAGTTGCTAATACTTTCTTACTCGCTCCAGATTGGACAATTGAAATTCTTTCACCTGATCAAAGTCAAACGAAAGTTACAAAAAATATTTTGCACTGTTTGAAGTACGGAACTCAAATGGGATGGTTAATAGATCCAGCAGAAGAACTAGTGTTCGTATATTTACCGGATCAACCAACAACTTTTTATGATCAGCCAGAGGTACAGTTACCAGTACCAGAATTTGCCAAAGATTTTTGTTTAACTGTGGAAAATTTGTTTAGTTGGTTACGAGACTAAAAGAATTGTCTGGCGCGATCGCACCAACTCCCCAAAGTAGTAAATTTGTAAAAATAGAAAAGACATACAAACTCCGAACGTAACTCAAATGCTGAGTCAGACAACAACGCGGCGCTTTACACTGGACGAATACCATCGTTTAATTGAACTAGGTTTTTTCCACGAAGACGAACGTGTCGAACTCATTCGCGGTGAACTAGTACAGATGGTAGCCAAAGGAACAGCACACACAACCTGTTGCAGTAATTTAATTCGAGAACTAGCACAATTAGTCGCTGGTAAAGCTGAGTTACGATGCCAAGATCCTATAACTTTACCATCAAGCAGTGAACCCGAACCCGATTTTGCCATAGTTCGTTCCACTGCTGATAATTACTTATCTGCACACCCTACACCCGCAGATATTTTTCTTGTCATTGAGATTGCAGATTCGTCTTTAGATTACGATCGCGATGTTAAGATGCCTTTGTATGCTGAGGCTGAAATTTCTCACTACTGGATATTTAATTTAGTTACTAACCAATTAGAAGCTTACAGCGAACCTTATAAAGATTCTCAAAATAATTTTGGCTACCGCTTCAAACGCATATTTTTAGCGAATCAATCAGTGGAAATACCTGTAGCGTCATCTCCATTGCTGGATTTATCTTCTGTTTTCCCTCGCAAAATTTCTTAATTCACAGTATTAGGGAAGTCGAAATAATATATTTTTTTTAACGCAAAGGAACGCGGAGTCAGCGCGGAGGAACGCAGAGTTTTTGGACTTAATATCTTGAGTAATTCTGATATAGGCAGAAACGATATCAAGATATCAAAGCACTATTTCTCAAGAGAAATAGGATTTTTATGGATTTGTCCAATCCTTTCTAACAAAGCTTTATTTGGTGGTGGTGGCATTGGTAAACGCGAAAGCTTAAAATTCACCATTGGAGAAGTTATTTCATCAGTCATTTGCCGTATCCTCTAGTAAAAATAAATTACAGATAAATGTCAGACAAAAGTTTAATTAAACTTTAAAAATACACAAACTAAACCTTGAACTTTCTTAGATTGTAAATCTAATCAGTCAATCTACTTATTGAAGTAATTAACTTCATCAACTCTTCAGAAAAACACGTAGGTATTGTGAATTTCAGGAATTGATAGGTTAAGTTATTTGTTGATATTTTCCAATTACCTATTACCCATTACCTATCAACAATGAAAATTATCAAACGCATTACTAATTGGTTAGAGATCCGTGCTTCTACTCCTACATACAGTGGTTGGGTTTTGGCAGGAATTGCTATTTGCTTTTTTGGGGCTGCGATTAATACAATGGCTGGCTGGCTTTATGCAATTAGTGGGATTAGTTTTGCCTTACTTGGTATAGCAGCTGTGTTACCACCGCGATCGCTCTTTAATTTAGTAGTGAAGCGCCATCCAATTTCACCAGTCACAGCTGGAAATGATTTAAAGGTTGAATTAGATATTCTCAATCCGACGAAGAAGCCAGTGAACTTGCTGCAAGTTGCAGATTTGTTACCCTTCATCTTGGGAAAACCACAACAGCAAGCCATAGAAACTATTTTGCCTGAGAACACTTACCGTTGGGTGTACTATTACCCTACCCAACGCCGGGGTATCTATCGCTGGGAGACTGTTGAACTAGCTAGTGGTGCGCCTTTAGGGCTGTTTTGGTGTCGTCGCCAGCGTGAATGTACAGCGAAGGCGATAGTCTATCCCCCAGTGTTAACCCTTGCCAGTTGTCCTTTGATAGATAGAATTGGGCAAGAAGACAGTCGCAAGGGCGATCCTCGTGGTGTACCTTTGCAAACAGCCAACGAAGGACTGGTGCGATCGCTACGTCCTTACCGCATAGGTGATTCCATGCGTCTCATTCACTGGCGTAGCAGTGCTCGTTACGGAGAATTACGGGTACGAGAGCTAGAAATTGTTACTGCCGGGCAACAGACAGTTATTGCCCTTGATAGCAGTGCTAAATGGCAAGAATCAAGTTTTGAACAAGCAGTAATTGCCGCAGGTTCACTGTATTTTTACGCACAAAAACAGCAAATACAAGTACAACTGTGGACAGCATTTACAGGTTTAGTTAGAGGCGATCGCGCAGTCATGGAAACCTTAGCAGCAACTCATCCTGGTGAAGATGCCACAAATCTTCCTCCTATAAGTGAACCATTGATTTGGCTCACCCAAAACCCCTTAACCCTCTCTTCGCTTCCGAGTGGTAGTCGTTGGTTATTATGGCAAAATCTGCAAACAGCAACAGAACAAGTAGTAGTGAATCGAGACTATCCTGGTATAGTCGTGCAACCAGACCAACCTCTACAACTCCAGCTACAACAGGCTTTGAGTTGATAGGCTACTTCAATTCTGTCTATTCATTATTACAATGCTTGAGTGAGTCAAGGGCAGTTGATGATTTGCGATCGCCACAGAATCGGCAAAAGACTATATTTAAGGGATATACCTAGCGTAATAGTAGCTAAAAAAAGAGGGATTACCCCCGGTTATAGCTTACCAAGGCTGCGGTACAATGCAAAGAAATGTGTAAATTATGAGTAGCCGTTCCTATGATCTCACCAGAAGTAAACACAAAATCCAGCGATAAAAACTTAGAAGCAATGCGGCATTTTTCCGAACAATACGCCAAGCGCACTGGAACTTACTTCTGTTCTGAACCTTCTGTAACCGCAGTGGTAATAGAGGGACTTGCTAAACACAAAGATGAACTCGGAGCGCCTTTATGTCCCTGTCGCCACTACGAAGATAAAGAAGCAGAGGTCAACGCTGCTTTTTGGAACTGTCCTTGTGTACCAATGCGGGAACGTAAAGAGTGCCACTGTATGCTTTTCCTCACTCCAGATAATGAGTTTGCTGGCGACAAACAAGAAATTTCTTTGGAAACGATCAAACAAGTGCGGGACAGCATGGGTTAACAGAATCAGCAAACAATTACCAGTGAACAGTTACCAGGTATTTATCTACTGCTCACTGGTCTCTTTATAAAGAAATATATTTGTTAATAAAAGTAAAAATTATTGTTATTGAAAATGCTCGATAACTGATAACTGATGACTGATGATCAACCCCAGCAATTCTGGCAAGGTGTAGAACAGTTTAATACTAGAGAATTCTACGCTTGTCATGATACCCTAGAAGCTCTATGGATGGAAGCAACAGAGCCAGAAAAAACTTTTTATCAAGGAATTTTACAAATAGCGGTAGCACTGTATCATTTGGGTAATCACAATTGGCGAGGCGCAGCAATTTTGTTAGGAGAAGGTAGCAACCGCCTGCGACGTTATCCATCAGTTTACGGCGGTATTGATGTAGATGAATTATTAGAGCAAAGCGCTGCATTATTAAGAACATTACAGCAAACAGAACCAGAGAAGCTAGCCACGATGAAATTGGGGGAAACTGAAGGATTGCCCTTACCCAAGATAGTTATGGGGACTGAAGAGTAGTAGACAAGGGAGACAAGGGAGAAATCATTGAAAATGTCAGGAATTTATTCTTAAACCATCTGCCATCTGCCCTCTGCCATCTCATCTTGCCTTTTTTCGGTGAAACCTTGAGTTTATGGCGAACGTCAATTGTCTGAGCTAGTAGTTATCTTGGCATACTCTAGTAGTTGAGATAATTAGAATACAAGCTGAAATCTTAATTCTTAAATTGCTATGATCTCTTGGTATCAATTATTTTTATTGCCAATGCGCCGCTTTGGATTAGCCTTCATGCTACCAGCTGCATTTTTTGGTGCGATCGCATTTCCCAGTCAACTACAAACTGCTACCGCCCAGACATCAGCTGGAAATCGCCCTCTGACTATTCATTCTGATGTGCAAGAATACGACGCCAAAACACAAGTAGCAACTGCTCGTGGCAATGTACAAATGGTATATGAAGCCCGAGGAATTCAAGCAACAGCAGCCCAAGCTCAATATTTCAGCAAAGAACGCCGCATAGTTCTAAGTGGTAATGTTTATATTTTACAAAAGGGAGGCAATAGTATTCGGGGTGAGACAGTGACATATCTTATTGATGAAGGACGATTTGTCGCTACACCCAAAAGTGGCCGTCAAGTAGAATCTATCTACATTGTCAACGACAGTCAAGTAAATCAAGCGACTACACCGGCCCCAAACACACCTCCCCTTCAGCGTTCTAATTAATAGTGTTACTCCTAATTTGCACATTTTATAACCCTTATACAGGAAAGTTTTGAGAAATCTCATCAAAATGTGCTTGTTTCATATTTTGCAGGAGCGTTAATCGCGCCTGTGGTCGGCTCACCTGAGCACCCATAGCCCAAGTCCATTAAAACGGACTCAAATGTATATCCAGAATGTATATCCAGTAAGCTTTAGCTTACTTGAGTTCAATACTCTGGAAATTTATTTCTTGGCAGGCGAAAAAGTAGGTGCAAGATCTAAGGTTAGTAGTTGATAATTGTTTGTTGTTTGGAACAACCAACAACCAACAACCAACAACCAACAACCAACAACCAACAAAGCATACAGAACGTGAAAATTGTCCTAGAAAATATTTGCAAATCTTATGGCAAGCGAGTTATTGTCAATCGCGTCAACGTTTCTGTTGCCCAGGGTGAAGTAGTTGGGTTACTTGGCCCAAATGGTGCTGGCAAAACTACAACATTCTACATTGCCACAGGTTTAGAAAAACCAGACCGGGGAACTGTATGGTTGGATCATCAGGACATCACTGCACTGCCTATGCACAAAAGGGCACGACTAGGTATTGGTTACTTAGCCCAGGAAGCCAGTGTGTTTCGCCAATTATCAGTACGAGATAATATACTGTTGGTGCTAGAGCAAACAAACGTACCTCGTTGGCAATGGCAACGGCGACTAGAAACATTATTACAAGAGTTTCGTTTAGAAA